>OIEM01000283.1_pt1 | contig 28004 bp, 24 predicted proteins | sample 1581761 | NCBI WGS metagenome assembly OIEM01 (sample SAMN01760978, study PRJEB22395) | human gut metagenome | reverse complement strand
CCCTGCCATCTGATGATCATTGGTTCTGTGTTGGGACTGGGAGTTTTCGATGCGGTGATCTGGGGCAGCGGGGTCAATTCCTTCGCCCATGTGGGACGGGTGACTACACAAAAGGGATACCGGAAGCTGGATATCCGGGCAGTCAGAGGTCCGGTCACCGCACAGGTGCTCCGGGAGAACGGATATACCTGTCCGCAGATCTACGGAGACCCGGCGATCCTGCTGCCTCTGATTTATCCCGGCAGACGACCGGAGAAAAAGAAAAAATATGTGGTGATCGACCATTACATGAAGCGGAAAACGACAGGAGATGACAGACTTTCCATACGAACCGGAGATTACCGGACCTTCCTCGACAAAATTCTGGAGGCGGAGGTGGTATACTCGTCTTCGTTACATGGGATCATTCTGGCGGAGAGCTATGGGGTCCCGTCGGTATTCCTTCGGCAGGGGATGGAGGAAGAGATGCTGAAATATTATGACTGGTACTTTGCCACCGGCAGATATGAGGTGCGCTCGGCAACATCCCTTGCGGAAGCAAAGGAAACAGAACCCATGAAATTGCCCGAACTGGAAGAACTGAGGGAGGGACTGCTACAGAGCTTTCCCTATGATCTGTGGATCGGCCAGAAAGCCGGAAGGAGAAAGTGTGAATGAAAAGGACCCGAAATGCCGTCAGAAATGTGATCTTCGGAGGACTCCTGAAGGGGTATCAGATTCTGGTTCCTTTTATCATGCGCACGCTGCTGATCCGGTATCTGGGAATGGAATATCTGGGGCTGAACAGTCTGTTTACTTCCATACTGCAGATCCTGAATCTGGCGGAGCTGGGAGTAGGGAGTGCACTGGGCTACAGTATGTATGCTCCCATCGCGGAAGGAAAGAAGGACGAGATCTGTGCTCTGTTGTCATTGTATCGCAGATATTACCGCCTGATCGGTCTGGGGATCTTTCTGGCCGGAATAGTGCTGCTGCCGTTTCTGCCCTCGCTGGTGAAAACGGACAGTATTCCGCCGGATGTGGATTTGTATGTATTGTATCTGCTGCATCTGGGAGCCTGTGTCATCAGTTACTGGCTGTTTGCGTATAAAAACAGTCTGCTGGCAGCTCATCAGCGAAGTGACCTGGCAAATAAGGCGGATCTGGCGGTACGGACGCTGCAGTATCTTATACAGGCCGGGCTGCTGGTGGGCTTTCAGAATTATTACTGGTATCTGCTGGCGGCACTGGGAGCACAGATCCTGACGAATCTGTGTACCGCACTGGTGGCACAGAAAAATTATCCGGATTATGTCCCAAAGGGACAGGTGGAAGAGCAGACCAGGCAAAAAATCCGGGGCAAGATCAAGGACCTGTTTACCTCCCGGGTGGGGGTGGTCATTGTGAATTCCGCGGATACTCTGGTCATTTCGGCATTTTTGGGACTGACGGTGCTGGCAGTCTATCAGAATTATTATTACATCGTTACTTCCGTTATTGGTCTGGTAGGGGTGCTTTTCACCTCCACTCTAGCCGGGATCGGCAATAGTCTTCTGACCGAGAGCCGGGGGAAAAATTATGCGGACTTCTGTAAATTTACACTGTTGATCGCCTGGATCGCAGGACTTTGCACCTGCTGCCTGCTGTGTCTGTTGCAGCCCTTTATGAAACTGTGGATCGGAGAGGCAGGCATTTTGCCCGGACAGATCGTGATCTGTCTGTGTGTATATTATTTTATCTACGAGTTCAACCAGCTGTTCAATGCCTACAAGGATGCCGCCGGGATCTGGCACAGAGACCGGTTCCGGACACTGACAACGGCAGGAGTGAATCTGGTCCTGAATCTTCTGCTGGTGAAACCTATGGGGCTGTACGGAGTGATCCTGTCTACGGTAGTTGCTACGGTCATCGTAGGAATGCCGTGGCTGATACATAATCTGTTTACGACGTTGTTTGACGGAGAGGACCGGCAAAGCTATCTGGGGACACTGGTCTTCTATGGAAGCGTAACATTTTTAAACTGTATGCTGACCGACCGGGTATGCAGTCAGATACCGGTAGAAGGAATCCGGGAATTATTGGAGCGGGCACTGGTATGTCTGCTTGTGTCCAACGGCATTTTTCTGTTGTGTTACGGAGGCCGGAAGGATTTCCGGGCCCTGTTGGCAATGGGGAAGAGATTTCTGCCTGAAATACCTCATGATAAAGCGACTTCGGGAAATGACCGATCCGCAGAGGAAACCACAAAGTTTGCAGATTACGGAAAGGCGGGAGCTTTCTATGAAGATTGCAGTAGCGGGAACCGGGTATGTGGGATTGTCCATGGCAGTTCTGCTGGCCCAGAATCATGAAGTAACGGCGGTGGATGTGATACCGGAGAAGGTAGAGTTGTTACAAAAAGGGAGATCACCTATCCGGGATAAAGAGATCAAAGAATATCTGGCAGGCGGCAGGCTGCATTTGCAGGCTACCCTGGACGGAGAGGTGGCTTACCGGGATGCGGAGCTTGTGATCGTCTCCACACCGACGAACTATGATCCCGGAATTCACTTTTTTGATACCGGTTCTGTGGAAACGGTGGTGGAGACAGTACGGAGGGTGAATCCTGACGCGGTGATCGTGATCAAGAGTACGGTGCCGGTGGGATATACAGTGTCTCTGATGGAAAAATATCACACGGACAGGATCCTGTTTTCTCCGGAATTTTTGCGGGAAGGGCATGCACTGTATGACAATCTGTATCCTTCCCGGATCATTGTGGGAGTAGACACAAAGTCCGTTGAAATGGCGGAGTATGCAAGACGGTTTGCAGAGCTTTTGCGTGAGGGTGCAAAAAAACAGGAGATCCCCATACGGATCATGGATCCTACGGAAGCGGAGGCGGTAAAACTGTTTGCCAATACCTATCTGGCGCTCCGGGTCAGTTTTTTTAACGAACTGGACACTTATGCGGAGATGCGGAACTTAAGCAGCCGCAGTATTATCGAGGGTGTCTGCCTGGATCCCCGGATCGGGATGCAGTACAACAATCCCTCTTTTGGCTACGGAGGATATTGTCTGCCGAAGGATACGAAGCAGCTACTGGCCAATTATGAGAACATTCCCCAGAATCTGATCCAGGCCATCGTGTCCGCCAACAGTACCCGCAAGGATCATATCGCGGACAGTATTCTGGAGAAGGCGGGATTTTATCAGGGAAGTCAGGGTAGAGGCGGTGTTCCGGGGCAAAAGGTGGTCATAGGAATCTATCGGCTTATTATGAAGTCCGGCTCCGATAATTTCCGTCAGTCCAGTATCCAGGGCGTCATGAAACGGATCCGGGCCAAAGGGGCACAGATTTTGTTGTACGAGCCGGAACTTTCGGAGGATGATTTTTTCGGAAGCCCGGTCATACGGGATCTGGAAGCCTTTCAGCGGCAGTCGGATGTGATCGTGGCCAATCGTTATCACAGAGATCTGGAGAATGTCCGGGAGAAGGTATACACCAGAGATATTTATTACAGGGACTGAGTGAGGGAAGAAATGGATACAGAGAAAAAAACGGGGGAACGAATAGGAATCACGCTGGCACTGTTAGCATGTGTGGGATTTTCCGCTTTTCTGATCTGGCTGCAGCAAAGCCAAGAGAATGACAGACAGCAGCTGACACAACAGGTACAGGACAGCGGGCAGCGGGAAGAACAGACGGAAGGAAGCGGGCAGATCGAGATCCGGAGTCGTGTTACCCGGAGCAAAACAGGGGATCAGCCGGTATTTTCCCTGCCGGGAGGGTTTTATCCGGAGGATATTACAGTAGAGATCGCTGCACCGGCGGGAAGCAGTATCTATTATACACTGGATGGCACGGTGCCGGATCCGGAGAACGGAATTCTCTATGAGGCACCGGTGGAGATAACGAATGTCTGCGGCAGTCCCAATGTCTACTCCGCCATTTCCACAGTGTCAGCCTACCAGGACTATGCGCCGTTTAATGACGTGGACAAAGCGGTGGTGTTACAGGCAGTGGCAGTAGATGCCGGAGGCAGGACAAGTAATGTCACCTGCGCAAGCTATTTTGTGGCTATGGAGGCCAGAGCAATGTACCGGGATCTGCCGGTGTTGTCGCTGACTGTGGATCCTGTGGAGCTGTTTGATTATTTTGGCGGCAATTATGTCACAGGTGTGGATTATGAGAATGCGCTGGCGGCGGATGACCTGCGGTTTGATTCTGCCAATTATTACCGGGGTGGAGAGATGAATGCCCATGTGGAATACTTCGAAGCGGACAGATATCTGACTTATGAGGGGGAGGTAATTTTAAGTTTGCGGAAGGACGGAAATCTGGATTACGGGCAGAAAAGTTTTCTTATGACGGGAGCGGATCCGGTGCCGGAGAGCAGTTGTGAACTGTATGAGCTTTTCCGGGACGGCACGTTTCTTCTGTACGGGGGCGGTACGGATCATGTGGCCAAGAACAGACAGGTTTTAGAGGAACTGCTGTTAAAAGAAATCACGGATTTTACGCTGGAAGAGCGGAAGGGCTGTCTTGTGTTTGTGGACGGGGAGTTCTGGGGATTGTATCTGGTGGGCAGGGTAAATACGGCGGAAACCTTTGCCCGAAGAGCCGGCGGTTCCCCGGAAGAAATTCAGATCATAGAGAACCGCTATCCCTCCCAGATCGCTCCGGAATACGGAGAACTGTACCGGCTGGTGACCGAGGGGAATACTTCCGGACACGGAACGTATCAGAAGATCCTGGAGCAGATGGATCTGGAAAGCTATCTGGATTATTACTGTGCCAATCTCTATTTCGGTAATTCGCAGTTTGACTCTTTTTCCACCACTTTGTGGCGACGGGCAGGAGAAGGAGAGACGGGAAAATGGCACTGGGAATTCTCGGATGCCACGGATACTCTGGGACGGAATAAGGTCAGTAATTACAGTGTGAATACCTATCTGTGTCCGGGGGTGGCAGAAGATCTGTTTTTACAGGGATTGCTGAAAAATAAGGACTTTCAGACAGCGTTCCGGCAGAGAATGCGGGAATACGTGGAAGAACTGACGAAGGAAAAGGCAGAAGAGTATCTGACACCGCTTCTGGAAACTTACCGGGTGGCAGTGACAGCCACGGCGGAGCGCTACGGCCTGCGACAGACAGAGGAAGGATATCTGGCTGACGGGGATACGATTCAGGAATATTTTGCCTCACGGGGAGAATATATTCTGCGATATACGGAAGAGCTTATAACGCTTGTGGATCAGACGGAGGCTCCTGACGGAGTACAGGAAACGGTCACGGAAAGCGTACCTGAAGAATAAAGGGAAAGGGGACCACGTATGGAAACAATGGCAGAATATCTGGCGGAACTGGTAAAGGCCGGATTGGAGGACAGAAAGGCGGCGTCTCTGCCAGAGGGAGTCTCTGTAAGGGAGATTGTAAAGATTTCAGAGGAGAACCATATGGATTATCTGCTTTTGGGAGCCTTGTTAAAAACAGATGGGCTTTCGGAGGATGAAAAAGAGCTTTTGCGGGAAAAAGTACTGGGAAGCATGCTTTTTACCGGTATGCAGCTGCAGGAATTGAAGAAGCTGGAGGAACGGATGGAACAGGCAAAGATTCCCTGTCAACCCATGAAAGGAGCCCGGATGAAATTCTATTATCCGTCTCCGTTTCTGCGGGAAATGAGTGATATTGACATTCTGATCCACGGAGATTTCATGGAGCAGGCGGCAGTGGAACTGGAAGCCATGGGGTATGTCCTGCAACAGAAGATCAAGCATCATGATATCTATCGGAAAGCACCGGGAATCGTGGTGGAGGCGCACAGAGCCATGTATGACCGGACAGTGGACAAGAGGCAGTATGCCTATTTCTCGGATCTGTCCCGGGCGGTGCGCAGAAAGGGTTTTCTGTATGTGTATGATTTTGAGGCGGAAGATTTCTATATTTACATGATGGCTCATATGGCAAAGCATTTTTACAAGAGAGGCTGTGGTATCCGGAATCTGGTGGACATTTATGTGTTTCTGGAAAAATTCGGTGGGAAAATGAACGCAGACTATCTGCAAAAGCAGTTTGCGGGATTGGGACTGACGGCATTTACGGAGCATATGGAGAAGCTGGCCCGGATCTGGCTGCAGGGAGAGCCCGGTGAAGCGTTTTATCAGCAACTGTTTGACTATATGCAGGGGTGTGGAATCTATGGCAAGGATGAAAACGGTATCTGGAACCGGTTCTGCGATGCGCAGCCGGAGAAGGGAGAAAAGGGCCGAGATGCCCTGAAACGCTGGTACTGGTTCCCTCCTTATGAATATATGGTGTTGTATTACCCGTGGCTTTCGAGAAATCCCGTTGCGGGAAAATTTCTGCTTCCGGCAGCCTGGGGAATCCGGGCCGTCCGGGGTGTGGTCTGTGGCCGGGGAAAATACAAGCGGGAAATGCTGCGGCAGATTGATGCATCACAGATCGGTGTAAGACAGGATATCTACCGCAGACTGCAGTTACGTTTTCATTAGTCTGTTCCATTGAAATATTTATAAGGAGTGTAAGAAAGCCATGAAAAGTCCGTCAGGGTTTCTTTGGAAGAACCCATGGAAAAAAGAAACCTTACTTACCTATTATTATTCGGCGATCTTCCGCATGCAGCTGCTGCTCCTGCCGCCGGGGAAACTGCGGAAGGGCTGGGGCAGAGAAGACGAAGAATCCGCAGGAACGGCATCCCGGGAAGGATACCGGCAGGCGGCGCGTATCGCCCGGATCGTGGGAAAGGTCTGTGATAAGACTCCCTGGGAGAGTAAATGTCTGGTGCGGGCGCTGGCGGCCCAGAGACTGTTGTGCCGGCGGGGACTTTCTTCCACCCTGTATCTGGGGTGTGGCATGGAAGAAGGTAAAATGGTGGCCCATGCCTGGCTGCGTTTTGGGGAAATGTATGTGACCGGAGGGGACGGCGGCGGATATACTACCGTGGCCCGGTTCTGTAAGGAGGCTTCCGGAAAGAGGGGATAAGTATGTCGGCAATCTGGGGAATTGTGGATCTGAGTGTGGCGCAGTCAGAGGCACAAAGAAAAAATCGTGCAGGGAACCTGTGGGAAGAGGCTCTGCGGATGCGGCAGGCCTATAGGACGAGCTGCCTGGACCGGATACAGGAAAAAAGGGAGGCAACCTATTATCTGGCCTGCGGGGTACAGAATGTCACGAGGGAAGCTGTGGAAGAAAGATTCCCTTATGAAAGAAAGGGAGAGCGCAGAAGTCTGTTCGTGGCGGATGTGATCCTGGATAACCGCGGAGAACTGGTGCAGCGGTTTGGAGGCATCCGGGATCTGCGCAGCCATCCGGACGGGGAAATTCTGTATGAAAGCTTTTGCAGCCATCCGGAGGAAACGCTTGCCGTGGCCAGAGGAGCCTATGCCTGTGCGTATCTGGAGCCGGGGAAGCGGACCCTGACTTTGTTCAATGATGCGGTGGGAAACCGTTCGGTCTATTATTTTCAGGAGGAAAAAAGGGTCTATTTTTCCACGCTGCTTGCGGGGATCACCTGCGAACGGGAGAACTGGAAGGAAAATACGGGCTGGTTTGACCGGTTCTATACCATCCGGGATCTGCGGGCGGTGTCGGAACCCAGAGAGACACCCTATGCGGGGATCCTGCGACTGGCTCCGGGAGAAATTGTGGTATTTACTGAAGAAGGGGTGCACAGAAGGGATTACTGGGATCCCTTTGCGGGACGGAGGATCCTGCGGGGGAAGACGGAAGCAGGGTACCGGGAACTGGTGACCACGGTGTTCCGGCACTGCGTGGAGGATGTGATCCGGGAAGGCCGGGGTGGAAAAGAAACAGGAATTCTGTTAAGCGGCGGGCTGGACTCCAATGCGGTGGCAGCTTATGCAGCACCTTACCTTGCTGCCAGAGGAAAGAAACTGTATTCCTTTACTGCGGTGCCGGAGGAGAAGGAAAGAGCACGGATCCCGGGACAATACGCTGTGGAGGATGAGAGAAGCAGTGTGGAACTGGTGCGGAGATTTCACGGGAATCTGGAACCGGAGTATCTGGTGACCAACCGGGGAGATCTGCTGGCGGAGAACCGGAGGCTGTGGGAAGTTCTGGAAGTTCCCTGTAAAGCGGTACTGAATCTGCCCTGGATGTATGAAAGTTATCGTCTGGCAGCTCAGAAAGACTGTGGGATCCTGCTGTCGGGACAGTACGGAAATATTACCATATCCTATGGGGATTTTCGAAGCCTGTTCCTGACACTGCTACATCAGGGAAGAATCAAAGAACTGGTGCGGGAGATCAATGTCTACAGCAGAAAATACCGCAGGAGCCGCAAGTGGATCTGGCGGGATCTTCTCACGGCGGAAGCCGGTGGGGATCATGAAGCGGTGTCCCGGTATATGTATGACAAAAGTGCCTTGCGGCAGATCGGAGAATATGAAGTAAAGCTGTCTCTGGCCACCGGAGTGGTGCCCAGAGATCCCACCAGAGACAAGCGGCTGATCGCACTGGTGCTAAGTCTCCCGGCGGAACAGTTCACCCATGTCGGGCAGGAGAGACGCCTGGTTCGGCAGTATTTACAGGGGAAGATCCCGGAAGAGATCCTGGCGGATGAATTCCACAAGGGAAGACAGGGCGTGGGAAGCGGGGAACTGCTCGCCTTGCAGTGGGAACGGATCTGTGAGGAACTGTCGGGGATTCCGGGTGAGACGATGTCCGGGGAAAACGGGCACTCAAAAGCAGACATGGTGCGTGGCTTTTATGTGGGCCTGGCACAGGAATATCGGAGAAGGTTTGAGGTATGATGGAATATTTTTACAGAATCTACGGACTGCGGGTGCAGTCGCAGATCCCCTTTTCGGAGGCAGTACCGGAGACGGCGGGAGAGGCAGAGGTAAAAATTGTATTCGGAAGGATGCCGGATTTCCTGCTGGAAGCGGGACAGAAGGGCTACGGGACCTGGACAAACGGCTTTGTATCGGCCTGGTTCCGCATCCGGGACGGAACACAGGTCTATGTGGAAGGGGGCAGTAGGATCACCGTTGAGCTTTCGGAGGAACCGCAACTGCTTGTGATCACTTCCCTGTTGCTCAGTGCCGGGATGGCACTGGTCTGTCTGCAGAGGGGGGAACCCTTTTTTCACGGAAGTGCATTGTATACCGGGGAACAGGCCATTTTACTCTGTGGGGAGAGCGGGGCCGGGAAGTCTACGGTGGCCATGGAATTGTTGCAAAGAAAGCTTGGATTTCTGGCGGATGACACAGTGAGGGTGCATCCGGGAACTATGGGGATGCTGGCGGAGCCTTCCTACCCGCAGCAGAAGCTTTGTCGTGATATGGCGCTGAAATGCGGGAAGCCGCTGGAAGAACTGATCTATATTGACGAAGAGAGGGACAAATATGCCTGGCGCAGACAGGATTGCTATCGGAAAGAGGCGGCGCTCCTCGGGAAGATTTTTTTGCTGCGAAAGGATGCTGTGGCCGGGTGGCAGGATGCGGTGCAGAATACCGGGGAAGAGGCAGTGAGTATCCAAAAGCTCACCGGGCAGAAAGCACTGGAGGCTTTGAGCAGCCAGTTGTATCTGGCGGATACCTACCGGTACAGTACCGGGATTCCGTATCCTTTGATGGAACAGTTGGTCCGGATCGCAGGGCAGGCCGGAATCTATGAAGTGATCAGGCAGTCGCACAAGGATACACTCCACAAGGTCGTAACGAAAATCTTACAGTTTTGTTAGAAAGAGGGTATTTTTACAGGGAAATTATTATAATCAGAAATGTAAGAAATCATAAAAATGTAATAAGGAGGAATGGAAAATGAAAGCATGGAGTCAGCCCGAAATGGAGGAACTGAACGTAAGAGCAACGGCTTACAGCCCTAAGGGAGGTCTGATCGAGGACGGCGTTTACCAGTCCGATGACGGTAAGTATACTATCCCCACTTACGGTCCTTCTTCCGGCAATTCCGGAGAACCTACCGTAGACGTACAGTAGTTTTTGGACTGTATGAGAGGAAAATGCCAGAATGGATCAGGGAAGCTCATGGTTACATGGGCTTTTTTGGTGTATATGATGAGTCAGCCTGCTCGATTAACAGACGGAGACAGAGCGTGTAAAAGAAGGGAGAACAGAAAATGGACAAAACGGCAAAAATCCGAATGAAAGCGAAAAGGAATGTGACGGACCTGGCGGGAGAAAAGGTCATGGTGGATTTCGAACAAGGGAAATATTTCTGCATCAAAGGTGTGGGAAACGACATCTGGGATATGCTGGACGGGCAGGAAGGCGAAGACGGCATAACGGTGGAGGCTATCTTACATAAACTGATGGAAGAATATGAAGTGATGGAAGAGGTGTGTGAAAAAGAGGTGCTGGCATTTCTGGACAAACTGGAACAGGCGGGGATCCTGGAAGAGGTGTAGACACATATGGGAAAAATAAGAGGAAGAGATTATATTTCCTGGTTGTGGCAATATACCGCTCCCTATGCGGGCAGGATTGGTCTGCTGTTATTATTTGGGCTGTTGGAGACTTTTGCCTCGCTGGCCATGGTGCAGATCACCAAGGAGATCATTGATCATGCCACAGTGGGAAGCGGTTTCGGACGGCTGCTTACGGGTTATGTGCTGCTGTTATTGGGAATGCAGGGAATCTCGGTGTTGTCGACACTGCTTACTGCACTGGTAACGGAGCGGTTTTCCTTCGGGATCCGACGGCAGATCTATGAGAAGATCCTGCATTCTGGCTGGCGGGAAGTGACGGCCTATCATACCGGTGATCTCATGACAAGACTGACCAGCGATGCGGGAAATGTGGCGGACGGTATTGTGGGGACGATCCCTAATATCTTACAGCTGGGGATCGAGTTGGTACTGGTGTTTTGTATGTTGTTTTATTATTCCCCGCTCCTTGCGGTGTTTGCCCTGCTGGTGGCACCGGTGGCAGCCCTGTGCTCCTGGTGGCTGGGAAAACGCCTGAAACGGTTACAGCGGAAAGTGCAGGAGAGTGAGTCGGAATACCGTTCCTTTTTGCAGGAAAGTCTGGCCAACCTTCTGATCGTAAAGGCTTTTACCGGAGAGGACCGGGCGGTGGAGCGCCTGACAAAGCTACGGGAGGAACGGTTCTACTGGGTATACCGCAAGACCGGACTGGGAACCGCCAGTTCCACGGTGATGTCACTGGCTTTTCAGGGAGGATATCTGATAGCATTTTCCTACGGGGCATGGCAGCTGTCGAGACAACAGATCACCTACGGTACTATGTCGGTATTTCTGACACTGGTGAACCGGGTACAGGCGCCGATCCTGGGACTGGCCCAGCAGATTCCCCGGATCATTGCCCTGTTGACTTCCGCCGGGAGGATCATGGAGTTACAGAGAATTCCCGGGGAGCAAAGGGCAGCCGGAGAGATCCGTGGATGGGAGATCGGAGTGGAGCTTCGAAATGTATGCTTCGGATATACCAGGGAACCGGTGCTGAAACGGGTGAATCTGAAGATCTGTCCGGGAGAATTTGTCGCCATTGCAGGAGAGTCCGGTATCGGCAAGACAACACTGATCCGCATTCTGATGGCCTTTCTGGAAACGGGAGCGGGAACGGTGGATTTCTACAATGGCAGCGGACAGAGGCAGGAGACCGGAGCTTTCGTCCGGAAGTTTATTGCCTATGTCCCCCAGGGGAATACTCTGTTCAGCGGAACCGTGAGAGAAAATCTGCAGATGGGCAGAGAAGATGCTTCGGAGGAAGAATTGTGGGCGGCCCTGAAACTGGCTTCCGGAGAAAATTTTGTCCGGTCACTGCCGGAGGGGCTGGATACCGTCATCGGGGAAAGAGGGCATGGCCTGTCGGAAGGACAGGCGCAGCGGATCGCCATTGCCAGAGCCTTTTTGCGGAGAGCACCGTTTCTGATCCTGGATGAGGCCACCTCGGCGCTGGATGAAGCTACGGAGGTCGCTGTATTGCAGGGGCTCCGGGCATTAGAACCGAGACCCACCTGCCTGCTTATCACCCACAGGAAGGGTGTTTTAAAATATTGTGACAGAGAACTTTGCATCCGGGAAGGGAGTGTGACGGAAGAATGCAGTACCACTACTATCTGTACGGCATGAGGGTAACAGCGGATCTGGACTTTGTACAGCTGGATCCGGTGCGTTTACCGGAGGATGACAGGGACTTCGGACGGGAAAAGGTCCGGATCCGGGCGATGGACGAAGAGGAGGAAGCACAGTTTCGGAAAGAACACGGAGACTGCGTCTGCGGAAGTTTTTTAGGTACAGAAAAAGGCTGGTTGTGTAATCGTACGCTGGCCATGAGTGTGGAGCGGGGACAGGTGATCCGGTATCATATCCGGAAGGGAGGAGATCCCGGAGCGGTACGAACCTATCTGCTGGGCTTTGGAATAGCAATGCTCAGCCTTCAGCAGGGAAAACTTCCCATTCATTGCAGTGCGCTGGCAACTCCGGAAGGTGGTGCGATCCTGATCGCTGGAGAGAGTGGCGCGGGCAAGTCCACACTGACGGCAGAACTGCTGAAACGGGGGTATCGTTTTCTGGCAGACGATATGGCAGTGGTGGACATTTCCGGAAAAGAAGGGGTGTGGGTGTATCCGGCTTTTCCTTATATGAAGCTGTGCAGGGATGTGGTGCTGAGGCAGGGATATCCCCCGGAAGAACTTTTGTATATTGATGAAAAAAAGGACAAATTTCTGGTGCCCTGTACCGGGGTATTTCAAAGGGAAAAGGCCAGACTGGAACGATTTGTTTTTCTGGGAATCCGATGGAAAAAAGAGGCGGAAGATAAGTCCGGGAAGATAAAAGCAGAAAAAATCACAGGCCCCGACAGCATGATCGTGTATAAAGACAATCTGTTCTTAAGACATCTGTGGAAAAAACAGGATCCGGGAATGGAAATCTGGCAGAACTGCCTGAAAATAGCGGAGCAGATACCGGTCTTTTGGATAAGGAGACCGGCAGCAGGTGATTCCACTGCCGAGGTGGCAGCGGAAGTACACGCACTGCGAAACGTCGTGTCAGCTTAAGAACTCTTCCGGTTCCTCAGAAGGCTGCGGGGGCTGACAGTCGCCGCCACCGGGATGGTGTCCGGGATGATGTCCTCCTCCGCCGGGATGTCCGGGGTACCAGGGAAACCATCCACAGGCGGTCTCGGATACCTTCAGTTCCATCAGTTCAGGTTGTGTCCAATGCTTCATAAGAATTCTCCTTTCCGTCTGCTTTATGCAGAGATGTACACGGGGAAAGTCCCTGTGTGACTACAGCATAGGGAACACAGGGGCGGAAGTAAAGAAATGTATCATGATTGTAAGAATTTTGCAGGAAGTGTCACAGAAAAGATACTGCCTGCACCGGGGGCATTTTCGCAGGACACGGTTCCGCCGTGACGTTCTGTGATCGTCTTTACAATGGCCAGTCCCAGACCACTGCCAGTGGCAGAACCAGGAGTTCTGGCGGAGGAGACGGTGTAGGTGCGGTTAAAGATCCGCTCGAGGTCCTCCGGCGGAATGCCGGGCCCCTCATCGGTCACGGAGATCCGGAGAGAAGTAAGGTCAGCGGAAGGCGCGGCAGACAGAGTGATTTTCGTTCCGGCGGGAGCATATTTTGCGGCATTGCCGAGCAGATTGTCCAGAATCCGTATCAGTTTTCCGGGATCTGCAAAAAGGGTGGCATGGAGATCCTGTGATACAGATAAACAGAGAAGATGACCGGCATAGTGGCTGTCCGGAAGTGCGGTATAGAAATATTCTTCCAGAAAGGCCGGGGCATCCAGTTCCTGAAAGGAAAAGGCGTGGGAAGGATCCTCCAGAGTGAACAACTCGTACATATCCCGGATCAGATGTTCCAGTGTCCCAGTCCGGTGATCGATCAGGGTGAGGGCACCTTCGATATCCTGTGCAGACAGAGACTGTCCGGAAGTAAGATAATCCACGGCACTGCGGATGGCAGTGAGGGGAGCCCGCAGATCATGGGAGAGATTGGCCAGCATTTCCGTACGTTCCTGTTGCAGGTGCTGCAGGGAGCGATTGCTGGCATTTAACTGCGCGGTGATTTCCAGCAGCCTGCGGGACAGTTCTTCCACGGTCTCCTGTTCGAGAGAGGGAGAACGGAAAACGGGGCGGGAATTTTGTGCCATGGTCAGATACCTCCTTTCAGAAAACGATACCCTTTGGACCAGACGGTCTCGATGCGGTTCTCCAATTCGTAATTGCCTTCGAAACGTTTGCGGAGACGGCTGACATTGACCATAACGCTGCGTCTGTCACTTTCCCGGTAGACACCGAAGAGAGCCGTTCCCAGTTCCTCGAAGGTGATGTCCCGGTCCGGGTGTTCTGCCAGATACAGCAGGACTTCATATTCCCGGTTGGCGAGACACAGATCCTGTTCCCGGTAGAAGGCCTTGTGGGCTACCCTGTCGATGGAAAGATTTCCGATCGTCAGTACCAGATCGGAAGAAGCCTGCGCCAGTTGTCTGCGCCTGCGGATCAGGAGGTCCACCCGGGCTTTCAGCTCCCGGAGACTGTAGGGTTTGACCAGATAATCGTCCCCGCCGCAGGTAAGTCCCCGGATCACATCTTCCTCGGAACTTCTGGCAGTGAGAAACAGGATCGGCACAGAGGAAAAAGAGCGGATGTAACGGCACACCCGGTAACCGTCGGCTTCGGGCAGCATAACATCCAGTAAGATACAATCCGGAAGATTCTTTCGAATGGATAAGACGCCTTCCCGGGGGGAGATGGCAGTATACACGGTGAATCCCGCACCGGTGAGATATTTCTGATTGATCGCCAGCACTTCGGCATCATCATCGATCAGTACAAGCTTGAACATAGTATTATCTTGCCTCCTTTGCTGGTGCTATTTTAGCATGGGGGAAAAACGATTGTCACCAAAGGAAGGTCGACAGAGAGAGACAAAGGACAGCGGAAAACGACAGACCGGATGAAAAAGTGACACGAGAAGGGGGAGAAAAATGAATCGGTCAAATACGAGTGCAAATAAGGATATCGGACACATAGTAAAGGATATGCTGCGGCTTCTGGTGGCTTATGGAGTGGCTGTGTTATTTATGGGAAGAGCATGGAGCCTTCGGACACTTGGGGGTATGACAGGGCTGGCAGCGATATTCGTGCTGCTTTATGTATTGGGAAAGGAAGAGCAATATCTGTATAATGTGACCCTGTTCGGTTATCCGGACAGGATACAGCGGCGCAGAACAGGATCGTTTCTGGTGGCAACAGCGGCAACCGTGGTCCTGCTGCCATATATTACAGAGGATCAGAGGGGATATTTTCTGTTTCTGATCCTGGCGTACAGTCTGGAAAGCGTACCGTTGCTGCGACACGGCAGATGCTGCAGAGACATGGAAAGAAATCGCGGGGAAGTGCCGCGTACCGCATTTGTGGGAAGAAGGGCGCAGTACAACAAGTTTCGGTATTTTTTGAAGAAGACCAGCATCCCCATGGAGCTTGTGGGGTATATTGCGGCATCGGCACAGGAACTGGCACAGATTTCAGAAGGAGATGCAGGAGAATATCTGGGAAGTCTGGAAGATCTGGAAATGCTGATCCGCCGGTACCATCTGGATCAGATCTATATTCTGCAAAAGCGCGAGGAACAGCTTTTTTCCATGCAGAAATATGTGGATCTGTGCATTGATATGGGGGTGACGGTACGGATGGTGGTGGATTTCTATAAGAGGCGCAGAGCCGACAGTTATGTAAGCTGTGTGGGAACCTATCCGGTCATCACCTACCATACGGTGACGTTGAATACTGGAGAACAGGTGATAAAACGGATCATGGATGTGGCAGGAGGCCTGGCAGGGATCGTTTTGTTTTCTCCGGTGATGTTATTGGCGGCGCTGGCCATTAAGCTGGATTCCCCCGGTCCTGTGATCTTCCGGCAGACCCGGGTCGGGAAAAACGGCAGGACATTTCAGATCTATAAATTCCGTAGCATGTATGTGGATGCGGAAGAGAGAAAGTCAGAGCTGCTGTCGCAAAATGAGATCGCGGGGGGCGTAATGTTCAAGATCCGGGAGGATCCCCGGATCACCCGGGTGGGCAGGATCCTGCGGAATTTAAGCATTGATGAGCTGCCACAGTTTTTTAATGTGTTGGGAGGTTCCATGAGTCTGGTGGGAACGAGACCGCCGACCCCGGACGAGGTGGAGAAATACGGCACAAGGCAGTGGCGGCGGATCAGTATCAAGCCGGGCTTGACGGGCATGTGGCAGGTGAACGGCAGGAGTCTGGTGACGGATTTCGAAAAGATTGTGGAGCTGGATGTGGAATATATTGATAACTGGTCACTGATGGAGGATATCCGGATTTTGTGCAAGACGGTGACAGTGTTGTTAAAGCATGCGGATGCGTATTAGAAAGAGAGGCAGAAGAGGTGGAATGAAGATGCATGGAACCCGGGTGAACTGGGTAGGAATGACCGGTGCCGTGGTATTGTTTGGATATGGATGGTGGAGAGAACCGTTGGCGGCGGTGCTGGGAGGGATGATCCTGCTTGCGGATCTGCTGGCCATGGAGGTGAGTGTAAGGAAAAGAGATGGGAAAAATGCTAAGAATACAATGTTTTGAAAAAAATGTAAAAAAAAAGAAAAATATTTCTGTTTTTCTGAACCTTTTTTCTGAGACGGAGAGTCTTAATAGATAAGACAGAATAAAAGGGGCGTTTTAACAGGCATCTCTGGAAGAAAGGAGCAAAAGGGGACATGGAAGAACGAAGACGGATCGACCGTGTGGGCTACCAGGCAAAGAGTGTTATCGTGGTATGTGATACCGGGGAAAGCATTTTTGTGGAGACCCGGAATGTCAGTCCGCTGGGCATAGCCTTTACGATGCCGGCAGGATCTCCTGACCTTAAGGGGAAAGACATCATAATTGTAGCGGATACGATGATCATGTATGCAGATGTCACCAGACAGGAGGAGCAAGAAGACGGAAATTTTAAAGTAGCTATTTCGGCAAAGAAGTTCACACCGGAGGTGCTGCAGTATTTATTTGAACATATTGTTGAAAAATAGAATGGAGAGGAAAAATCATATGAGAAAAAACAGTAAGAACGAAAAAGTGATTCGTGCTATGGCGATCGGCATTTCCGCAATGCTGATGGCATCTTCACCGTTGACTGCACTGGCAGCAGAAGGAGAGGGGAATTCTTCCGAAGGAAACGAGGATAAGAACATTACAGTGACACCGGAAGCCGGTGTATGCGATCAGGCGGAAGCAGCCGCAAAAGATGCTGACAAGGCTGTAGAGGGCGCCGAAAAGAGTGCCGCTGATGTGAAGGCGGAAGTGGTTGACAAGGTGGCAGCCGGAGATGTGAAGGATGCCGAGGGAAAGGATCTGTCTCAGGACATTCTGGGTGCCAATGCCAAAGTAGAGGATAAGACTGTTGAAGGCGGTTCATCCCTGAAGGACGCAGAGTCTGCCGTAGAGAATGCAGATACTGCGCTGGGGGTTGCGGAAGCCAATGACAAGCTGTCCGACGCAGAACTGAATAAGGCAGCTGATGCTGCGGCAAATGCAGGACAGACTGCGGCAGAAGCAAAGGATGCCATGCAGGCTTCCCAGGATAAGGTAAATGGACAGATCGAGAATATCAAGGATGCTGCTTCTATCACCGATGCCAATGCTGCCTATGAAGAAGTAAAGACTACCGTGGATCAGGCACAGGCAGATTTTGACGCAAAGCTCGGGGAGTACAATACCGCCAAGGCAGCTTATGAAGAAGCAGCACAGAAGGTGGCAGCCTATGAAAAGGCTTATGAGGAGGCTGTAAACAGTGCAGATGCGAACGCTGAGGCGGCAGCAGCTGAGCTGGCAACAGCGAAGGCAAATGCAGAAGCACTGGCAAATGCTCTGGAGGCTGCAAAGGGTGCAGTGGATAAGTCTGCAGCAGGTGCTATGGATATTGCCAAGCAGGAAAACACGACACAGACGGATAATGGACTAAACTGGAAAAATGAGGATCAGCTTTTCATCTCCATTATGCAGAACTACTATCTGCCCGAGGTACAGAAGATCACTGCCGATGATATTAAGGTTGTCCGCAGACAGGGTGAAGACAATAATACCAAGAATTATTTTGAAGTAACCTATACCGATGAGAATGGTAATAAGCAGACAAAGTTTTACAACTATGTGATGGATGACAAACAGACTTCCAAGGACAATATCGTGATCTTTGAGAAGCGAATTGAGGAAGTAAACTGGAAGACGGCGCAGGAGACCAATCCGGATCAGTATGTGAAGGAAAATGGGGATACTATCACTGTTTCCGAAGTGGAAAAAGGTCTGAAAGACGGAACCATTATTGCAGTAGATGGAAAGAAAGTGATCAAGAACGACGGAACCGAGAGTATCATTATTTCTGATAATAACCAGAAGACCGAAAACGGCGAGGTTGATACTGATGTAAATGAGGCTACCGAGAAGGAATCCTGGAAACTGGATGAGAACGGCAACCTGATCAAGACCGTGACCGCTGATGTGACCACCATCACCTATACCGATGCAAAATTCACTTCTACCGAACAGTATCAGACAGAGGCAGAGAGAGATGCTGCAGCTGCTGCAAAGGAAAAGGATTTGAAGGACGCTGCCGGCAAGGATGTAACCGTTACAGGAACAGAAAAAACGGATTATACTTATACCGGTAACGGAACCTACATTCCTACCTTTACGAAGACTGTGAATGTGAAGGATGAAGAGGTTGAATGGAAGCATACAGATAAAAAGACGGATTATGGTGTAAGAACAGAGGAAGAAGCAGTAGCAAAGGTTACGAAAGAGCAGGAGAAGGCGTTAAGCAATAAGATTAACGATGATGACGACTTATACCTGATCGGTGTAAGCAGTGATCTTAAGGTAACCGGCTATACAGAAGATCACTGGTATGATGATTCCGACTTCCTCGTATCCGGCACTGTATCCGCAACCTACGCAAAGGTTACCAAGAAAACTGTCGATCAGAGTACCTTCGGTTCTCTTTGGAATGATATCAAAGCCCTGTTTGGTAAGGGAGAAGCTACGAACAAGAAGCTGGAAGATGCAGCCAGAAAGGCAGTCGAGGCAGACGGTGGTATTTTTGTAAGTGCCAACTGGGATGACTGGAAGTTCGGCAAGGCAACCATCCGCTATGTGGCAGGTGTCAGTGTCAAGACCGATGAGAAGACCACCGCAGCGGAGGCACAGAATGCGGTACAGGATGTAGCACTGGCACAGGCAAAAGCAAGCGGCGCAACCGGTGTGTACAATGTGAAGACTACAGATACCGATACCATTGCTCATACCAGCTATTCCTATGAGATTGATTATCTGGAGAAAACCGGAGAGACCACAACCAATACTGCTGTCAGAACTGAGACTTATGCAAATGCAGAAGTGCTGACCGGCCAGATCATCCAGAACCTGAATTACATTCAAGGCAACATCAAACTGACCCAGAAGGATACTGAATATCGTAAGTTCGTAGATGATGCCAAGGCTCTGACCCAAAAGTATCAGAAGCTGTTACAGGATGCACAGGACGCAGAGAAAGACGTGGAAACAGCGCAGGCTAAGGTCAATGAGCTGAAGGCAGAGATCGAAGCTCTGAAGAGTAACAGAACCAGTAACCTTGGAGCTCTGAAGGAACTGGAAGGAAAGCTGGCCGTGGCTGAACACAACAAAAAGGATGCAGAAGATACTCTGAAGGAGATTCTGGGCAGCCTGGATGAGGCAGGCGGAGAGCTGGATAAGGTGATCGATCGTCTGACTCCTGCACCTACACCCGGAACACCTGCAGGTGGAGAAGGTGAGACCGGGGGTGCTGGTGATACAGAGGAAGGTGGCGCCGGAGAGGCAGCAACAGTTGTTACACCTGTTGCACTGACAGCAGCACCCGCAGCACAGGCAACCGTAGTTGCACAGAACCAGGCAACAGCACCCGTTGTACAGATCGCTGACGAAGCAGCACCTCTTGCAGAAGCAGCTCCTGCAAATACACAGGAAACCGTTCAGGCAGGTTCCGATAAGGAAGAGACCAAGGAAGCCGTAAATATCGAAGAAGAGGCTGTTCCCCTGGCAGATGTAGCTGTGGAAAGCGAACATGCAAAGATGTCCTGGTGGTGGTGGCTGATCATTCTGATCCTCGGTGCAACCGGATATGAAATGTACAAGAAGCACAATGAGAAGAAGCTGAAGGCTCAGGCAGAAAATGCAGGAGATATCGAAGAATAAAAGATAACAAAAACGACATCCATCGGGATTTTCCCGGTGGATGTCGTTTTTTAGACCTTGGAAAGCGGATTACTCGAAGAGCTCTTCAACTTTTTCCAGATCACCGTCTCCGGTCAGAAGAAGAGTCACTGTGGCCTGGGCACTGCTGATATCGGTTGTCCCCTCAACGCATAATTCACCGTCAGTATTGTAGAGAGCCCATTGGAACTCATTGACAGAGGAGGGCCAGTCTGCTTCCATAGAGATCGATTCCTGATCCGACAGGGAATCCAGATTTACCTGTTCCCCGGTCACGGGATCAATGACCGCTACCATACCGACTTCGATGCCACACATATTGACTACCGACAGGGTGAGTGCCCTGGTATCCTCCGAAGTGGATTCTATGGCAGACGACTCGGAATCCGGGGAAACATCGGCAGGCAGGGCGGCAACAGTCTCAGACGGGGAGGTGGAAGCAGTCGTGGCAGATGATGTTTCCTCTCCGTCAGAATTCTGACTGCATCCTCCGAATAACAGACAACAGGACAATATACTTACAGCAAAAATATGTCGTATGAAACTTTTTTTCATAATAATCTCCATTCTGCAGACGATTCCTTCCGTCGGAGAAATCGCGAATCAAATTTCAAATTTGATTCTGCGATAAGGGCTGCTTTGTGACGCCTGCAGCACAAATAGCCGTGTGAAAATCTATATCACCATTATATCGGATTTCCCATAAAAAGTAAATTTATGCGATAAAAATTTCCGGAAGCAGACCGGTAGGAATTCCTGAAAAAAATATCGAAAAATGTGAGCCGTTTTTCATGGATAAGTAGTCTTTATAGATAGAGACTAAGAAATAACGGAGGCGGTCGAGATGAGCGGCATGTTATATTCCATACCTGTGATTTTGACAGGTTATCGAATCGTACAAATTGAAGATGAAGCGACACCGCTTGCACAGGCAGCAAAGAGTGGATATTACGGTGACACAGTAGCCGGAATGCTGGGCATTGGTGTTTTATTACTCTTGGTGATTTATTTTATATTATGCAGAAAATACCAGAAAAGAATCATAGAATTGCAGGAAAATGCACATCCCGGCTGGAACTGGTGGAAACTTAGAAAGCAGGTAACCGAACTGGAGGATAAAAAGGCAGAAGGAATTGTCGAGGATATCCGGCGGGCAGCGCAAAGCTATATGACTGTTTAAATTTAATCAGAAAGATCCGGGGATCATCCCCGGATTTTTTACACCAGATTTATAAAAGTGAAGTATTTCGTTGCTGATGTCTGCCGGGAATGTTATAATCATGTATGTGGCCGGTTCAGAGACCTGCGCCACAAGCATAGGAAAGAAAAGGAAGGCAATCTATGAAAGTCTTGGTAACAGGCGTAAAAGGCCAGTTGGGATATGATGTGGTAAATGAGTTGACAAAGCGCGGAATTGAGGCTGTCGGCGTGGATATTCAGGAGATGGATATCACAGATGCGGCCAGCGTGGAAAAGGTGATCGGAGAGGCGGCACCGGACGCTGTGGTACACTGTGCAGCCTATACCGCAGTGGATGCAGCGGAGGATAACGTGGAAATCTGCCGTAAGGTCAATGCGGACGGCACACAGAACATTGCGAATGTCTGCAAGAAGCTGGACTGCAAGATGGTCTATATCAGTACCGATTATGTGTTTGACGGCGAGGGCACCAGACCCTGGGAGCCAGAGGACGAGCGTCATCCGCTGAATGTATACGGACAGACCAAATACGAAGGAGAACTGGCAGTACAGAATACACTGGAGAAATATTTTATCGTAAGAATCTCCTGGGTATTCGGAGTCAACGGCAAGAACTTCATCAAGACCATGCTGAATCTGGGCAAGACCCATGATCATCTCACAGTGGTGAATGACCAGTTCGGATCTCCTACCTATACTTATGATCTGGCAAGACTTCTGGTGGATATGGTCCTGACGGATAAATACGGTATCTATCATGCTACCAACGAAGGTATCTGTAACTGGTATGAATTTGCCTGCGAGATATTCCGCCAGGCTGGCATGAAAGTGGAGGTGGCTCCTGTACCGGCTTCCGAGTATCCGACGAAAGCCAAGCGACCGGAGAACAGCCGCATGAGCAAAGCCAAGCTGACAGAGAACGGATTCGTAAGGCTTCCTTCCTGGCAGGATGCGTTAGAGAGATATCTGAAAGAAATCCTGTAAACAGACTTTGTGTAAGCAGGAAAATAACGGGAAATACTTCAGGGAGCGGTATCGGAAACGGTACGGCTCCCATTTTGGCGAATGTACATCATCGAACTTTTAAGCGAGATGGTGTACAAAGTATACAAATCGAGTAGGAGCCAGCCTACTCGACTTATAATATATGAAAAAGTCATGAAAAACCCTGTAAATTTCACGAAAAACCTGTTGACAACGGAAGTCGGAACAAGTATACTGTTAAAGCGTGCCAGAAAAGGTGCGTCTATTATACTATTAAGAAAGAGGTGAAACAGAATGCCAACATTTAACCAGTTAGTAAGAAAAGGACGTCAGACTTCTGTTAAGAAGTCTACTGCACCTGCTCTCCAGAAGGGTTACAACTCTCTTCACAAGAAAGCAACAGACGTTTCTGCTCCCCAGAAGCGTGGTGTATGTACCGCTGTTAAGACAGCAACTCCTAAAAAGCCTAACTCTGCTCTTAGAAAGATCGCCAGAGTACGTCTTTCCAACGGAATCGAAGTTACCAGCTACATTCCCGGTGAAGGTCACAATCTGCAGGAGCACAGCGTTGTTTTGATCCGTGGTGGTCGTGTTAAGGACCTGCCCGGTACCAGATACCACATCATCCGTGGTACCCTTGATACTGCCGGTGTCGCTAACAGAAAACAGGCTCGTTCCAAGTACGGTGCTAAGAGACCTAAGGATGCTAAGAAATAAGTAGTATCCGAGGCGTTTTGAACGTCGGACCGAGAGTCCGATGAAAATCCGCAAGGATTTTTGGAGATGTCAGTGAGACATCTTTGTACCACAAAAACGAAACTAAGAAAAGTGTTGGAATTCTGTGATACAGATATAACAGCGCGAACACTTGGGGAAACACATGTGAGTACCGATGATTTAACGTAACTAGTGAGAAGGCAAGACCGACATGAAAAGAGAGCGTAAGCTTGCTTACGAGCGAACTTTTTATGGAGGGATTGGTCGGCGAACAGCCGACATCGAGGCATCTTTGATGCCGAGATAACGGATCTCACGAGAACAATTTGTTAAGGAGGGAAGAACCGTGCCACGTAAAGGACATATTCAGAAAAGAGATGTATTAGCAGATCCTTTATACAACAACAAAGTGGTTACCAAGCTTGTCAACAACATCATGCTGGATGGCAAGAAGGGTGTAGCCCAGAAGATCGTATACGGAGCATTTGCTAAGGTTGAAGAGAAGAGCGGCAAGCCTGCTCTGGAAGTATTCGAAGAGGCTATGAACAACATCATGCCTGTTCTGGAAGTAAAAGCAAGACGTATCGGTGGTGCTACCTATCAGGTACCTATCGAGGTCAGACCTGAGAGACGTCAGGCTCTGGGCCTTCGTTGGTTGACCATGTTCTCTCGTAAGAGAAGTGAGAAGACCATGGAAGACAGACTTGCTAACGAAATTCTTGACGCAGCCAACAATACCGGATCTGCAGTTAAGAGAAAAGAAGACATGCACAAGATGGCAGAGGCAAACAAGGCTTTTGCTCATTACAGATTCTAGTAGGAGGGAAAAAACTTGGCTGGAAGAGAATATCCGTTAGAGAGAACTAGAAATATCGGAATTATGGCTCATATCGATGCCGGTAAGACCACTACTACCGAGCGTATCCTGTATTACACAGGTGTTAACTATAAGATCGGTGATACTCACGAAGGTACTGCTACCATGGACTGGATGGCTCAGGAGCAGGAGAGAGGTATCACCATTACATCTGCAGCTACTACCTGTCACTGGACTCTTGAAAAAGAGACCAAACCCATGCCCGGTGCTTTGGAGCATCGTATCAACATCATTGATACCCCGGGTCACGTAGACTTCACCGTTGAGGTTGAGCGTTCCCTTCGTGTACTGGATGGCGCTGTCGGCGTCTTCTGTGCAAAGGGTGGTGTAGAGCCTCAGTCTGAGAACGTATGGCGTCAGGCTGACACCTACAATGTACCTCGTATGGCATTCATCAACAAGATGGATATCCTGGGTGCTAACTTCTACGCAGCAGTAGATCAGATCCGTACCAGACTTGGTAAGAATGCTATCTGCCTTCAGTTGCCTATCGGTAAGGAAGACGAATTCAAGGGAATCATCGATCTGTTCGAGATGAAGGCTTACATCTACAACGATGATAAGGGTGATGACATCACTGTTACCGATGATCTTGGAGATATGGCTGATGAGGCTGCTTTATATCATGACGAGCTCATTGAAAAGGTTTGTGAGCTGGATGATGATCTGACAATGATGTATCTGGAAGGTGAAATTCCTTCCGTTGAAGAGATGAAGGCTGCTTTGAGAAAAGCTACCTGTGAGTGCAGAGCCGTTCCCGTATGCTGCGGTACTGCTTACAGAAATAAGGGTGTTCAGAAGCTTCTGGATGCTATTATCGAGTATATGCCTTCTCCTCTGGATGTACCGGCTATTAAGGGTGTTGACCTTGACGGTAATGAAGTAGAGAGAAAGTCTTCCGATGAAGAGCCTTTCGCTGCACTTGCATTCAAGATCATGACTGACCCGTTCGTAGGTAAGCTTGCTTACTTCCGTGTATATTCCGGTACTCTGAATTCCGGTTCTTATGTACTCAATGCTACTAAGGACAAGAAGGAACGTGTAGGACGTATCCTGCAGATGCATGCGAACAAGCGTGCAGAGCTGGAAAAGGTTTACTCCGGTGACATCGCAGCAGCAGTTGGTTTCAAGTTCACCACTACTGGTGATACCATCTGTGATGAGCAGCATCCTGTAATCCTTGAGTCCATGGAGTTCCCTGAGCCCGTTATCGAGCTGGCTATCGAGCCTAAGACCAAAGCCGGTCAGGGCAAGATGGGTGAAGCTCTTGCAAAACTGGCAGAAGAAGATCCTACTTTCCGTGCTCATACCAATCAGGAAACCGGTCAGACCATCATCGCCGGTATGGGTGAGTTGCATTTGGAGATCATCGTTGACCGTCTGCTTCGTGAGTTCCATGTAGAAGCTAACGTAGGTGCTCCTCAGGTTGCTTATAAGGAAGCGTTTACCAAGGCTGTCGAAGTGGATTCCAAGTATGCTAAGCAGTCCGGTGGTCGTGGACAGTATGGACATTGTAAAGTTAAGTTTGAGCCCCTGGAGGCTAACTGTGAGAAGTTTGAATTTGATCCTAAGGCAAACATTCTGATCAACGATCCTCCTACTCTGTTATTCGAATCTACTGTAGTTGGTGGTTCCATTCCTAAGGAATACATCCCCGCAGTAGGTGAAGGTATTCAGGAAGCAGCTCAGGCTGGTATCTTGGGTGGATTCCCTGTACTGGGTGTTCATGCGAATGTATATGATGGATCCTATCATGAGGTCGATTCCTCCGAGATGGCATTCCACATTGCAGGTTCCATGGCATTCAAGGAAGCAATGCAGAAGGCAGCTCCTGTACTGCTTGAGCCGATCATGAAGGTTGAGGTTACCATGCCCGAGGAATACATGGGCGATGTAATCGGTGACCTGAACTCCCGTCGTGGTCGTGTAGAAGGTATGGAAGACATCGGCGGTGGTAAGATGGTTAAGGCTTTCGTTCCCCTTGCTGAGATGTTCGGTTACTCCACAGACCTGCGTTCCAAGACCCAGGGTCGTGGTAACTACTCCATGTTCTTCGAAAAGTATGAGCCCGTTCCTAAGAACGTTCAGGAAAAGGTTCTTGCTGCAAAAGCAAAATAAGCGCTAAATCAATAAAAATAACTTGAAAAACCTCTGATTATTTAATATAATCAGAGGTAGCGAGTTAAAAAAATAAAACTACGAAACTGTTTAATTATTTTAAGGAGGTGTATAATGAATAAAAGATTATTTATTGCTAAAATTGATGAACACTATTGTGATTATTTGAGAAAGTATGATGTCAAAGTACCCTATAATTTTGATAAAAAAAACAGAAGACCTTTTATAGGTGTCTTATTTAAAGTAAATAATTGCTTGTATTTTGCACCTTTAACTAGTCCTAAATCAAAGCATTTAAAAATGAAAAATACCATTGATTTTCTTAAATTAGATAAAGGAAAATTAGGGGCGGTCAATTTTAACAACATGATACCAGTAACTACTAAAAATGTTATCAAAATTAATCTTGATGTTACTAATTTAGATAAAGCAGAAAAACAATATAATCAATTATTAAAATCTCAATTATTTTGGTTAAATCGTAATGTCGATGTGCTATATAAAAAATCAAAAAAAATATATGATAAATATGTAGATGGAACATTAAATCCTAAAATAATGGCACGTTGTTGTAATTTTACATTATTAGAAAAAGAATGCTATAACTACAATAAAGAAAAGATAAAATGTAATATCTAATATCTAAAAAAATAATATTACTTAGTAATTCTAAGTATTTTTTTTTAAAATAAGGAAAAAACTATATTTTTCTATAAAATTATGATACAATAAACTCAAGTAATGACAAAGAAGATCTTATGTATAAAGATAATCACATAAAAAAAGGAGAATAATTATGATAATAACTTCCTTAAATAATGAAAAAATCAAATATTTAACTAAACTTAACCAAAAAAAATATCGTAGTGATACTTTTCTTGTTGAAGGTAAACACTTAGTAGAAGAAGCTTATAAAAAAAATTTAGTTAAACTATTAATAGTATTAGAAGATTATAAATTAGATAATATAGATAATGTAGATACCATAAAAGTATCATATGATGTAATGAAAAAGATATCTTTAACAGATACACCACCTAAAATAATGGCTGAAGTAATAAAAAAAGAAGATAAAAAAGGAAGAACACTAAAAATTATAAAAGGAAGTAATGGTGAACCATATGTAAAATCTTCAAAAGATTTTTATGTTCAAAAAGAATTAGTAGATGTTCCAGTTATTGGTAGAATAACAGCAGGCCAACCAATATTAGCAGTAGAGAATGTAACAGATACATTCCCAATTCCAGTAGATTTCGTAGGAAACAGTGAAAGTTTCATGTTAACAGTAAGAGGAGAAAGCATGATAGAAGCTGGAATATTAGATGGTGACTATATATTAGTAAAAAAACAAAGTAATGCAAATAATGGAGAAATAGTAGTAGCATTAATTGGTGATGAAGCAACAGTAAAAACATTTTACAAAGAAAAAGACCATATAAGACTTCAACCAGAAAATCATACAATGGATCCAATAATAGTGCCAGATTGTAGAATTTTAGGCAAAGTTGCAGGAGTTTTTAGAAAAATGTAATAATAAAAAATTAATATAAAATAGCAAGAAAAATCTTGCTATTTTATTATTGATATAATATAATTAGAAAAAAAAGAGGAGAACAAACAAATGAAGCACAAAAATGACCTAAAAATTAAGATAGATAAAGAGCCAAGAAAGAAAGAAAATATATTAAAAAGAATAGTAATAATTGCAATTTTATTACTTATTGTAATTTTTGTATTAAATAAAGCAGAAAACTATCTGAAAGAAAAAACTGCAAATGAAATTAATTTAGTATTAAATAACAAAAATGTTACAGCAAATCTAAAACATGAAATAATAGAAGAAAACGGAAATATATATATGTCAATGGATGATATAAAAAACTATTTTGATAA
>OIEM01000282.1_pt1 | contig 28027 bp, 20 predicted proteins | sample 1581761 | NCBI WGS metagenome assembly OIEM01 (sample SAMN01760978, study PRJEB22395) | human gut metagenome | reverse complement strand
ATTAATATAGAATCCTTTAAATATTTTATATCTTGTATGGCCTCACCATCTAATCCATCGCCTTCAAGTATTGTAAATCCTACTAAATCAACTTTCCCTTTTGCAAATGTATCTACACTTCTAACAGATGGGAATTTTATTAATTTTGCTATTTCTAAAGCAGCCTCTTTTTCTGGATTTATTACTAAATCAATTCCTAGTTCGTCTTTAAGCATTAATATCTCTTCAGAATACTGTGGTGCTCTTACTCTTGCTATAGTATATTTAGCACCTAATTTTTTAGCAGCTAACGAACAAAGCATATTTACTTCATCACTACCAGTAACTGATATAACTAAATCTGCTTTACTTATACCAGCTTCATGAAGTATTTTTAAACTTGTTCCATTTCCCTTTATACCCATTATATCTAATTTTTCAATTATAGAATTTAGTGCATCAATATTATTATCAATTACAGTTATATTATCCTCCTCTTTAGAAAGAAATTTAGCTAAGGTGTATCCAACCTTACCTGCTCCAATAATTATAACATCCATGTTTTTTTACCCCTTATTAATATTAAATTAATTATTAGTTTGATTATTACTCCCACACTCAGTGATAATACCGGTATATAGAACTTGCCCAGTCCTTGCAATGCTCCATTTATTGTTTGCTCTAATGTTATAAATATTATTGATATTGCACTTATTTGGTATACAAATTCTCCAGAGCTTGCGTTTGGAAACAGCATCATGGCGGGCCTTGTTGCTTGCATTGACGGCTTCCTGCACCTTGCCGGCTTTGACAGCTTCCAGCATACCGCCTTCTTCTTCCACATTGAGGAACAAGTCCCATGCTTGTTTGGCGATGGAGACAGTCAGGTTTTCGATAAAATATGAACCGGCAGCCGGGTCGACTACCTTATTAAAATGACATTCTTCTTTCAACAGTAATTGTTGATTGCGTGCAATGCGTTCCGAGAAATCATCCGGAGTCTTGTAAGTCTTGTCAAACGGAGTGACGGTAATAGAGTTTACACCGGCCAAGGCTGCACTCATTGTTTCTGTCTGGGTGCGGAGCAAGTTTACGTGAGCGTCAAACAGAGTCAGGTTAAAAGTAGACGTTTCTGCATGGGCAATCATTTTGCAAGCACATTCACATTCGGGTTTATATTCGTTCACGATGTTGGCCCATAACATGCGTCCTGCGCGAAATTTGGCGATTTCGAGGAAGTAGTTGGAGCTGATACCGAAGTTGAATTTGATTCTTTTTGCAGCCGATGTAGCCGGAACTCCCGCCTCTATCAGTTTGTTCAGATATTCATTACCCCATGCCAATGCGTATCCTAACTCTTGTGAAATATAAGACCCTGCATTGTTTAACTCTACTGCGTTTACGCAGATGCAACGATACTTGGGCAATGGAGCCAGAACGTCTACCAATTCCTTGGCAGTAGCAGCGAAATTGCTCAGGTCTTTGCCTTTTGCCATCATCTTGCCCATCGGGTCATAGTTGACAGAACCTTGCAGTTGAGCCAAGTCATAACCTTTCTTTTGGAAATATTCCACCAATAATTTAGCCAGTTCCACGGTATGTCCCTGACAAGTAGAGAAGTTCAGCTCTACGCATTCGGCACAAATACCGTTCAGCAATGTTTCAATGTATTCGGCATTCAAGTCTTTTGCATTGACCTTGAAACCAAGGGAGTCTATACCTTTATTCAGAATGTCAAGTGCTTTTGCATTTGCTTCTTTCGGGCATTCCACTTGGATATCTTGACGCACCAGCCAGATGTTGTCATCCTTTTTTATACCTCTCACATAAGGGAACTGTCCGGGCAGCCCTTCTGTTGTTTTTAAACCTTCCAAGTCTTCCTGACGGTAGAAAGGTTTCACTTTAAAGCCTTCATTGGTTTTCCAAACCAGTTTCTTTTCAAAGTCAGCACCTTTCAGGTCTGCTGTAATCTTTTCCATCCACGCTTCCGTAGAAACGCCGGGAAAATCTGAAAAGAGTTTCTCTTTACTATCTGCCATAGTTTATTTGGTATTAATATTTAAGTTAGTAATATCTTGTATCTTGTTCAAGTGTTCGGGCAAATATAGTAATTCCTTTTAAATAGATTCCCTTTTTTACTTATTTTCGCAGCAAGCAACTGCTGATTTCTGTCATTTTGTTAAGGAAAGAAGTAGATAACTGCGGGGTTTGCTATGTGGATATTGCAAAATAAATCATGTAGATGAAATAATTATGCTCGGATTATTGGGCTGAGTGGAATGAATTTGCTAATTTTGCGGCAATTTTTAAAACACATTAAATATTATGGATTGGTTACAAAATCTATTTACTGATGAAAACTCGATTGCACACATAGTGCTGCTATATTCTTTTGTGATAGCAGTGGGTGTGTTACTCGGAAAGATTAAGATTTTCGGGGTGTCACTGGGTGTAACCTTCGTCTTGTTTACCGGTATTGTCTGTGGGCATTTCGGTTTTACGGGAAACACGCAGATTTTGACATTCTTGCAAGATTTCGGACTTATTTTGTTCGTCTTTTGCATTGGTCTTCAGGTGGGACCGTCTTTTTTCTCTTCTTTCAAGAAGGGTGGTGTTGCCATGAACCTGATAGCGATTGGCATTGTTTGTCTGAACGTTGCAGTTGCCCTCGGATTGTATTATGGGTTGAACGGACGTATCGAATTGCCCATGATGGTGGGTATTCTTTGCGGTGCAGTTACGAATACGCCCGGACTTGGTGCTGCCAACGAAGCTTTGTCGCAACTGAGCTATAACGGCCCGCAGATAGCCATGGGGTATGCTTGTGCTTATCCGCTTGGTGTGTTGGGTATTATCGGTTCTATCATTGCCATTCGTTACATTTGCCGTGTTAATCTGAAAAAAGAAGAAGAAGCTATTGCCCGGGAGGAGGCGGCTAACCCTCATCTTACTCCCAGAATGATGCATCTTGAAGTGCATAATGAGGCGTTGGAAGGGAAGACATTACTCCAGGTAAAAGACTTTATGGGACGTGATTTTGTATGTTCCCGCATTCTTCAGAACGGACATGTGAGTATTCCGAACCGTGATACTGTTTTTCACATCGGTGACCAGTTGTTTGTGGTTTGTGCCGAAGATGATGCCGAAGCTATCATCGCTTTCATTGGTCCGAAGATTGAAGTAGACTGGGAGAAGCAGGATACTCCGATGGTATCGCGCCGTATCTTGATTACGCAGCCCAAAATGAACGGTAAGCAACTGGGTGAGTTTCATTTCAGCAGTATGTATGGAGTAAATGTGACCCGTGTGAATCGTTCGGGTATGGATATCTTTGCTTCACGAAACCTGACTCTTCAGGTAGGTGACCGTGTCATGGTGGTAGGTGCACAGGATGCAGTAGAGCGTGTTGCCGGTTTGATGGGTAACTCGTTGAAACGCCTTGACCATCCTAATATCGTAACTATATTCGTAGGTATCTTCCTTGGAATCCTGTTCGGCAGTCTGCCCATTGCATTTCCCGGCATTCCTACTCCGGTGAAATTAGGTCTTGCCGGTGGTCCGTTGATTGTATCTATTTTGATCGGACGTTTCGGTTATAAGATGAAGCTGGTCACTTACACCACGATGAGTGCCAACCTGATGTTGCGTGAAATCGGTATCGCCCTGTTCCTTGCCAGTGTGGGCATCAAGGCGGGAGCCAATTTTGTGAGCACGGTGGTAGACGGTGACGGATTATTATATGTAGGTTGCGGATTCTTGATAACGGTTATACCTTTATTGATAATGGGTGCCGTAGCCCGTTTCCATTATAAGATGAACTATTTTATGCTGATGGGTCTTATTGCAGGTAGTAACACCGACCCCCCTGCATTGGCTTACTCCAATCAGACAGCGGGAAACAATGCGCCGGCAGTAGGATATTCTACCGTTTATCCGGTGTCCATGTTCCTTCGCATCCTGACAGCCCAATTGCTGATATTGATATTGGCTTCATAACTTTTAGTGAGTGAAAATATAGTCAGGCACGGATTACGCGGAAAACACGGTTCTTTCTTTTTACGGACAGACTGTGGGCTCCGTGTCATCCGTGCCTGATTTGCTTTATTATAATAACAAAGAAAAAGAATAAATATGATTTCAGTAGATGGATTGACCGTCGAGTTTGGCGGAACCACCTTGTTTAGTGACATTTCTTTCCAGATAAACGAGAAAGACCGTATTGCCCTGATGGGAAAGAACGGTGCAGGCAAGTCTACCTTGTTGAAGATTTTGGCGGGTGTCCGTCAGCCTTCCCGCGGAAAAGTGACTGCTCCCAAGGATTGTGTAGTCGCTTATCTTCCACAGCATTTGATGACGGAGGACGGTCGTACGGTTTTTGAGGAGGCTTCTCAGGCTTTTGCCCATCTTCATGCCATGGAAGCGGAGATTGAGGCCATTAACAATGAGTTGGCTACGCGTACCGATTACGAGAGCGATTCTTATATGGAACTTATCGAGAAAGTTTCTACCATGAGCGAGAAGTTTTATGCCATCGATCTTACCCATTTTGAGGAAGATGTGGAAAAAGCGTTGCTCGGGCTGGGATTCACGCGCGAAGACTTCAATCGGCAGACCAGCGACTTCAGCGGCGGATGGCGCATGCGCATCGAACTGGCGAAACTGCTCCTGCAGAATCCTGATGTCCTTCTTCTTGACGAGCCCACCAATCATCTTGATATCGAGTCCATACAATGGTTGGAAGATTTTCTGATAACAAGTGCAAAGGCTGTCATTGTCATCAGCCACGACCGTAAGTTTGTGGATAACATCACTACGCGCACCATCGAAGTAACCATGGGACGCATCTATGACTATAAAGTGAATTATTCGCAATATCTTGTCCTTCGTAAAGAACGCCGCGAGCAACAGATGAAACAATACGAAGAGCAGCAGAAAATGATTCAGGAGACAAAAGACTTTATCGAACGCTTCAAAGGAACTTATAGCAAGACATTGCAAGTGCAAAGCCGTGTCAAGATGCTCGAAAAGCTGGAGCTGGTGGAAGTGGATGAGGAAGATACTTCGGCGCTTCGCCTTAAGTTTCCCCCATCACCCCGAAGTGGCAATTATCCGGTTATTATGGACGGGGTAGGCAAGACGTATGGCGACCACGTAGTGTTCAGCAATGCGTCTCTCACTATCGAGCGCGGTGATAAAGTGGCTTTTGTGGGAAAGAACGGTGAGGGTAAGTCTACGCTGGTGAAATGTATCATGAAGGAGATAGAGCACGAAGGAACACTCACACTGGGACATAATGTTCAGATCGGCTACTTTGCACAGAATCAGGCTTCGCTGCTGGATGAAAACCTGACGGTCTTTCAAACCATCGATGATGTGGCTAAAGGTGAAATCCGTAATAAGATTCGTGACTTGCTGGGGGCTTTCATGTTTGGCAGTCCCGAGGCTTCGATGAAGAAGGTTAAGGTACTTTCGGGAGGTGAACGCACCCGTCTGGCGATGATAAAGTTACTTCTTGAACCGGTCAATCTGCTGATTCTCGATGAGCCTACCAATCACCTCGACATGAAGACAAAAGATATCTTGAAACAGGCTTTGCTTGACTTTGACGGTACGCTTATCGTGGTATCCCATGACCGTGATTTCCTTGACGGGCTGGTGAGCAAGGTGTATGAATTCGGCAACAAGAAAGTGAAAGAGCATCTTTGCGGCATCTATGAATTCCTGGAAACGAAGAAGATGGAAAGCTTGCAAGAGCTTGAAAAGAAATAATGTAAAAGTCACATTGTATCGCCTCCTGCTGCTTAACCGCGGCCAAAGGGAAGATTAAGTCGTTTCCTGCTGTCGGTCAAGGGCTTTTAAACGGAAGATTACTACAGTCTCCGGCAGCGGACTGTACAGTCCACCGTAGTAGACCGTACAGTCTACGGTAATAGACTGTACAGTCCATTGCCGAAGACTATAATACTTCGACTGATAAAAGGGGGTAATCTAACGGATGAGAATGCTTGTTACGGCTGATGAAAGGACATACTTCATTAGCCGTTTCTTTATTCTTGTATGCAAGTCCTCGGTTAGGATAGAACTGTTCCGGTGTTGGTCAAGCTGAAGTTAAAATAATCGGAAAGCGGTGACAGCAGATTCACGATACATTGATTACCTGCTGCCACCGCTTCCGGTCTATTGGTGTATTATCTGTTTTTATACATACTTTCGTAATACTTCTGATAATCACCGCTGGTTACATTTTCCACCCAAGCTTGATTCTCCAGATACCATTGTATTGTTTTCACGATGCCCACTTCAAATTTTGTTTCAGGATACCAGCCCAGTTCCTTTGTAATCTTTTCGGGATCGATGGCATAACGCTGGTCATGTCCCAAACGGTCTTTGACGAACGTAATCAGTGACTCGTTAATCCAGTCAATGCTGATTTCGCCGTTCTCTTTCCGTTCCTTCTTCTTTAATACCTTGCGATATTCGGGATTTTCGGTCATCATCTGATGGATGGTGGCAATGGTAAGCTTGACTATTTCTATATTTTGCTTTTCATTATGTCCGCCTACATTGTAAACTTCTCCGTTGCGTCCCCGGCGTACCACTAAATCGATGGCTTTGCAGTGGTCTTCCACATACAGCCAGTCGCGCACATTGCTTCCGTCGCCGTAGACAGGAAGCTTCTTGCCTTCCAGAATGTTCTTGATGATAAGCGGAATCAGTTTCTCGGGAAAATGATAAGGACCGTAGTTGTTGGAACAACGGGTGATGGTGACAGGCATCTTGTATGTATCACGATATGCCATTACAATCATGTCGGCACTTGTCTTTGAGGCGCTGTAAGGGCTGTGAGGGCAAAGCGGTGTCTCTTCTGTAAAGAAACCTTCGGTTCCCAGACTGCCATATACTTCATCGGTAGACACCTGATGATAGCGCACGTCTTTGCGCCAAGTGGGATATCCGTGTTCGTCCTTACCGGTGACCCATGCACGGCGGGCAGCATCCAGCAGGTTTTGTGTGCCGAGGATGTTGGTCTGTAAAAACAGTTGCGGATTCTCAATGCTGCGGTCTACGTGGCTCTCGGCAGCAAAGTTCACCACATAATCAAACTTATATTCAGCAAAGAGCTGGTCTGCAAGTGCTTGGTCACAGATATCTCCTTTTACAAAGAAGCAGCGTTCATTATCAATGTCAGATGCGATGGTTCCCAGATTTCCGGCGTAGGTCAGGGCGTCAAGGACAACGACCTTGATATCGTCATGCTTGGCCAAAATGTACTTTAAATAGTTGGCGCCGATAAATCCGGCAGCTCCTGTAACGAGATAAGTCTTCATATTTTTAGTTATTACTGTTTTTGTGGCGCAAAGTTCGGAAAGATTTTCTTACTATCCAACTTATTCTGCCAATTCTATTACTTCTAAATCTTTAAATTCTCCTTGGTCTATTACAAAACGCACCAGTGTGCGAACGGTGTGGAAACCTGATTTGCCTGCTGCTCCCGGATTGATGTGCAGCAGGCCGAGGGTCTTGTCATATTTCACTTTCAGGATGTGAGAATGCCCGCTGATGAATAATTTGGGCGGCTTTACAAACAGGCTGCCGCGGATGGACGGGTCGTAATTGCCCGGATAACCGCCGATGTGCTTCATCAGTACTTCTGCACCGTCGACGGTAAAACGGTTTATCTGTGGATAAAGTTTACGGATTTCCTGTCCGTCGATATTTCCGTATACGGCACGAAAGGGTCGGAAGGCAGCTAACCGTTCGGCAACTTCCACCGAGCCGATGTCGCCTGCATGCCAAATCTCGTCACATTCCTCAAAGTATTTTAAATATTTATCGTCCCAATATGAATGAGTATCCGATAATAATCCAATTCTAGTCATTGTTTGTTTGTTTATTTCCAACAAAGGTACTATATTTGACACAAATCTTAGCATATTATGGAGAGCAAATATCATTATTTTAAACGTGATATCAGTTGGTTGTCATTTAATCATCGGGTATTACTGGAGGCCGATGATGACTCCCTTCCGCTATATGAGCGAATAAATTTTGTTTCAATATATTCTTCCAATCTCGAAGAGTTCTATAAGATACGTGTGGCAGAACATAAAGCGATTGCTTCGGGCGGTCACAGTGATGATATTACTCAGGAAGAGGCAAAACATCTTATTCATCAGATAACCGAGGTGGTGAATGAGCAGATGGAAGACCGTATTCGCATTTATGAACGCAAGCTGATTCCTGCTTTGCGTGAACAGCAGCATGTGGTGTTTTACCAAAGCAAGCAGGAGGTGGAGCCCGTGCATACGGAGTTCATCAGGAACTTCTTCAAAGAGGAGATTTTTCCTTATTTGCAGCCCGTGCCTGTATGTAAGAATCGCATCAAGACTTTTTTGCGTGACAACCGTCTTTATCTTTCGGTGCGTGTCATCCGTCGTGACACCGGTGAGAAGGAATATTATATCATCAAACTGCCATATAGCAAAGTGCCCCGTTTCATCGAGCTTCCCCGGGTGGGTGAGTATTTCTATCTGATGTATATGGAGGATATCATCAAGGCAAATATTGACCGTATGTTTCCCGGCTATGAGTTGGATTGCAGCTATTGTTGCAAGATATCGCGTGATGCCGATATTTTTGTCGATGATGCCGAAAGTTCTGAAAAGATGGTAGAGCAACTGAAAAAGAAGGTGAAGAAGCGCAAGATAGGGGCGGTATGTCGTTTTGTGTATGACCGCAAGATGCCTGTGGACTATCTGGAATTCCTTGTGGATGCCTTTGACATCAATCGCGATGAGCTGGTTCCGGGTGACAAGCATCTCAACCTTGAAGACTTGTCGCATTTGCCCAATCCTAATCGTGGTAATGAAGCACCGGTCAAGCCGGTACCCATGAAACTGAATTATCTGGATGAAAAGGAATCCATCTTCCGATATGTCAATAAGCATGATTTGCTGTTACACTTCCCCTATCATTCGTTTGACCATTTTATCCATTTCCTTTACGAAGCGGTGCACGACCCTTCTTGCAAAGAGATTATGATTACCCAGTATCGGGTGGCAGAAAACTCGGAGGTTATCAATACGCTGATAGCTGCTGCACAAAACGGTAAGCAGGTGACTGTCTTTGTGGAGCTGAAGGCACGTTTTGATGAAGAAAATAATTTGGCGACGGCCGAACTGATGGAGAAAGCGGGAATACACATTATATATAGTATTCCGGGACTGAAAGTGCATGCGAAGGTGGCATTGGTGCTTCGCCGCAACAAGGAAGGAAAGCAAGTGCGCAGCTATGCTTATATCAGTACGGGGAATTTTAATGAGAAAACGGCAACGATATATGCCGATTCGGGTTTGTTTACTTCGAATGAAGTAATTGTCAATGACTTGCATACGCTTTTCCGTGTGTTGCGTAAGGAGGTGGCTGAACCGAAATTCAAACGTCTGCTGGTGGCACGGTTCAATCTGTTGCCGGAGTTGCGCAGGCGGATTGGTTATGAAATAAATATGGCGAAAGCCGGAAAAGAGGCACATATCATTTTGAAAATGAATGCACTGCAAGACCCGGCTATGATTGATGAACTCTATAAGGCGAGTGAAGCGGGGGTGAAGATTGATTTGATAGTCCGTGGTATCTGCTGTTTGATACCCGGCCAGGCATACAGCAAGAATATCCGTATCACCCGTATAGTGGACAGCTTCTTGGAGCATGCCCGTATCTGGTACTTCCTGAACGGTGGGAAACCGCTTCTTTTCATGGGGTCGCCGGACTGGATGAGGCGTAATCTGTATCGGCGGATAGAGGCGGTGACTCCTGTCATGGACGAAGAGTTGAAACAGGAGATGATTGATATGCTTCATATCCAGTTGAGGGATAACCAAAAGGCAGGATGGGTGGATGAGAACTTAAAGAATGTGCTGAAAAAGAATCCGAATGAAGAACCGGTACGCGCTCAATATGTATTTTATGAGTATCTGAAAGAGAAGAATGACCGTAATCGGCTGTAGTCCGGTGAGTTCTTCATTTGCGGTGGATGGTATGAATCTCCAATATTTTGCTGTTTTCGGGCGAGGTTTGCTCGCCCGAAAACAGTTTGCTTTGTGCATTACTTCCAAGGCTGTGACCGTTGGTTTGGTCTGGACATATTTTCCAAGGTCTTTTTGAGTGTTATTTTTGGATTCCCAGTTTCAGCTTGACAAACTCTTTGATAAACTGCACAGTTCCGTCTATTCCCAATACCGATGAGTCAATGCACAGGTGGTAGGTTTCTGCAGCTCCCCATGTTTTATAGCTGTAATAATTATAATAGGAAGAGCGTTTCTTATCGGCTTTCTCCATTAACTCTTCGGCAGCCTCCGAAGGTATGTTGTGGATTCTCATCAGCCGCTCTATTCGCGCTTCTTTTGAAGCAGATACAAATACATTGACACATCGCGGATGGTCGCGAAGGATATAATCGGCGCATCTTCCCACAAAAAGGCAGGACTGTCTTTCGGCCAACTCGCGTATCACATCACTCTGAATTTTGAACAGTGAATCATTGCTCAGACAGCTTCCATAGGGGATGGCACCGTCACTGATAAAAGGAAAACGAGTACCAAACAGACCGCCGATGATGCTTTGTGAAGCGCGCTCATCGGCTTTCTCGAAGAACTCCTTACACAATCCGCTCTCATCGGAAGCAAGTTTTATCAATTCTTTATCATAGAAGGCGATACCGAATTCTTTTGCCAGCTTCTCGCCTATTTCTTTACCACCACTGCCTAGCTGACGTCCTAGGTTTATGACATAATTCTCGTTCATAGTCGTAATAAATTAGTGAGTATATCGGCAAATATAATTATTTAATTTGAAACTTGCTTCTGTGCATGAGACTTAAAAATCTGAAATTGCCGATAAAGCATGACGGCTGCCACGATGCTGGCTGCCAAGTCGGAAATCGGCATGCTCATCCATATTCCTTTTGAACCCCAGAACATGGGTAAAATAATGATGCAAGGTAACAGGAAAAGCAATTGGCGGGTAAGGGACAGGAAGATAGCCTTGGATGCCATTCCGATACTTTGGAAAAAGTTGGAAGTAACCATCTGAAAACCGATAATGGGGAAAAACATGACTACGATACGCAGTCCGGTGGCCGAACGCTCAATCAATCCTTCGTGGGTGGTAAAGGCGGATACAGCCAGTTCGGGCATCAGTTCGCCTACAAGGAATCCGCTGGTGGTGACAAGGGTGGCTCCGTAGATGGTCAGTTTTAATACTTGGTTAACCCGATGGTATTGACGGGCACCGAAATTGTATCCGGCAATGGGTTGCATGCCTTGATTGAGACCCATCACAATCATGACAAACAAGAATACGATACGGTTTACAATACCGAAAGCGCCAATGGCAAGGTCACCATCATATTCTTTTAATCCTTTGTTGATAAAGATGACAATGAAGCAGGCTGCCAAATTCATCAGGAAAGGAGACATACCGATGGCAATGGTGTTTTTTACGATGCTGCCGCGCAATTTGTAAATGCCGTGGCGCAGATGGAGCAATTCGTTTTTGTTGGTGAAGGTTTTGAACTGCCATGTCAATGAAATGATTTGTGCCAGGATAGTGGCAATCGCCGCACCTTCAATACCCCATTTGAATATATAAATGAAGATAGGGTCGAGCAGTGTATTGATGATAACGGTGGTGATGGTGGCTATCATTGCCTTTTGCGGATGTCCGGATGCCCGAAGCAAAGCGTTCAATCCGAGGTACATGTGTGTCACCACATTACCTAAAAGGATGATGTACATGTAGTCGCGGGCGTATGAAATAGTGTCTGCACTGGCTCCGAAGAAATAGAGAACAGGGTCGAGGAAGAGGAGTGTGAGGATGGTGAAGCCAATGCCGATAATGAGATTCAGGGTGATGACATTGCCCAGAATATGTTGGGCGGTATCATAGTCTTTTTGTCCCAATCGGACAGACACAAGTGTGGAAGCACCTACGCCTACCAGCGAACCGAAGGCGGCTGCCAGATTCATAAGAGGGAAAGTAATTGCCAATCCTGAAATAGCCAAGGGACCCACTCCGTGTCCGATAAAGATACTGTCGACCATGTTGTAAAGTGATGAGGCGGTCATTGCGATAATTGCGGGGATTGCGTATTGCATCAATAATTTTCCAATCCGTTCTGTGCCTAGTTCTGTTGCTGTTCCTGCTTTAGCCATATTCTTTCTTTTTACCTGTTTAATTCTGAAATTCGTTGCAAAGGTACGCAAAAATTGAGCTTGAGGGAAAAGATTATGTATCTTTGCGATGAAAAAAAATAATAAGTAAGAGTTGCTAAGATGAATTTTAAGAGTAGAATTATAATAGGTTGCCTGCTTGGGGCATGCACATTGCAAGTATCGGCGGAAAAGACTTATAAGTATCGTATCAATCTTCGTGATAAGGCAGAAACTGCTTACTCTGTCGGCAGTCCGCAAGCTTATCTTTCCGAGCGCGCCTTGGAACGCCGGGAACGGCAGGGGTTGAAGGTGGATGAAACAGACTTGCCGGTGTGCCGTACTTATATTGACGCCATTATCGGTAAGGGTGCCTCTGTGGTGACAAAAAGTAAATGGAACAATACAGTGGTGGTAGAAGTGGTCGACACCACCTTGATAGAACAAATAGCGAGGCTGCCTTTTGTCACGAAAACAAAGAAGGTATGGACTTCTCCCGACAGTATTCCGGCTCGTAACCCGGAGCGCAGGAAAGAGGTGACGAACAAGTTCTCGAAAACAGATAATTATTACGGTCAGGCTTACCGGCAGATTGCGGTTCACCGGGGAGACAGCCTCCATGCCGCAGGGTTCAAGGGGGAAGGAATGCAGATTGCAGTCATCGATGCAGGTTTTTATAATGCCGACGAGATGAAGTTTTTCAAGAAAATGCATCTTTTGGGTATTCGTGACTTTGTAAATCCGCAGTCGGATATTTATGCCGAGAACTATCACGGCATGAAAGTGTTGTCTTGTATGGCTGCCAATAAGCCGAATGTATTGGTCGGCACAGCTCCTGAAGCTTCGTATTGGCTTCTCCGTAGTGAGGATGATGATACGGAACAGCCAGTGGAAGAGGATTATTGGGCGGAAGCTTTGGAATTTGCCGATAGTGTGGGAGTGGATGTGGTTAATACTTCATTGGGATATTATGAGTTTGATGATACAACCATGAATTACCGGTACCGTGATTTGGACGGGCATTATTCATTGATGTCTCATTCCGCTTCTTTGGCTGCCGATAAAGGATTGGTGTTGGTATGCAGTGCCGGAAATTCGGGTCGTGGCACATGGAAAAAAATTACACCTCCGGGAGATGCGGAAAATGTTATTACAGTGGGGGCGGCGGACCGGAATCTGGTTAATGCTGATTTCTCTTCTGTAGGAAATACTACAGATGGCCGTGTAAAACCGGATGTGATGGCGGTGGGAGTTGCTTCGGCCGTAGCGGGTAATGATGGAACGGTTTCTCATGCCAATGGTACTTCTTTCGCATCGCCTACATTGTGCGGGTTGGTAGCCTGTTTCTGGCAGGCTTGTCCCTGGCTCACTGCCAAGCAGGTGGTGGAGGCGGTGCGGAATGCAGGAGACCGTAAAGAGTATCCGGATAATATTTACGGTTATGGTGTGCCTGATATCTGGAAAGCTTGTCAAATAGAATTGGAGAAGAAAAAATAATGGAAGAACATCCTCTTTCTTTATATGAACTGAATGCGTTGGTTAAGCGCAGCATTCATGCTTGTCTGCCCGATACTTATTGGGTTCAGGCAGAGCTGAGTGATGTACGTTCCAATTATTCCGGTCATTGCTATTTGGAATTTGTACAGAAAGAGCCACGGGGGAATAATCTGATAGCTAAGGCAAGGGGGACTATTTGGAGCAATGTCTACCGTCTGCTGAAGCCTTATTTTGAAGAGGAAACCGGGCAGGCTTTTGTTGCAGGTATTAAAGTGATGGTGAAAGTGGCTGTGGAGTTTCATGAATTGTATGGTTACTCGCTTACTGTGCAGGATATAGATCCTACTTATACATTGGGGGATATGGCGCGTCGCCGTCGCGAAATCTTGAAGCAATTGGAAGAAGAAGGTGTGCTGACTTTGAATAAGGAACTAGAGATTCCTTTGCTGGCGCAACGCATAGCCGTTATTTCCTCGGCTACGGCTGCCGGTTATGGTGATTTTTGTAATCAACTGGAACAGAATTCCTACGGTTTTGTTTTTTATCCGCATTTGTTTCCTGCTATTATGCAGGGGGAACGGGTAGAACAATCTGTCATTACTGCATTGGATGCTATCCATGCCTGTCGTGATGATTGGGATGTCGTGGTTATTATCCGTGGCGGAGGCGCCACGTCCGACCTTTCGGGGTTCGATACATATGAGTTGGCTGCTAATTGTGCCCAGTTTCCTATACCTATTATAACCGGTATAGGGCATGAGCGTGACGATACGGTGTTGGACTTTGTTTCTCATACTCGTGTCAAGACACCTACTGCTGCTGCCGAGTATCTTATAAATCATTTGCACGACACTGCCAAGGTTCTTGAAGATTATGCATCGGCTGTACTTCATACTATCTCTACCCGTATGGAACGGGAAAATACCCGGCTGAACCGGATGGTAGAACGTATTCCCATGCAGACGCGGATGAGGCTGAAAGAGGAACATTATCGCCAGGAACGAATCATGAAGCATTTGGAAGTAGGCCTGCAATCCCGTCTGACAAAAGAGACCCATTGTTTGAAAATGGTGGAGACTCAGTTGGGCATCGTTTCACAGCGTCGTCTGGTAAAGGAAAAGCATCGGCTCCAACTTTTGGAGCAGGAATTGAAGGCGGCATCTCCCGAAAATTTGTTGAAAAGGGGATATAGTATCACGCTGAAAAATGGCAAAGCGGTGATCGATGCTTCTGCATTGCAGCCGGGGGATGAACTTACCACTCGTTTTGCCAAAGGAGAAATAAAGAGTATAGTAACTAAAAAATAAAACGAAGTATGGCAGCAAAGAAACAAACCTATGAGCAGGCAATGAAACGTCTGGAAGAAATCGTATCACGCATAGATAGTAATGAGTTGGATATAGACAGTTTAAGTGTAAATCTGAAAGAGGCACAAGAGTTAATTAAGTTTTGCCGGGATAAACTTTATAAAGCCGATGAGGAGATAAAGAAAATGTTAGATAATAATGTATCAATGTGACAATATGCTAATGTGGCAATTGGCTGCGTTGTATTCCGCATGGCATATTTGCACATTAGCACATTGAGACATATAGGCAAATTATAAAAGCTATAAATAAAAAAGCTATTTTGATTGGAATTTGCAAATATAAAACGTAATTTTGCTCTCATTCGTAAATAATAACATAATTAAGATACACTATGAAAGAGATTGATTGGGCAAATCTGTCCTTCGGCTATATGAAGACAGACTATAATGTACGTTGCTACTATCGTGATGGTGCATGGGGAGAGTTGGAACTTTGTTCGGAGGAAACGTTGAATATTCACATGGCTGCCACTTGTCTACACTATGGACAAGAAGCGTTTGAAGGGTTGAAAGCTTATCGTGGAAAAGACGGTAAAATTCGTATTTTCCGTCCTGAAGCCAACGCGGAGCGTTTGCAAAGTACTTGTGACGGTATCCTGATGCCGGAACTTCCTACAGAAAAGTTTGTGGCCGCTATAAAGAAGGTGGTGAAAGCCAACGAGCGTTTCATTCCTCCATACGAAAGTGGTGCGGCTCTTTATATTCGTCCTTTACTGATTGGTACAGGTGCTCAGGTGGGGGTTCACCCTGCCAATGAATATCTATTTGTGGTATTCGTAACTCCGGTAGGTCCTTATTTCAAAGGTGGTTTTTCTACTAATCCTTATGTTATTATCCGTGAGTTCGACCGTGCCGCACCTTATGGAACCGGACGCTTTAAGGTGGGCGGTAACTATGCTGCCAGCCTGCGTGCCAATAAGAAAGCCCATGATTTGGGATATTCGTGCGAATTCTATCTAGACGCCAAAGAAAAGAAGTACATTGACGAGTGTGGTGCGGCTAATTTCTTCGGCATTAAAAATAATACTTACATTACACCAAAATCATCTTCTATTCTGCCTTCTATAACGAATAAGAGTTTGATGCAGCTGGCCGAGGATTTGGGTATAAAGGTGGAATGTCGTCCGGTTCCTGAAGAAGAACTGGAAACCTTCGAGGAAGCAGGGGCTTGCGGTACGGCGGCTGTTATCAGTCCTATCCAGCGTATTGATGATTTGGAAAACAAGAAATCGTACATTATCTCTAAAGATGGAAAGCCGGGTCCTGTTTGTACAAAATTGTATAACAAACTGCGTGCTATCCAGTATGGTGATGAACCTGATACACATAATTGGGTGACAGTTTTAGACTAATAGAAAAATAGATTCTTATGAAAACAAATTCAGAATTGAAGAATCGGGCAATCGATGCGTTGACCGGTAATTGGGGATTGGGTGCGGTTATTACCTTGGTTTATGGACTGGTGATGAATACCCCTACGCTGCCCTATCGTATTATGGAGTCGGTGGCTTCGTCCTCCTTTAGTCTCATTGCTTTGTTGCTCCTACCCTTGGGATTCGGCTATACTGTCCTTTTTTTGGATGTGATTCGTGGAATAAAGCTGGATTTTGCCCGTCTTTTCGACGGGTTTAAAGACTACGGACGGATATTGGGTACAATGCTACTGACTACAGTCTATACATTCCTGTGGACGTTGCTGCTTGTCATTCCGGGCATCATGAAGTCCTATTCATATGCCATGACGCTCTTTATTCTGAAAGATTATCCGGAGTTGCAGTACAATGCTGCCATAGAGAAAAGTATGGCGATGATGTCCGGTCATAAGATGAAGATGTTCTTGTTGGATTTGAGCTTCATTGGTTGGGCTATTTTGTGCTGTTTTACTTTGGGTATCGGTTTCTTGTTCTTGGCTCCCTATGTAGAAGCATCACATGCTGCCTTCTATGAAGATTTGAAGAAAGAATTGGGAGAGTCCGTTGAGGCAATTTCTGAATAATATAGAAAATAGAAAGAGAAGAAAAATAGACCTGCAAGTGAATTGCAGGTCTATTTTTTTTCTCTTTCACAGGATATTCCTACCTTTGCCTGTGGAAACAAATAATGATAGACTAATTTTCATGGGAAAAGGAAAACTGGAGAAATTTGCTGATATGCGGGAGTATCCGCACGTGTTTGAATACCCTTATTCGGTGGCCGATAACGTTACGTTCGATATGAAGGGGAATTGGAACCGTGACTTTTTTAAGAACGATAATCCGATAGTTCTGGAACTGGGATGTGGACGAGGTGAATATACCGTAGGGCTGGGAGGTATGTATTCCGATAAAAACTTTATCGGTGTAGATATAAAAGGGGCCCGTATGTGGACCGGTGCGACGGAAGCGCTGAAAAATGGCATGAAGAATGTGGCTTTTTTGCGTACCAATATCGAAATCATCGATCGTTTTTTTGCTCCGAGCGAGGTGAGTGAGATATGGCTGACTTTCTCTGATCCACAGATGAAGAAAGTGACTAAACGTCTTACTTCCACATACTTTATGGAACGTTATCGCAAGTTTTTGAAGCCGGATGGGCTAATTCACTTGAAGACCGACAGTAATTTTATGTTTACTTACACCCGCTATATGGTAGAGGAAAACAAATTGCCGGTAGAGTTTATGACCGAAGATTTGTATCATTCCGGTTTGGTGGATGACATACTAGGCATCCGTACCTATTATGAACAACAATGGTTGGATCGTGGTTTGAATATAAAATATATGAAGTTCCGTCTGCCGCATGAGAAGGAGTTGCATGAACCCGATGTGGAAATAGAATTGGATGAGTATCGCAGTTACAACCGCAGTAAACGAAGCGGGTTGAAAACAAGTAAATAATAACAGAATGATGACTTTATATCCGAAATTGATTTTGGACGCTTTGGCAACAGTGCGTTATCCTGGAACGGGAAAGAATTTGGTGGAAGCGGAGATGGTTGCCGATAATCTTCGCATTGACGGCATGTCGGTAAGCTTTTCGTTGATTTTTGAGAAACCGACCGATCCGTTTATGAAATCTATGATAAAGGCTGCCGAAACAGCTATTCATACTTATGTTTCACCTGATGTACAGGTAACTATTGCGACAGAGAGCCGCCAAGCGGCGCGTCCCGAACCGGGCAAGCTACTCCCGTTTGTTAAAAATGTGATTGCTGTTTCATCCGGAAAGGGTGGGGTAGGAAAGTCTACTGTGGCGGCTAATCTGGCAGTGGCTCTGGCTAAATTGGGCTATAAAGTGGGGTTGTTGGATGCTGATATTTTCGGTCCTTCTGTACCTAAAATGTTTCAAGTGGAAGATGCTCGTCCCTATGCCGAACAGATTGATGGTCGTGATTTGATTATTCCGATTGAAAAATATGGTATCAAATTGCTTTCCATTGGTTTCTTTGTTGATCCTGATCAAGCAACTTTATGGCGTGGTGGTATGGCTAGTAATGCATTGAAGCAATTAATCGGAGATGCGGACTGGGGCGAGTTGGATTATTTTATTCTTGATACTCCTCCGGGTACTAGTGATATTCATCTTACTTTGGTGCAGACTTTGGCTATTACAGGAGCTGTTATTGTCAGCACCCCCCAACAGGTAGCTTTGGCTGATGCACGCAAAGGAATCAATATGTACACCAATGACAAAGTAAATGTACCTATTTTGGGACTGGTGGAGAATATGTCATGGTTTACTCCTGCCGAACTTCCTGAAAATAAATATTTTATCTTTGGAAAAGAAGGAGCCAAGCAATTGGCGGAAGAAATGAATGTGCCTTTGTTGGGACAAATCCCTATTGTACAGAGTATTTGTGAGAATGGTGATAAGGGTACTCCCGCTGCTTTGAATGAGAACAGCATTACCGGACGTGCATTCATAGAGTTGGCTGAAAATGTTGTGAAGCAGACTGAGAAGCGTAATGCGGAGCAAGCGCCGACGCACATTGTGGAAATGAAGAAATAATTTGAAATATGTTTTTGGGATGAAAAGAGGCTGTTCGAAACAGCCTCTTTTCTGTTTTTATACTCTTTATTGCAGTTTGAAAGTTACAGGAACAGTATATCTGCAACGTACTGTTTTGTCTTTTACAGTTGCCGGTTTCCATTTCGGCATGGATTTTACAACTCGTGCTGCTTCAGCATCTAGTTCGGGGCTAATGCTGCGTACAATGCTTACATGATCTACCGAACCATCTTTTTCAATAACCATCTGTACGATTACTTTACCTTGCGTTCCCTCCTTTTGAGCTGTTGTGGGATATTTTATGTTTCGTGCCAAATGTTGTAAGCAAGCTGCCATACCTCCGGGGAATTCAGGCATATTGTCTGCTATCTGGTATACGGGATCTTCTCCGACAAGAAGTAATCTTACTAGTTCCGGATTTTCCATATCTTTGATGGGACAGAGTTCTTTTACCGTGAATTTTCCTTCCTGATAACCTTTATGGTTAATGGCAATGGTTTCGCCTACTCCTACTGTTAACTGAGCTTCTCCATGAGCGTTTGTCGTGGCTTTGGCATTTGTTGAAGAAGAAATAAGTTCTGCTCCTGCCAGTTGTTGGTTATCATTATTAGATATTTGTAACTTGACCCGTATTTGTTTGCCGGCTTTGATGTAAGCGGCAATATCATCATCAGTATCAAAGATGGCAGTAACATTTGGTTTGTTTGCTGAAAGTAGAAGTGATTGATGTTTGGAACTTTTAGGAGAGGAAACGTCTAGGGAAACATACTTGGGAGTCGTCATATCCACTTCTATGGTAGCTTTTCCTTCTGCATTGGTTTTGAAAGTTTTCACTTCATCACTCGGTTTGATTTGCAGAGTAACATTAGGTTGAGGCTTACCTTCACTATTGGTTACGGTAATAGTGAAAGTCACTAGACCTTGTACTGTGTTGACGAAAGATGCCACTTCTTCCCTTTCGGGGCGTGGGGTGCTTTCTTCCGTGGAATAGATTAACCTTTCGGCTGTCCGTGCCACGGTTTCAATGTTGCTGACCAAGAGTAGAGCAGCAGTCAGCGGTGCAAACAAGGCATATTTGATATGCCCTGTGGTGCGGGTTCTTTTTTTGTTCATCATTTTAATTCTGTTTTTTAAGTGTGATAAGTTGAAATTATTATATAAACCGGTTTGTCTGTTCTGGTTGGCTAATCCCAAAAGGTGATATTGATATGCTTTCTTATTTGTGCCGGATTCCATTACTTTATGATCGGCAAGGTATTCTAGATTGAGTCTGATCTCTGTTTTCATTAGCCATGCAAAAGGATTCATCCAGCAAATGATATTTACTATTTCACTGATAATGACATCTATGGAATGCCATTGGCGGACGTGGGTCTGTTCGTGCGTCAGGATTTCTTGTTTTTCATCTTCTTTCAGTTCGGGCAGATAGACGAAAATCCATTGCCAGAAAGAGAATGGATTGGCAGGTTCTGATAGACTGCGTATGGATATTTGGTCTACATTTATACTCTTGCTTTTTAAGACAAGGTGGAAAATACTACTTAGTTGGATCATAAATCGTGCGGATAATAAAAGGATTCCAATCCAATAGATGAACTTTATTATATCAAGCAGGCCGGGTGTGGGAATAGCAACAGGAGTTGTGACTACTGTGGCAGTGGAAGTATTTGTTTCTGTTAGCATCATCAGTGTGTAGTAATCTGCCAGTTCATTGATGGCAGGTTGTTCTTTCACCCATGCTTGCATATCCATTAGCGGATAAAGAAAAGAGAGTGCAAGAAAACTCAGCAGTGCGATACGACGCCATTGGAAGAAAGTGTCGCGACAGTAGAACAGCTTATAGAAAGCATAGAATAAGGCGATGCCTATATTTACTTTCAGCATGTAAATGAGTTCGGGAGCTGTAGTTATCATAATATTTATGAATTTAGCAAGGTTATTTATCTTCTTCTTTTTCTATCAGGTCAATAATGTCTTTCAAGTCGGTTGCGGAGATTTTTTGCTCTTTAGCGAAGAAAGATACCATTTCCTTATACGAGTCGGCAAAATAGTTTCGGACCACACCACTTACAAATGTGCGTTTGTATTCACTTTGTTTCACTACAGGGGTGTATTGATAGGTGTTACCGAAGCGCTTGGCTGTAACATAACCTTTTCTTTTCAGGTTGGTCACTATAGACGCTACCGTAGTGTAAGGTGGTTTAGGTTCGGGAAATTTAGCAACTATGTCTTTCACGAAACATTCTCCCATGCTCCAAATATGAAGCATCACTTCTTCTTCTTGTATCGTTAGCTTTTCCATAAGAAAATGAATTGATTACGATGTTTTCGCAAATCTACGAAATTTTCGTAATAAACAAAAGGAATGGAAGTTAATTAGTGTGAATACAGATTGTGGACAAATAAAAGAACAAAGTGAAGAATCCAGCTGTGATAGATTGAAGCGGACTCTTCACTTTGGCATGAAAATGACAGATGAAGTAAAGTTTATTTTTTGTGTAGGATATAATGGTCTGCTAACTCTCCTGTTATTGCCTGTTTGTCTTGATTGAGAGCGGTCAGGGTATTCTCACCGACTTTATAATATTGCTTATCCTCTCCATTAATTAAAGTCATAATATTACCTTCAACGGAGTAAGTTCCATATTCTTTGAAAGTAGCATCCTGCCGGTCAATGTATTCTGATATCAACTCAAAAGTCTTGTCTTTTTTAATAGTCAGGGTCATGTTGATACCCGGACAGTCGGCAGCTGGAAAGGTTCCGGTGTAAGTACCGTCATAATCCAATGAATTTTCTGCATTGTGCATATCCGTTGTTTCGGTGGAGGTTGCAGAATCGTTAGTGTTTTTGGGGTTACTGTTACATGAAGTAATCAGTAGGCATACGCATGCCAGAATAAAAAGTTTTTTCATCCTAAATAATTCATTTGGTTTTTAATTTATAAACAAATTCAGACGATATTTGTTTTGCGTCTTTTCTTAATCTCTTTTAATCTTTCGTATACATGTCTGCGGCTTAAGGTGATCTGACGACGGTATACGATGCAGGTGGTAAGGAAATAAACGCCTGTTTGTATCCACAATATCCGGTACTCTGTCAGTACATCGGTCAGTGTGGCACCCATATTGTTAATGCGTACAAAACCGTTGATGCCGAAAGTGGAAGGGAACAGCCATGAAATCACCTCCCAGAATTTAGGAATGGCAGTACCTGGCCACGAGATACCTGAGATAAATAGTAACGGCACTGAGGTAAATACGTAGATCATCATACAGGCTTCCCGATGGTGAATAAAGATAGAACAAGTCATCGCGAAAAAAATGCATGCCAGTATGTAAGGAAACATGAATGCCGCTAGGGTTCCGGCTTGAGCTATTTGTACCAGGCTGAACATTTTGGGAACAAGGCAGAGCATATAGGTAGCCATGACAGCATATATCATAAGGTAAGTCAGTGATTTGCCTAAAACAATGCGCAGCGTGCCATGATAATGGCGGCTCATGGGGATAAGGTCTCGAAAACGGTTGTTCTCACGAGCAGTTCCGGCAGATAGACCTACTCCTAGCAGTAAAGTTTGTTGGATAATCAATATCAGTACGGCGGGTATCAGGAAGCTGGCAAAACCGTTCTGCGGATTGAAAATGGAAATATCCTCATACGCTATGGGAGACGTGCTCACTTCATCTTGTCGGATGGTTGTGTTGCCGGAGCGTTCTATCTTTATCTGTTTGTTCATCATCAGCGAGGCATTGGTGTTGGCTGTCAGCATGGCTTTGTAGTATAGCATACCGCTCATGTCACAGTAGATGGTAACATGGGTTTGAACTCCTTTAGTAATGTCGCGGCTGAAGCTTTCAGGAATATAGATGATGCCATACACTTTGCCGTTTTTCAATAAAGTTTTTGCTTCTTCCATATCACTGCAATGAGATACTATTTCCAAGTCGGCACCTGCATCTACCAGACGCAGGTATTCACGGCTGAGGCTGGAACGGTTATTATCTACTACAGCAGCAGGAACTTCACGCACTGTTTCATTGGTATATATAAAGGTATAGAGAAGCGGATAGCCTAGTGGTACCAGAATGAAGAAGATAAGTACACCCTGATCCTTCACAACTGCTTTCAGCTCTTGCCACCAGATGTAGAAAAGGTCTTTAGTTCCTTGTGAGATGATATCTTTGAGTTTATATGCTCTCATAACTGCTTGCCGTTTTAGGGAATATATACATAATGTAATAGTACTGTGCGCAGTCTTTTCAGTATAAAGAAAGGCAACAGCATGAATAACATCAACGCGACTATTGAATGCCATGCGTAAATCAGCGGATATCCGTTAAGTGCCAAATCTACATAAATCAGGAAGTAGTGGCGTAACGGGAATAGATTGGCCAGTGCCTGTAACACAGGATTCATTGCCATAACTGGAAAACTCATACCCGATATGGAGAAAGAAATCACTCCCCATAGGGAGGCAGTGCTCAGTGCCAAGCGGACTGTTGTAAACAATCCGAACAGAAATACTCCGAAAGCCTGTGAAGCCAGTACTAATAACAGACCGGCAAACAGCATGGGCAGTATACCGCTATTACAGGGATAGTGCAGGAAACCGTATAGATAAACATTATAGAAGGTGCCCATGACAAAGAAAACTAAAGTCTGAGGCAGCAATTTGCCGGTCAGAGCTACGGTGATGGAATTGCCTGCCATGCCCATCCATTCTTTTTGGGTGTTGGTTTTCATTTCACTTCCAATGGTATAGACGGTGGTCATAAAGATAAGCAGCATCAGAATACCTGGTATGATAGTGTTACTCAAATATACTGAATAGTTGAGCCATGGGTTGTTTAATACATGGGAGTCGATGACTATGGGCTGCAGGAACGCCATGGCTTGGTCTTCTGTAGCTCCTTTGGCATATAAGGTGGCACGGCCGATGGCTCCACCCGCCAGCTCGGACATGGTGCGCTGGTCTTTATAGAGTAATGAACCAGCTACCAGATAGGAATAGTTGGTATAAAAAGAAACCTTGGGTTGGCGGCTTGCTAATGCCTTGTCGGTAGTTCCTTTTGGAATATAGTAGAAAGCATAGATCTTTCCTTGCTGCATGGCTTTGCGGGCATCCGCGAAACTGGGGTAATGTGCTATGATTTTAGTCTGCTGAAAAGCGTCCAGATTACGGATGATGCTGCGTGTGGTAGCTGTGTTGTCCAAATCGACCACACCTGCCGGCATATCCGTAGGGAGTCCGTTCCACATTAATGTAGTAAAGAAGAGGTAACAGAACAAGGGAGCTATGATCATGCAGAACAGATATAGCGGTCTTGTGGCGATGCGGAACACTTCACGCCGGGCTATGCGGAATATACGGTTATGGACAGTATTGTTCATTGTTTGTTATTTCTCGATGATGGCACTCATTCCCGGACGCAATCCGTCTGTTCTCTCTACAGGAACAGCTTTTACCTCGAAGGTCTTCAGGTCGAATTGCCCCGTAGTCTTGGTTGCTTTCCAGGCGGCATATGTACCCAGATCTTTCATATAAGTAATCTTGAATTTTATTTCTTTGTCAAAGGCAGGAATAAATGCGTTAATCTCATTTCCTACGGTAAAGTCTTTTAGGAAATCTTCGCGTACATTGAATGTTACCCACATGTCATTCAAGCGGGCCACGTTCATAATGGGGGCACCGGTACCTACCAGTTCGCCTGCTTTGGGAAAGATTTCGGTTACTTCTCCATCAGCAGACGCGGTCAGTATCGTTTCGTCTATGTAGGAAGAAACTTCGGCTACAGCACCTTTGGCACGTTCTACTTGGGCTGCGGCTGCGGCTTTGTCTTCACGTTGTGCACCGTTCTTTGCCATTTCGTATTGGGAGCGTGCAGCTTTTTCTGTAGCACTCATGGCATCAAATTGTGCTTTGGCTTCATCACGTTTTTGCGCGGACATTACGCCTTCTTCAAAGAGTCGGTTGACACGGTTGTATGACTTTTCAGCAATTTCTACTCCGGCTTTAGCTTTCTGCCATATTTCGTAGGCAGCTTGCAGTTGCTCTTGGCGGGTACCTCGTTGTGCTTTTTCATTCAAGGCTTGTGCTGCTTGTTCGGCAGCTTGTGCTTGAGAAAGTTTGGCTTTTACATCGGGGGCTTCAAGGATAGCCAGTGTGTCACCGGCTTTTACTTTGTCTCCTTCTTTCACACGAAATTCCAGAATGCGTCCCGGTACTTTGCTGGAAACCCGATATTCGTCAGCTTCTGCTTGTCCCTGAATGATTTCCGGGCCTTTTCCCAATGTGAAGAAACCTATCAGCGATACAATAACGATGACTGCTGTCAGTGAAATAAATGCCAGCAAAATATTGCTGTGTTGTGATCTTTCTGCCATATCTTTTCGTTTTTAATCTTTAATTTTTATTTAAGCACTCCCATTGACTTGCGCAAATAGACTTCAGTCAGTTTTACATCAATCTGAGCGTCTATTTTGTCTGATTGGGCAGATAACCAAGCGGTTTGCGCTTCCAATACATTACTGGTGGGAATGACTCCTTCCATGAATCCCAGTTTGGCATAGCGCAGATTCTCGTCTGCTTTTTCCAGATTTTTTTCGGCCATGCTCAGGCGTTTGGCTGCTTCATTTACTTTATAGCTGGCTTGGCTTACCTGCAATTCTACCTTTTCTTTTGCATCTGCCAGTTGATAGCGGGCAATGTTTGCTTCCGCTTTGGCAGCTTTTACCTTATACATTCCTTCGCCCCAGTTCCATATTGGAATTTGTACCATAGCGCCAACAGCCCACATGCCACGGAATTTGCGTTCAAAGCCGTTTACCAATGAGGGATTGGTTACCATGTAGTTGGCGGTCAGAGCCACTGTAGGAAGAAATTCCGCGCGGGTGATATTGACTTTTTGGTCATAAATTTTATTAGCTAGATCCAAACTTCGTAATTCTTCGCGATTTGCCAAAGCGGTGGCTACATTATCACCTACATGATATTCAGGGAGAGTTAAGCTTTCTACGTCTTCATCTGCTAAACGTATTTCATCATTTAAAGGCAGACCGCATAATTGGCATAGTACCATTTTAGATAGGCTTAATCCGTTGTCTACTTGTGTGAGCTTCATTTCGGCTTCATTCACTTTTACTTTTACACTTAGTCCGTCGGCTTTGGTGGCGACACCTTCGGTTATCATTTTATCTACATCACTGTCCAGTTGGCTGACCAGTTGCAGATAGCTTTGGGCTAGTTTTTTCTTGTTTATCAGTGAGATGACTTGCCAGTAAGCTTGGTCTGTACTCAAAATGATATCCTGCATACCGGTGGCGTGCTGTGATTCGGCCAGTTGTTCAGCGTATTTGGTGATTTTATTGTAGGCAACAATTTTTCCTCCCATGAAGATGGGTTGGGTAAGGGTTACAGCTCCTGCATACATATTGCGTGTGTCGGTGCGCAGCGCATCTACCAAACCTTGTCCGACCTTGTTCAGTGCATTTCCAATACCTGGGATGAGGGGAGCAAGTGGTTGCAGTATTTGTGCGAGTTCGGGATTGGAAGCTGCCAGTTGTTGGAAAGTTTCCTGTATAGAGCCTTGGGCGGTAGTCCCTATCTGACTGATAACTCCCTTTTGTTCGTCACTTAATAAAGAGATTTCTTTCTGAGTGCGCATATACGTTCCTATAGCTGCAATCTTAGGAAGATAATTGGTAAAAGCCGCTTTCTTTTCATAATGTGCAGCTGTAATCTTTTCAGCTGAAATGCGCAACTCTTTATTGTTGGATAATGCTAAAGCACGACAACTATCTAAGGTGAGTGTGCTTTGGGCTGAAATACTATCTAAAACACCGATAAATAGGATAAAAGCTGCAATCTTTTTCATTATAGTGTTCTTGTTTTGTTGTTTTTAAGTTGTTTATGCAACAAAAATAAGACAAATCTTTAAGAAAGCCATATTCTAGATGTTATTTTAAAATATTTTTATAATTCTGCAATCTGTATGTTCACTGCTTTTGTTTGTGTGGAGAAAAAACAGCCGGTTCGTTTTCAACCGGCTGATTTTTTTTATTAATTTTAATTAAATATATTTGGGGGAGAATGTTCCTTGTTATTTCATGCTGAAAGCTTGTTGTCCTATCATGGTTCCATCAGCGAAGATATAAACATGATAAGTTCCGGCAGGCAAATATTCTTCTACATCCCAATATACGGTTACATTTTGTTCTTCTCCGGTGTATTCTATGTATTTCTTGATGGAATAAACCAAACTACGGTTTTCGTATGGGAATGTGTTTGAAGGGGTTTTGGTTAGTATGTCATTGTCCGGTTTGGCAATACGTATATATAAAGTACGTTCACCTGTTTTGGCAGTAATATTCTTGACAATGGTGAACGAGATAGCTATCTTTTTTACATCTTTTACCTTCTTGGCTGTTTTACCGCGTTTGTTTCTAGGCTCTACACTAATTGCTGTGGCATCCAATTGAGCTGCCAAGGTGACCTTTTCATTCAGATTTTTTTTCTCTTGAGATAAATTATTGATTTGGCGGGTTGCCTGCGTATATTTTTGTTTCACTTCTTGATTTTCTTCAGCTAGTGCTTGGTTGAGTTTGTTCAGTGAATCTATTTGGATAACATAGGTGCGTAGTACGGCACGCACTGTTTTCAGTTCTTTCTTCAAACGCATGATTTCAGCTGCGTTACTGGTCTTTACTTGTCGTAATTCTTCTAGCAGCCGCTGTGTTTTCAGCTTCTCACTCTCCAGCTTTTCGCGCAAGGAATCATTGTTTATCTGTATCTGAAGTTCATCATATTGGGTGGCGAAAGTTGTATATTCGTTTTCCATTTCCAGTTTTTCCACAGCGAAGAGTTCGCTCATTTCTTTATTTTCTTTTGCTTGATGAAAAGCATAAAAAGAAACTCCGCCGATAATCACAACCAGCAGAATAATGACAATAATCAGTTTTTTGCTCTTATCCATAGTGTTACATTGA
>OIEM01000271.1_pt1 | contig 28862 bp, 20 predicted proteins | sample 1581761 | NCBI WGS metagenome assembly OIEM01 (sample SAMN01760978, study PRJEB22395) | human gut metagenome | reverse complement strand
CTGCCGATACACTTGCTGCGGCAGGCGCAAGGGCTATCAGACTGAATGTTGCGGCTGGTTTCCATTCAAAGCTCATGCAGGGCGCAGCTGACGAGTTCAAGCCCGCAGCGGAGCAGATCTCCTTCAAAACTCCCGAGATAACTATGCTTTCCAACATTTCGGGCACAGTTCTTGACAGCATCGACAATATGCCCGAAAGACTGGCGCTGCATATCGTATCTCCCGTAAAATTCACCTCGGAGCTTGCATATCTCAGCGAGAACGGCTATGATACTTTCATCGAGTGCGGTCCCGGAAAGGTGCTTACAGGTCTTGTAAAGAAGACCCTCAAGGGCGTTAACGCAATGAATGTTCAGGACGCCGACACACTGGCAAAGGTCATAGGTTGATGATTGACTGTCAGAATATACTATATATAGTATATTCTGACAGTTTTGAGTGAAAATGGCATATACTATTATAATAGTGCGGAAAAACGAAAGGAAGATTTTCAGATGAAGCGCTACGGTCTTTTGGGATATCCCCTGAAGCACACCATGTCCCCGCCCATTCACAAAAGGCTTTTTGAACTGGATGGGCTTGACGGAACGAATTATGAGCTGAAAGAATATTCATCGGAAGAGCTGCCTTGCAGGATAGATGACCTTATGGCGCTGGACGGCTTCAACGTGACCATTCCCCACAAGGTGGAGATAATAAAGTATCTGGACAAATTGGGAGATTCGGCAAAACGCTATGATTCCGTCAACTGCGTTGTGAAAAAGGACGGTAAGCACATTGGCTACAACACCGACTGCGACGGTTTCCTGCGCTCCCTTGAAGCGGCAGGCTCAGGGCTTCACGGCAGGGTATTGCAGATAGGCTGCGGCGGCGTTGGCAGAATGATAGCCATTGAGGCTGTGAGACATGGGGCAGAGCTGACGGTTGCCGTGCGAAACGGCTCCGAAAGCAAGGTTCAGCCTGTGCTTGACTACGCAAAGGAAAATAATATTGACGCAAAAATAACGGTAGTCCACCCCGAGGACATCACAGGCAGCTATGATGTGTTGGTGAATGCTTCTCCCGTTGGAATGTTTCCTCACAACGATGACTGCCCTGTAAGTGAAGATGTTATCGCAAACTGCGGCTTTGTTTTTGACGTTATCTACAATCCCGAGCGCACAAAGATCATGCAGATTGCCGAAAAGTACGGCATAAAGACCTGCGGCGGCATGGCTATGCTGGTATGGCAGGCGGCTGTGGCACACGAGATATGGAACGGTGCTTCCTACAAAGATGATGATATAGCTGCGCTTATTGCCGATATGCACAGGCTCATGGAGGGAAAGTGATATGGGCAGGCAGTATTTCAAGGGCGGAACTCTCATGGCGCCCCTTCCTGCGGCTCTGGTGACCTGCGGCAGCGGCGACGGCAGAAATGTCCTTACGGCGGCGTGGACAGGTATCGTAAACACACGTCCCCCTATGGCGTATGTTTCCATACGTCCCGAGCGCCATTCCTATGCTATTATAAAGGAGACGGGGGAGTTTGTCATCAACCTCACCACCTCGAAAATGGCAAGAGAAACTGACCTGTGCGGCATGAAAAGCGGCGCAAAGCTTGATAAATTCACCAAATGTCACTTTGAGACCGAAAAGGCACAGACTGTTGACTGCCCCGTGATACTTCAGTGTCCCGTTTCGCTGGAATGCAAGGTGAGAATTGCCAATGACCTTGGCAGCCACACCATGTTTATTGCGGTTATCACGGGAATGAGCGTGGACGAGCGGTATGTTGACAGCAAGGGCAAGATAAATCTCCAGCAGGCGGGGCTTATGGCATATTCTCACGGCGAATATTTTGCTCTGGGACGAAAGCTGGGCGACTTCGGCTTCTCGGTGCGCAAAAAGGGGGCGGGGAAATGAGGATAATAGATTCTCACGCTCATTATGACGATGACGCTTTTGAAAGCGACCGCTATGAGCTGCTTGACAGGCTTTTTGCGGGCGATATCGACAAGATAGTGAACATCGGCTGCTCGGTGAAAAGCTCATACACCTCTGTGGCGCTGGCTGAAAAATATTCCAAGATATTTGCGGCTGTGGGACTTCACCCTGACAGTGCCGATGAAACGGACAGGCTTGACGAAATAAAAAAGCTTTGCGGCAATAAAAAAGTAGTGGCTGTGGGCGAGATAGGGCTTGACTACCACTATGAAAATCATGACCGTGAAGTTCAGAGATCCGCATTTGAAGAGCAGCTGAAGCTGGCGGCGGAAGTGGGTCTCCCTGTGGTGATTCACACCCGTGACGCCTGGGAGGATACCATGGCGCTGCTGAGGAAATACCGTCCCAAGGGCGTTGTGCACTGCTTTTCCGGCTCAGCCGAGACTGCCCGTGAGATAATCTCGCTGGGTATGTACATCGGCTTTACGGGCGTTGTTACCTTTAAAAATTCCAAAAAGGCAAAAAATGCCCTTTCATCTATTCCCCATGACAGGCTCCTTGTTGAGACGGACTGCCCTTACATGGCTCCCGAGCCCAACAGGGGAAAACGCAATGACAGCGGAAATATCGTTTATACGCTGGGTGCATTTGCGGAGCTTATGGGCGTCACCCGTGACGAAGCGGCTGAGATCACGGCGCAGAATGCGGAAAGATTATTCGGAATATAACTCGAAAGGAATGATATACAGAATGACAGGTTTCCATGTGGCTGAGGCCACAAGCACAGTCAGCCTGAATATTGCTTTGGCTGACGCACTTTCACAGTATCCCGAGCTTTTCAGGGAAAATGTGAAAATAGCTTCATTTTTCGGCAGTATGCCCCTTATCTGGAACGGCGGAAGAATGATACTTGGCAGGTTTTATCCCGACAGGGCAAAGGCTGTCATCGACGCATATAACCAGAGGGGGATACCTTACAGATTTACCTTTACAAACCCTTTCATCACCGAGGAATATCTGGACGATCCCGACTGCAACACCGCTCTTGAAATTGCGGACAACGGCATGAACGAGGTCATAGTTTTCTCGCCTGTGCTGGAAAAATACATCAGGCAGACCCACCCCAATATGAAGGTCACAAGCTCTACCTGCAAGTGCATCAGGGATATGGATGATGTAAAGGCGGAGCTGGCAAAGGACTACAGCCTTGTAGTGCTGGACTACAACTTTAACAATAATTTTGAGGAGCTGGAGAAGCTCACACCCGAGGAAAGAAAACGCTGCGAGATACTTTCAAACCCTGTCTGTGTGGCAGGCTGTCCACGCAGAAAGGCGCATTACGAATACATTGGAAAGATGCAGCTGGAAAAGCTCGGCATATCAAAGCAGTACCCTGCCCTTACTCCCGACATCTGCCGGAGATACGGCATAAAGGAGTGGGAGTGCGAGTGGAGAAAGTTTGACCCATACGGCGGAAAGGAATATCCCCTGAGAGTTACGCCCGACCTGCTTTACGGAAAATATGTTCCCATGGGCTTCGAAAATTTCAAGCTTGAGGGCAGAAGTGCCAACATGATGCTTCTGTGCGAGCAGATAGTCGATTATATGGCAAAGCCCGAATGCAAGGACAAGCTGAGATACGAGATAATGGTGGCAGCGCTTAACAACAGCGGACTGAACTATTGATCCGAAATGAAAAATTTGGGCAGTTTTTAAATATTTTTTATAAAAGAGCTTTAAAAACAAATTTTAAATTTGTGCATTAAGGATATTGAAATTGATTGTGAAATGATGTATAGTATTATACAGACCACGGAAGGGTCGGGTGAAAAGCCGGTGGATTTCGGGTGATAAAACCCGGAAACATTCGCAAAATCCGCTCTTTTTGGGCAAAAAGTGTGCATTAAAGATAAAAAGGCTTTGGCAATTTTGTTGTATATGTACATTGACATGAACGCCCGCAAGTGGTACAATAATAGCGTGATACAACGTGAGCAGAAGCACAGTATCACCATATATTTGATTTCCATACATATTTGGAAATAAATAAAGAAAACCAAAACAAAACAAGGAGGAATTTTTCATGAACATGAAAAAGTCAATTGCTGGCGTAATGGCTGGCGCAATGGCCGTATCTGCAATGGCTGCAACTGTATCCGCTGATCAGGATACTATTTCCCTTACTTATGACCTTAAGAAGTACGTACAGGACACTTCCGTTACCTCTAAGGTAACCGTTGTTGCTAACTACGCTGCTTCCAACACCAACGCTTACTATTCCGTATCTAAGGCTGTTAACGATGAGCTTAACTCTACTGATGCTAAGTCCTACATCACTTTCGGCCTTGACAACGCAATCGTTTGCGCTCAGGTAGCTCAGTGCTACAAGGCATATCCTAACGACACTTCCACAATCGGTGGTATGTCTGATTTCCAGGTAACTGCTACACCTATCAAGAACGTTGCTACCGGCGACCAGGGTGCTCCTGTTACCATTTCTTGGACTGCTGATGCTGCTAAGACTGATGGATCTCACGTAACAAGCGACCTCGGCGATGGCAAGAAGTCCTTCAACATGCCTGTTTCTCTCGGCAACGTTGCTGGCTCTCTCCCCATGGCTAACTACGAGCTCGGCTCCCTCGGCTACACTGCAAACGCTGGTCAGTATGGCTTCCAGGCTCTCACAGCTAAGATGACTTACAAGGTTCCTGCACAGGTAATCGTTAACGGTTCCGACGCTTGGAGCTGGGATGCAGCAGCTGTAATCGGCGCTCTCGGCGGCGATGCTTATGTTGAGAAGACCCTCACCGCTGAGATCTTCATCAACAAAGGCAAGAGCCTCATCACTTCTGACCACCAGATCGAGCAGTCTCCTACTTCCGTAGCTGTTTCCGCTTTCACACAGGGCGATACTTCCGATAAGATCTACCCCATGAAGTCCACTCTTAACGCTCCCGCTAACGTAGTAAACGCTCTTAATGCTCGTAAGGCAGGCGGCAACTACTACACCAAGCCTGTAGCAGTTATCAACGATGCTATCGCTAACCACGAGAACGTAACCTTCACATTTACTTCTTACGATGGATATGTTTCCACCGCTAAGTCTCACCTCTTCCAGCAGTGGGTTGAAGCTGACAGAGCTTACGGCTACCAGACTTCTTCTTATGACTGGTACAATCCTACCTTCGGTCAGCACCTCTACACCAACCTCGGTGATTCCTACAGCTCCTTCGGTACTGACGATTACGATATGTACGGTTCTTACTCCTCTGCTTGGGGCACCAACCTCTTCACCGGCGCTATCGTTGTAAACAGCGGCATCACAATGCAGCTCAACGACACCGATAAGTTCAACTGGGGCAACAACACTCTTACCTTTGACTGGGCAACAATCACCGACGAAGGCAAGATCACTGATGCTAAGACCTTCCTTACTTCTATGCTCCTCTACACTCCTGCTGACTGGTACTGGGATAACCTTACTGTAGTAGTAGGCGACGACGAGAACGTTGACGCTGGCGAGGGTATCGACGGCGAAGGCGACGAGATCTCTGACGACGAGGAAACTGTTGACGAGGAAGTTGTTGAGGACGAAGTAGTAGCTGATGATACTGCTGAGGACGAGGCTCCTGCTGAGGAAGTTCCCGCTCCTGCTCCTTCTCCTGCAACCGGTAACGCTTCTGTAGCTCTCGCAGTTATCCCTGTAGCTCTTGCTGCAGCTGCTGTAGTAGCTAAGAAGAGAGGCTAATCTCCATACGGAGTTTACTTCTTGAAGTTACTTAATAAGTAATCAGATTCCGCTCACAAGAAATTGTGAGCGGAATTTTTTTGTTGACCGGCAAATTTTTCATTGCTGCTTATGTTGTTTGTACATATTATCTGGTTTTTGACGATATAATATGTGCAGAAAATTATACAAATCGTAAAATGCACCAATTACTTAATCGTTTAATTGGAGCATTTAACCAAAAAAAGCCGGCCAAAATATACACAAAAAACAATAACATTACTTGACAACCATTAGTCAACTTGATATAATTATTATACGGGTCCATAGTTTTTCATTGTTCTCACTGAATTTTTTTGTCAAATTGCCATAAAGCTAACGCAATTTTCGCACAAGTATCACGAAAAGGGGAAGTTGCGCCTCAAAAGCTTGATAACAGCATTTGCTTCTCTCGGTGATAATATTGATAAAATAATATCAAAGCGTCCCTATTCTTATACGAAAGGTGGTCTATCTTTTGTCAAGGAAAACAAGTCTAAAAAGGCTCCTGTCGGGTGTAATGGCTGTGATGATCTGCATGACTTCTTTTTCGTTTACAGCATTTGCCGATTCAGAGTCAGCTGCTGACGAAATTCTGCAAACTGAGGCGGAAAAGTACGAACTCCCTGAGATCACATACGTCAAGCAAAAAACGTACAGCGATTATTACTCCGAAATTTCTGACAAAGTACGTCCGAGAGACGAAGTCTTTCTGCAGTATTCTTCATGTTCTGACGACGCTCAGGTTGAAGTCGGAAGATACGAGGGCAAAGACGATGTCGTTATCTGGTCAAACGAAGACGGCACACTTGACTTCAATGTTGACGTAACTACAGCAGGCGCATACAACATGGAGGTTTGCTATTATCCCATCACAGGCGGCAATACCACTTCCGAAATGTCTGTGCTCATCGACGGCGAAACTCCGTTCGATACTGCAATGCGTGTAAGCTTCCCAAGAACCTGGAAGTCTGCTTACGAGATCGCTCCCAACGAGCGTGGAAACGAAACCCGTCCTCCTCAGATCGAGGACCCTATGTGGGTAACAACCTCCTTCAAGGATTCTGACGGACTTTACAACGAGCCTCTTTATTTCTACTTTGACGAGGGTCAGCATACCGTAAGCCTTAATTCCGAAAAGGCTTCCGTTGCTATCGCTTACATCAAGCTTTATCAGTATGAGCCTGCTGAGGCTTATACCGCTCCTTCCGATGAAGAACTGAGAGCAAACGCAGGTGCTGAGACTGTTAAGGTACAGGGTGAAAATTACATTTACACCAATTCTCAGACAATTTTCCCCACATATGACAGAGGTACATACCTTACCGAAGACCATAACGGCGATCCTTCCGACCCCGTTAAGGAGCGCTATAATACCGTGGGCGACGGTACCTGGGATACATCAGGTCAGATCGTTACATGGGAAATGGAAATTCCTGAGGACGGATACTATAAAATAGGTATCAAGGGCCGTCAGGACGTTATGAGAGGTCTTTACTCCAACCGCCGTGTTTATATTGACGGCGAAGTTCCCTCCGAGCCTTTCGAGCAGGTAAAGTTCGATTACTCCAACGACTGGGTAATGTCCTATCCTACAGATGATGCAACAGGCGAGCCTGCTTATGTTTATCTTACAAAGGGTACTCATACAATAGCTCTTGAGGCTATCCCCGGTGAGATAGGCGAGTCCATGCAGCGTCTGGACGAGATCGTTTACGAGGCTAACCAGTATTATATGCAGATCCTTATGATCACCGGTCCCAGCCCCGATAAGTACACTGATTACTACGTTCACAAGGAGATCCCCGATCTGCTTGAAGCGTGCGCAAGACTTTCCGTAGAACTGAGAACCGAGCAGGCTAAGATCGAGGACCTTTCCCAGCAGTCCGGTTCGGAAGCTACCGCTCTTGCAAGACTTGCCGATGTTCTTGACAGATGCGTTGACAAGCCTAACAAGATCCCTACATACATCTCCAACTCTTCTCTGAAGGATAACATCACTTCCGTATCCTCCTGGATGCGTGAGTACAGAGATCAGCCTCTGGAAGTCGATTACATTGAAGTCGCACCCGCTTATGATGCAAGCGGCAAGACTGCCGAGTTCAGCAACGTTAAGGAAAACTTCTTCAAGGCTGCTGCTTTCGGAATCCGGGGCTTCGTCGGCTCCTTCTTTGAGGATTATACCGTTCTTTCGGATACAACTGCTGAGTCCGTTGTTGTTTGGGTTGGTCTCGGACGTGACCAGACAACCGTTGTAAAGCAGCTTACAGAATCTGAATTTACTCCCAACTATGGAATTGATGTTTCCATCAACCTGGTTCAGGGTACTATCATGGAAGCAGTTCTGGCAGGCAAGGGCCCTGACGTAGCAATGTTCGTCGGCGGTGAATTCCCTGTAAACCTTGCTATCAGAAATCTCCTTGTTCCTCTGGACGATTTGGACGGCTTTGATGAGGTAAAGGGCAGATTCCAGGATACCGCAATGGTTCATTATACATATGATAACCAGACCTACGGCATTCCCATTACCCGTACCTTCCCCATGATGTTCTACAGAAAGGACGTGCTTTCTGAAATAGGCATCACCGAGCCTCCCGAGACCTGGGACGACCTTATTGATATGCTTCCCGCTATCCAGAGAAAGTATATGCAGCCCGGTCTTATCCTTCCCGCAAACGTTAACGGTAACGCCGTTGCTCCTTCTACCGAAGTTGGTCACACATTTGCAATGCTCATGCTCCAGTCCGGTCTCAACTATTATAATGATGAGCAGACCGAAACTACCTTCGACTCCGTTGAGGCAGTTAACGCATTCGATACATGGACCAAGTTCTATACTACTTATAAGTTCGACCAGACCTACGATGCGTTCTCCCGTTTTAGAACAGGTGAGGCTCCCATCGTGATCCAGAACTACTGCACATTCTACAATCAGCTGAATGTTGCTGCTCCCGAGATCAAGGGTGCGTGGGATTTCTGCCCCGTTCCCGGTACACGCAGAGAGGACGGAACTATTTCTCATGCGGCTAACTCCTCAGGTTCAGGCTTCATTATCCTCAAGGACTGCAAGAATGTAGAGGGTGCATGGGAGTACATCAAGTGGTTCACTTCCACAGACACAATGATCACTTACGGTCAGAATGTTGAGGGCGTAATGGGTCCTCTCGGAAGATTTGAGTCCGCAAACGTTGAGGCTCTCCAGAAGCTCAACTGGTCCAAGTCTGATCTTACTAAGATCAACGCTCAGCTCAATGAGCTTGATGAAATTCCTATCATACCATCTTCCTATGTTGTTACCCGAAGCATTATGAACGCATTCCGTTCCGTTGTTAACGATAACGAAAATGCCCGTGAGACGCTCCGCTGGTATAACAAGGATATCAACGCCGAGATTACACGTAAGCGTAAGAACCTCGGTCTTGATGAATAAAAGAAGGAGGGCTTGACTTTGGCTGACAGTACCGTTAAAAAAGAAATCCTGCTCCCTTCGGAGAGAAAAATGAGCCGCAAGGAAAGACTCGATTACACATGGCACGATATGAAGCGCAACTATATGTGCTATCTGATGCTTCTTCCCTTTATGCTCCTGTTCCTTGTCTTTACCGTTATCCCAGTAATAATGTCGCTCCCTATGGGCTTTACCGATTTCGATATGGCAAGTGCGCCTAAGTTCGTAGGCTTGCAGAATTTCTACACCCTGTTCCTGGCGGACGATGTTTTCATTCAGTCCATCAGAACAACCCTCATTTTCGCCATCTTTACAGGACCTCTCAGCTATGCGATGAGCTTCCTGCTTGCATGGCTCATAAATGAGCTGCACCCCACCCTTAAAACACTTTTCACCCTGATATTCTATGCGCCTTCAATGGCAGGTAACATCTACTTCGTATGGCAGCTCATCTTCTCGGGCGACCAGTACGGTTATCTCAACGCATTCCTTATGGAGCTGGGCTTCACCTCCTCCGCTATCCAGTGGCTTACCGATGGTAACTATGTTCTGGGCTGCGTAATCGTAGTTCAGCTGTGGGTATCCATGGGCGCAGGCTTCCTTGCAATGCGTGCAGGTTTCCAGGGCATCGACAAATCCATGTATGAGGCCGGCGCTATCGAGGGCATCAAGAGCCGCTGGCAGGAACTTATCTACATAACTATCCCTTCAATGGGTCCTTCCCTTATGTTCGCAGCAGTTATGCAGATCGTATCCTCCTTCACTGTTGATATCGTTGGACGTACCCTCGCAGGCTTCCCTTCAACAGACTACAAGGTACATACTATCATGACCCACGCTTACGATTACGGCTGGGTAAGATACGAGATGGGCTATTCCGCCGCAATATGTTTTGTGCTGTTTATTGCAATGCTTGTCTGCAACAATCTCATAAGCAAGCTTCTCAGCAAGTATATGGACTGATAAAGGGGTGAGCTGTTAAATGAAGAAAAGAAGAAAAGATTTGAAACCTTCCGAGCTTGCCGCTTTGCAGGCGGAGGAAAATGCAGCCGCTCTTGAAGCTCTGAGAAAGCGCAGAGAAAAAGAGCACAAGAAAATGATGAGATCCAAGGGTTCCAACAAGCGTGTCGGAAAATCCTGGAAAAACGATGTTGGAATTTTCCTGCTCCTTACCATCACGGGTCTGTTTATGATCTTCCCCATTTATCTGGCAGTCGTAAACTCCATCAAGCCCGTACAGGAAGTATTCCTTATGCCTCCTAAGCTTTATGCTATGGATCCTACCTTTGATAACTTCAAGGATCTGTTCAAGATCGCAAACAATTCGTGGGTTCCTTTCTCCAGAAACATATTCAACAGTATATATGTTACTGTTGTTGCAACCATCTTCCACGTTCTGTTCGCATCGACCGCCGCTTTTGTACTTTCAAAGTGCAAATTCCCCGGAAATGCTCTTCTGAACCAGATCGTAGTTATCGCACTTCTCTTTAACTCTACCGTTCTGTACATCATGCAGTACATCGTAATGGCAACACTGGGCATGATCAACACCTACTCCGCACTTATCCTGCCTATCATTGCAACGTCTATGGGTCTTTACCTTATGAGACAGAGCATGACCTCCATCCCCGACGCTATGATCGAGGCTGCAAAGGTTGACGGCGCAGGTCTTATGCATATCTGCTGGGGAATCGTAATGCCCAACTGTAAGCCGGCTCTTATGACTATTATCATCTTTGAATTCCAGACTGCATGGAACACAGTGGGCGGCGGTCTTGTATATGACGAAGCGCTCAAGACCATTCCCGTTGTTGTTCAGCAGATTGCCGCTGCCGGTATTGCCCGTCAGGGTGCGATTGCGGCTTCCGCCGTTGTTCTGATGATTCCGCCTCTGCTGGTATTCGTTCTGGCTCAGAGAAACGTTATGGAAACAATGGCTCACGCAGGTATGAAGGATTAAGCTTTCATGAGACGTGATAATACTAAAGAAAAGGGTGATGATATGTCAGGCTTGAAAAAGCTGATTGCTGCCGCAGGAGCGGGAGCTATTCTCGTAAGCGGGCTTGCAGCTAACGTAAGCGCCGTTGAAAGCTATGACCCTTACAGCTACGACAGATGGGGCGATGCCGTCGCATCACAGGTCGGATATACTGCGGAATATTTTGTTGACGGACAGTCTATCAACGGGCTTGCCGAGGTCATCGAAGCAATGGACGGCTTTAATGCCGAAAAGGCTTCATGGCAGGAACTGCTTGGCCTCAAGGAACCTGCTGATATGTACGTATCCGCTGACGACCTTATGTATATTGCCGATAAGGGCAACAACAGAATACTGGTGACAGACCTTGATTTCAATCTCGTAAATTACATGGATACCTTCCATTACAATGGTGAGGAGCTTACCCTTAAAAAGCCCGAGGGCGTTTTCGTTGACCAGTACACAGGCTACATTTATGTGTGTGATACCGAAAACAGCCGTGTGCTCAAGTCCGATAAGGACGGAAACGTTGACAGGATATTTGAAAAGCCTGTTTCCGAGATCTATTCTCAGGACCTTACCTTCAACCCCAAAAAGGTTGCGGTCGATAAGGCAGGAAATGTTTACATTGTAGTAAAGTCTGTAACAAAGGGCTCTGTAATGTATGACATCAACGGCGAGTTCCTCGGCTTCTTCGGTGCGAACCGAGTTGAGGCTACCTCCGAGATCATTGCGAACGCTTTCTGGAACACCATTTCCACAGAATCCCAGAGAGCACGTTCCACAAAAACAACACCTGTAGGCTTCTCAAATTTTGATATCGACGACGATGGCTTCATCTACACCGTTACCGAGTCCTCCGATGTCAAGACCGATACTGTAAAGAAGCTCAACCCCAAGGGTCAGAACATTCTTTCCGCTATCACAGCAGATGATGTTACCTTCGGTGATATCTCTCCCGCTTACTACTCCATCTACACCAAGGAGTCCGCTCTTACCGATATCGACATCGGACCCAACGGTGAGATGAACATTCTGGATTTTGCTCACGGCAGAATTTTCCAGTATGACAAGCTTGCTAACCTGATGTTCGTTATGGGCGGCACAGGCGAGCAGCTGGGCACATTCAGAAGCGCAACTGCTATCGAAAGCCACGACAATATGCTTTATGTTCTCGATTCCCGTAAGAACAGCATTACCGTTTTCAAGCGCACTGCTTTCGGCGAGATCGTAACAAAGGCAACAAACCTCTACAACGACGGCTACTACGAGGAATCCTATGAGCCTTGGCTCACAGTTATCAAGTACGACGGCAACTACAGACGTGCATATATCGGTATCGGTAATGCTCTTCTGAATGCCGAGCAGTACAAGGACGCTATGAAGTACTTCAAGATCTCCATCAGCCGTGTAAGATACAACAGAGCTTACGAAGGCTACAGAGGTCAGGTCCTTGAAAAGTACTTTACTCCCGCTATCCTGATAATCATTATCGTTTGCGTTGTTGTAAAGGTTCTCAAAACACTTAGCAGAAAGGGAATAATCACATTCCCGTGGCAGAGAAGGAGAGGTGCATAAGTTATGTTGGATCTTACACAGGGTCAGTTCGTCAAGCACGTTGTTATGCACCCCTTTGAGGGATTTGAAGACCTGAGATGGAAAAAGGCAGGATCTATGAAGATCGCCATCGGCATCGTTTGCCTGCTGTTCATTCAGGCTCTTGCGTACAGCAGAATGTACGGATTCCAGTATTACTCAAGCTACGACAAAATTTTCAACATAGTTCCTTTTATCTTCCAGAGCTTCGGCATATTCCTGCTGTACGTTGTGTGCAACTGGGCAATGTGTACGCTGTTTGACGGCGAAGGCTCAATGAAAAACATCTTCATCGTAACGGCGTATTCGCTGATACCGTACATATGCGGCAGACTCATCGGAACCCTTCTTTCCCATATCCTGATCCGTGACGAGTACATCTTCATTCAGGCGTTTGAGATAGTGGGTACGGCATGGACAGTTGTTCTGTTCATCTCGGCGATGAAAGCAGTCCATCAGTTCTCATTCGGCAAGACACTGGCGCTGATACTGCTCACACTGGGCGCAATGATACTGGTACTGTTCCTGCTCGTACTTCTTCTTACATTGTTCCAGCAGGTACTCATCTTCATATTCACGATCTATACGGAGCTTTCCTACAGATTAAGAGTATAGTTCTAAAAAGGAAAAGTGGTGAAAATAATGAATTCAAAGGTTAAAAAGACCCTTGCTTATATGCTGTGCTTTTCAATGATCGTTTCAGCAGGCATGACAGGCGTTCACTCTGAGGAAGCTCCCGCTGAGGAGGATACATCAGCTGCCGACAGCGCTGATGAGACCGAGGAGGAAGAGGACGATGCGGAAGAGGAGGAAACTCCCCGTACCGAGGAAGAAGCTATGGCTCTCATGACCGAGGTCGCTTCCAACTCCAACCTCAAGCTTTACAAGAATGAGGACGAGGGAACCATCGCTCTCGAGGACCTTAAAACAGGTAAGATCTGGTGGTCAAACCCCGTAGATCTGGAGACCTCCAACGCTAAGAAGAGCCAGAAGGACGAGCTTGCTTCCGGTATGACTCTTATCTATGGCGAGCCTGCCAGCCGTGCAACCACAGTCCAGACCAGCAAGGCAAAGGGCAAATTCAAGATGAAGGATATTCCCAACGGAATTGAGATCACATACACCTATGCAGGACCCGGTATCACGATACCCGTTCAGCTCACACTTGAGGAGGATTGCCTCAAGCTGTATGTAGATACCTCCGCTATCGAGGAGAAGAATCCTTCCACTGTTGACGGTCAGCTGGTAACAGATCTGGCTTTCATGACCACCTTCGGTGCCGCAGGACTTGATGAAGACGGCTATTTCGTTGTACCTGACGGTTCGGGTGCGGTCATCAACTTCAACAACGGCAAGACAGGTCTTAAAACATACACAGGCAAGGTTTACGGCAGAGATATCACCGCCGTAAAGACCACCAAGCAGGCAGTTATCCAGAACGTAAATCTCCCCATGTACGGCATCGTCAAGGGAGACAGCGCAATGATGGTAGTTGCTTCAAAGGGCGATACCTGTGCTTCCATCAACAGCTACGTATCAAACCAGAACAACACCGACTACAACTCCACATATTTTGATTTCGAGCTGAGAACTTCAGACGAATATCTCATGGGCGGTGAATCCAACCCCCTGAAGGTATTTGAGAAGAGAGGAATCCTCATTCCCGAGATCGAAATAAGATATTATCCCGTTTCCGACAACGGCGAGGAAGTTGATTACACCGATATCGCCGCTAAGTACAGAGATTACCTTATCAAGGAAAAGGGCGTTGAGGACAAGGATCTTACCGATTCCTCCTCACTGTATGTTGACCTTTACGGCGGAACCCTCAAGAAGGAATCCATCGCAGGTCTCCCCGTTACCGTTAAGGAATCTGTTACAAAGTTTGAGACAGCTCAGTACATTCTCGAAACTCTCAACTCCAACGGCGTTGACGATATGGTCGTTACTTATAACAAGTATTCAAGCACCAATATCGGCGAGAAGATCGCAGACTCCTTTGACCCCTGCTCCAAGCTGGGCGGAAAGAGCAAGTTCAAGGATCTTATGAGCTATGCTGAGTCCAATAACATCAAGCTTTATCCCTCTGTTGATAACCAGCAGTTCAAGACAGGCAACGGCTACTGGAATATGACCAATACTTCTATCAGAGTATCGAACGCATATTCCCAGATCTCCGTTTACGACTTGGCTCACGGTATCACAAACGAGTATTACAGCCCACTTTCGCTGTTTACTCCCGCTTCCTACAACAAGGCGTTCACAAAGCTCATCAGCAGCTACAATAAGAACGGAGTTTCAAACTTCGCATTCGGAAGTCTTGCAAACACCATTTACGGCGACTACGGCAAGAAGGCTGTTTCCCGTGAGATGGCTAAGGGTATCGTTACCGATATCTACAGCAGCGCAAAGTCAAGCGGAAGCGTTCTTGCGGAAAATCCTGCGGAGTACGTTCTCCCTTATGCTGATTACCTCACAAACGTTCCCGTATCCTCCAGTAAGTTCGACCTGTTCGATTACGATATTCCCTTCTATCAGATGGTGCTCCACGGCGTAACTCCTTACGCTTCCACAGCAGTAAACAGCGAGGCGGATATCTCCAAGCAGATCCTTACTTCCCTTGCCGCAGGCAGCAACCTGAGCTTCGACTTCGTAGGAATCGAGGCAAGTGACCTGAAGGATACCAAGCTTGACTGCTACTACTACGCTTACTACGCAAACTGGGTAAATGAAGCTTCCGAGCTTTATCAGCTTGCTGACAAGGTGCTCACACCTGCGTCCGATGCAGCTATCGTTTCCTACAACATCTCCGAGGACGGAGACGAGATCGAGACTGTATATGACAATGGCTACACCACCGTGGTAAACTTCGCTGAAAACACAGTCAAGGCAGGCAATGAGACCTACAGCCTTGCTGATTACATTGGAGAGGAGGTCATCGGATTATGAGAGGACTGAACCTTTCCTATGAAAAGAAAAAAGGACTTTACGGCTATGGCTTCATCGCCCTCTGGTTCGTGGGAGCGCTCATATTCTTCATTATCCCCGTTATCAAGTCCTTCATCTATTCCTTTTATGATGTAAAGCCCGACGTCGGACAGCTCATTATGAGCCCTCTTGGACTTGATAACTACAAGAGAGCGTTCATGACAGACCCTGATTTCAGAAAAAATCTGGTATCAGTGCTGGGTCAGACCCTCTGGCAGACACCTATCATCATTATCTTCTCACTGTTCGTTGCTATCATCATTAACCAGAAGTTCAAGGGCCGTACCTTTGCGAGAGCGGTATTCTTCCTGCCCGTAATCATTGCGACAGGTCCCGTTTACGCTATCATCACCGGTAACCTTGACACCAGCGGAACAGCAGACGCAGACCAGTTCTCCACAATGTTCTCCGCTGACATGGTAGATGAGCTGCTGGAGTTCGTGGGAATCTACGGCTTCAACGACAAGCTCACGGAAATGCTTTCGACAATGACTTCGGACATCCTGAACCTGGTATGGAAGTGCGGTATCCAGATCATCATCTTCCTGTCAGCCCTCCAGGGTATCCCCACATCTGCTAAGGAAGCAGCTGCCATCGAGGGTGCTACCTCATGGGAGTTCTTCTGGAAGATCACTCTTCCCTATGTATCGCCTATGATCCTTGTAAACCTGGTTTACACCATCATTGATACATTCACCGACCCCACCAACGTTGTCATGGAGCAGGTGCTCACAGTTCAGGACGACTGGAAGTACGGTTTCTCGGCGGCGATGGCATGGAGCTACTTCGCAATAGTTCTTATTGCAGTCGGCATTATCTTTTCGATCATGAACAAGATCGTTTACTACGATGATTGATTAAGGAGTTGGAAAAAATGGCAGAAAAAACACTCAAGTCTAATCCCATTTCCGACTACCTTAAAAAGCGTCAGTCGGAAAAGCCTCCCAAGGAGGAGAAAAGATCCCGCAAGGAGGAGCGTGAGCGCTTTAAGAAGCGTCTCGCTTCCCTTACCCCCGCAGAGCAGAAGTACCTTAAGCGCAAAAGAGCATTCGATACCGTTTGGCCCGTGTGCCGTGCGCTGCTGGTAATCGGTCTTTGCTTCGTAATCATCTACCCCCTGCTGTATATGATCACAGCAGCGTTCCGTCCCAGATCCGAGATGAACGACCCCACGATCATCTGGATATCCAAGAGCTTTACTACCAGCAACATCAAGGACGTAGTAAGGGTTATGGACTTCTGGCATACTCTGGGCAACACACTGTTCATCAACATCGGCTGCTCCATCGTTCAGGTAATCACCTGTGCGATAACAGGCTACGGCTTCGGACGATTCAACTTCAAGGGTAAAAACATTCTCTTCGGCGTTGTAATCATGATGATCCTGGTTCCATCACAGATCATACTTATTCCCCAGTATATGTTCTTCCGTTACTTCAATCCTCTGGGAATATGGCACATGATCGCAGGCGACTACATCAACCTCATCAACAGCCCTCTTACAATGTATATGCCCGCTATCACAGCAAACGGACTTCGTGCAGGCCTGTTCATCTTCCTTTTCAGACAGTCCTTCAGAAGCCTTCCCAAGGAGCTCGAGGACGCAGCTTATCTGGACGGATGCTCTCCTTTCAGAACCTTTATCAAGGTAATGGTCCCCAACGCAGGCTCCACATTCCTTACCGTTTTCCTGCTTTCAGTAGTATGGTACTGGAATGACTACTATGTAAGTACTTCGTTCTTCACAGATAACAGCACGATCGCCCTCCAGCTTAAGAATCTGGACGCTTCCCTTACACGTATCCTGTTCAACAACGGTACCGTTAAGGTAAATGCCCGTGAGCTTATCGTTTGGATGGAAGCAGGCTGCCTTATCTCCATCACACCCATCCTTGTAATGTACATCTTCCTCCAGAAGAACTTTACAGAGGGTATCGCAAGATCCGGTCTTACAGGTATGTAATTTAGCGACATTAAATATGAAGTGCTGCGGAACGGTCTTTCCGTTCCGCAGAGCTTTTATACTGCAAAAAGCAAGTGCTGATTTAACCGTTTTACAATTATATATTACGGTTGGATCAGCAGTTGTTTTTTATAAACAAAATAACCGAAAGGAACTAAAGATATGAACCCTTCAACCGAACTTTATTATAACAGTCCCGCAGCTGACTGGAATGACGCCCTTCCCGTGGGAAACGGCAGAATGGGAGGCATGGTTTTCGGAAAGCCTGCCGATGAGCTCATCCAGCTCAACGAGGATTCCCTCTGGTCAGGCGGCTTCAGAAACAGGAACAATCCCAAGGCGTATGATAATCTTGAAAAAATACGCAACCTTATAAGGGAGGAAAAGACCACCGAGGCGGAAGAGCTGTGCGCAGATGCGTTCTACGGCACCAATGAAAATCAGCGCCATTATCAGCCTCTGGGCGACCTGCACATCTGGCAGAGCGTAGGGGAGTATGAGGGATATGTCCGTTCCCTGAGCCTTGACACAGCTGTATGCGTGATAACGTTTACATCAGGCGGAGTAAAATACACCCGCACCGTTATCGCTTCCCACCCCGATGAGGTCATCATCGTCCATTTCTCTGCGGATAAAAAGGGCAGCATTTCCTTTGTCTCCGCCATTGACGGCAGGGACGACAACTATGACAAGAATGAAGCTTATGACGATAAGACAGTTCTTTTCACCGTTTCCGACGGTATTCCCTATGCCTGCGCCATAACGGTAAGGGCAAAGGGCGGTCAGTGCGGCACCGATGCCAACAGGCTTTTCTGCAAGGACGCTGACGAGGCGGATATCATTATCGCCGCCCAGTCTGCATGGAGAACAGGGGATTATGAGAAAAAGGCAGTTAATCAGGCAAAGACTGCCGCAAGAAAGCCCTATGAAAAGCTCCTTGACCGCCATATCTCCGACTACCGCTCACTTTTTGACAGATGCAGCCTTACCCTCTCTCCTGTGGGCGAAAGCATTACCAAGCCCACAGATGAGCGCCTTGCGGACGTAAAGAACGGCGTGTATGACAATGAGCTGGCGGCTATGTACTTCAACTTCTCCCGCTACCTTATGATAGCAGGCTCCCGTGAGGGAACTCTCCCCCTTAATCTCCAGGGCATCTGGAACAAGGATATGTGGCCTGCGTGGGGCGGAAAATATACCATTAACATCAACACCGAGATGAACTATTGGGGCGCACTTATGCAGAATCTGCCCGAGTGCTGCACGCCCCTTTACGACCATATCGAGCGCATGAGGGAGAACGGCAGAGTTACCGCCCGCAGTATGTACAGATGCAGGGGAGCGGTGTGTCATCATAACACTGATATCTGGGGCGATACAGCACCCCAGGACAAGTGGCTTCCCGGAACCTTGTGGCCAATGGGTCTGGCGTGGCTTTGCACCCACATCTGGGAGCATTTTCTCTTCACCCGTGATGAGGATTTCCTTGCGGAAAAGTTTGATACTCTGGTTGAAAGCGCAGAGTTTTTCCTTGATTACCTTACGGAAAATGACGAGGGCTGCCTTGTGACAAACCCCTCCGTTTCCCCCGAGAACACCTATTACGCCACCAACGGCAGAACGGGAACGCTTTGCAGCGGCCCTTCCATGGACAGCCAGATACTTTACACCCTTTTCAGCGCAGTTATAGGCGCTTATGATATCCTGGGCGGCGACGAGTATGCCAAGACAGTAAGCGACATCAGGGCTGCAAGAGACCGCCTGCCCAAGCCTCAGATAGGCAAGTACGGTCAGATAATGGAGTGGGCAAGGGATTATGACGAGGTAGAGCCGGGACACAGGCATATTTCCCAGCTGTACGCCCTTTATCCTGCGGATATGATATCTCCCGTAAAGACACCTGAGCTGGCAGCTGCGGCAAGAGCCACTCTTGAACGCCGCCTTTCCCATGGCGGAGGACACACAGGCTGGTCAAGGGCATGGATAATCAATATGTGGGCAAGGCTTTTTGACGGCGAAAAGGTCGGCGAGAACATTCAGGCTCTGCTTGCACATTCCACCAGCATAAATATGTTCGATATGCACCCGCCCTTCCAGATAGACGGAAACTTCGGCGGAGGCGCAGGTATAGGAGAAGCTGTCTTTCAAAGCGAATGCGGCGAGCTGCATTTCCTCCCCGCACTGCCTCCCATGTGGAAAAGCGGCAGCGTAAAGGGACTTAGAGCACGAGGCGGATTTGAGGTAAGCTTTGACTGGGCTGAGGGCAGCCTTTCATCTGCAAAGATAATTTCCCTTGCAGGTCAGCCCGCAGTGATAAGAACAGATAAAAAGATAACCGTCACTGCGAACAGTAAAAATATACCTCTTGCCGAAAATAACGGCACATATTCATTTGACACGGAGCAGGGAATGGTATATACTATAAGTGTAACTTGATTTACGTTATCTAAGGTAAGGACACATCGAAAGGAGCATCACTATGAACGAATTTTACAGTCCTCGGCGTGAAAATAAAAATACAAATGAGACTGCCTATGCAGAGCCTGCCGATGAACTGAATATAGTGGTCGATGACAACGATACGGGAGCGGCATTCTGCTCCAAGTGCGGAAACCGCCTTGATGCGGGGGACGCATTCTGCAGCCGATGCGGAGCAAAGACCTTTGGCTCTTCGCAAAGCCGGACACAGCAGCATTCCCAACCGACGGCACAGGCTCAGACCCAGACGGCTCAGCAGCCCCAGAATGTTTATAACTACAACTATAACTATTCAACTACCACCACCACAAACACCTCCGCAAACGTTAATAGCGGCAACGTAAATTCCTATGCCTATGGTCATGGAAAGCTCAAGGACAAGAGAGTTTCCCTTATCCTCTGCCTGCTGTTCGGCATTTTCGGCGCACACAGGTTCTATGAGGGCAAGATATTCACAGGTCTGCTTTATCTCTGTACCTGCGGACTTTTCGGCATCGGCTGGCTGGTCGATCTTATAATACTGCTCAGCAAGCCCGGATTTTATGAGCCGTGACCATATTTTTAAGCATCGGTAAACATGACGTAACCGAACATATATGCGGATACATCTGCCAAGTGTAAAAATGAATATAGTTTTAATTCACTATAAAAATTGAAGGCTTATTTTATGAAATTTACAAATGGTTCATAATAGTTGCTGATAAAATTTATAAACTTTGGTGAAATATATTATATAATGAGTAATATAGCATATCCGAATAATTTTTAACAATTTTTTATCGGACAGCTTTGTAATTTATGATGTAAAATGACCCTGAGGTCAATAAAACAGGAGGAATAAGATATGTCACTTGGTAAGGTACTTGTAGTTGATGACGATAATAACATCTGCGAACTCCTTAAACTGTATCTGGAAAAAGAAGGCTACGGAGTAATGGTTTCTCACGACGGCGATGAGGCTGTTGTTAAGTTCAATGCTCTCAAGCCCGATATCGTGCTTCTTGATATCATGCTCCCCGGTCTGGACGGCTGGCAGGTTTGCCGTGAGATCAGAAAGAAGTCCAACGTGCCTATAATCATGATAACCGCCAAGAGCGAGACCTTTGATAAGGTACTGGGGCTTGAGCTGGGTGCCGATGACTACGTTGTTAAGCCCTTCGATACTAAGGAAGTTATCGCAAGAATAAAGGCCGTTTCCAGAAGAATCGGTCAGTCCTCTTCCGAGTCCGAGGTAAGAGAAGTTAAGTACGACAAGCTGGTAGTAAATATGACCAGATACGAGCTGAGAGTTGACGGCAAGGTAATGGATACTCCTCCCAAGGAGCTTGAGCTTCTGTTCTACCTCGCTTCCAACCCCAACAGAGTTTATACAAGAGACCAGCTCCTTGATGAGGTCTGGGGCTTTGAGTATTACGGTGACTCCCGTACCATCGACGTTCATATCAAGCGTCTTCGTGAGAAGCTCGAGGGCGTTTCCGACAAGTGGGCGCTCAAGACCGTATGGGGCGTAGGCTACAAGTTCGAGGCTGAGGAGGACAATGCGTAAAAGCATTGCTTCCGAGTATTTCAGCTTGTGCATAGCGCTTATCGCCGCATCACTCATATGTATGTCTGCGCTGCTCATAAGTTTCTCCTTTTCGACATATCTCAATGACAGAAGAACTGTTCTGAGCAATGTTTCCAATGAAGTTCTGTCAGAATACAGGGCGGTGTTGGCGGACGGCTTTGACAGCGGTAATGTCACAGAGATGGAAAACGGTCTCAGAAGCATGAGCAACTGGACAAACACTTTAATTATCCTATTTGACGGCAGCGGTGATGTTTTGGCTTGTTCCGAAGCATCACCTTGTTCGCATTATGGCAAAAAGCTGAACTCGGATGCAATAAAGTCTGCCACCTCAACAGGAAAATACTCCATGGGTACGCTGAACGGCTATTTTGACGGCGCACGCCTTAATCTGCTTTCAAGCTTTGAGGTGCGGGAAGGGCAGACGATGTATCTTTGCATCACTGCTCCGGGCGACCTGCTGGTGGAGTACCTAAAAAGGGCGATACTTGCGTTCCTGCTGATATTTGCAGTGATAATGATAGTTGTGTATCCGCTGCTCAAATACACCATAAGCAGGATACTCAGCCCCGTAAAGGAAATGACGCTGGCGGCAAAGCGTTTCGGCGAGGGTGATTTCTCCGAAAAGGTGAACATATCCGACCAGAACGAAATGGGGTACCTTGCCAATACCCTTAACGATATGGCAAGCTCCCTTGAAGCTATCGAGGAAAACAGAAAGAGCTTTATCTCCAACGTTTCCCACGAGCTGAGAACGCCCATGACCACCATCGGCGGATTTGTTGACGGAATCCTGGACGGCACCATTCCCGAAAGCCAGCATAAGCAGTACCTGAGAACGGTATCCGAGGAAATAAACCGCCTGGCGAGACTTGTCCGCTCCATGTTGAATATCTCAAAATATGAAGCAGGCGAGCTGGAGCTTCAGACAGAGGTGTTTGACCTTACGAGTCTGACTATCAGGACGGTGCTGCTTTTTGAAAAGCGCATCGAGGCAAAGCACATTGATATAAGAGGACTTGACGCAGGCAGATTTTTCGTCAATGCCGACGAGGATCTTGCTCAGCAGGTAATATACAACCTGACGGAAAACGCTGTAAAGTTTGTTGACGAGGGCGGATATATCTCCTACGATTTCCGCAAGGACGATAAATTTGTCTATGCAGTTATAAGAAACAGCGGCGAGGGTCTGAAAAAGAACGAGATAAACAAGGTCTTTGACAGATTTTACAAAACCGATGAATCCAGGGGTAAGGATAAAACAGGCGTTGGACTTGGTCTTTCCATAGTCCGCTCCATAATAAAGCTTCACGACGGCTCGATTCTTGTACGAAGTAAGCCCGGTGAATATACTGAGTTTGAATTTTCCCTGCCTGTGGGTAATCCCGGCTCGCATCGTTCGGAACAATAATAAGGGGGAATCTTTCCCCCTTTTCTTTTTATTATAATGTAAATTCTAAAAAGGAATGGTCAATAAAATGGATCAGTTTGAAAACAACACTCCCGTTCAGGGCGATACTCAGGGTGAGACTTCTCACAATGAGCCTGAACAGGCGCCAATTCAGGAAGCTCCTGTTCAGGAAACTTCGGCTCGGGAAACTTCCGCTCAGAAAAATGGGCAGAAAAAGCCCCGTGACGATGTTTTTGCGGAGCAGAGCTTTGCAGAAACTCAATATCGGCAGACTTCCAACGGATATGCTCAAAACGGTTATGCACAGAGTGGATATGCACAGAATGGATATGCACAGAATGTGCAAGCGCAAAATGCGCAACAGCCATTTGACCCATATCAGCAGGGAGCCGATATGCAGTACCGCTCAATGTACAGTAACAACGGCTATGTTCCCCACAGCCCCTATGCGGCAAATCAGGGACAGCAGGGTCATGCACAGGCGCAGCAGCAGTATGCGCAGTATGCCCAGCAGGGCGGATATGTGGTTTATCCCACACAGGGCGGGGGAGTTCCTCCCGTGTCGGATATACCTCAGAAAGAGATGAAAAAGTCCTCCAAGGCATGGCTCATTATCGCCATTATCTGCCTTGTGGCGCTTCTGGCGATAGTTATGCTTCTGCTGGCGGCAGGTCATAAGAATGACGATAAGGAGATCGCCGGCACTCCATCCGGCAGCGGAGTTACCGTCAATATAAACGTGGCGCCCCACCCTGCGGACGATTCCCTTTACGCCGACAAGGAAACAGGGCTTTTCACCACCGTGGGAGCGGCTGAACAGGTGCTTCCCTCTATAGTAAATCTGTACGGCTATACCGATACTTCCATTGCCGCATACAACGAGGCTTCGGGTATAATCATTTCCGAGGACGGATACATCATCACCAACGCCCACGCTGTGGAGGATATCAAGCGCTTCAAGGCAAAGCTCCACGACGAGCGTGAGTTCGAGGCGGCTGTTGTGGGCATTGACACAAGAACAGACCTTGCGGTGCTTAAAATAGAGGCAGATGACCTTGTGCCTGCCGTTATAGGCAGCTCCGACGATATGAAGCAGGGCGAGCAGGTCATCGCCATAGGAAATGCAGGGGGCTTCAACGACACCGTTACCGTGGGATATGTTTCCTACGTGAACAGAGAGATACAGAGCTACACCAATTATCCCATTACCTGCATTCAGACAGATGCAGCCCTTAACTTCGGTAATTCGGGCGGAGCGCTGGTCAATCTGTACGGTCAGGTGGTCGGAATAGTTGTGAGCAAGTACAGCTCCACAGGCTCGGAAAATATCGGCTTTGCCATTGCTTCCGACTTTGCAGTGCCCATTGCGGAGGATCTTATCGAAAAGGGCTACGTGAGCGACAGACCCAGAATTGGTATAATGTACAGCCTTATCACACCCGAATATGCCGCACAGCTGGACGTAAAGCCCGGTATGCTCATTTCCGAGATATCTCCCGACTGCGATGTTGCAAACACCGACCTCCAGAAGGACGATATCATAACCGAGCTTAACGGCAAGCAGATACTCACCGCACAGGACGTTAAAAACTTCCAGAATACCGCCAAGGCGGGGGATAAGGTGACTGCAAAGGTCTATAGAAAGACTATCACAGGAGAAGTTACCGAGTTTGAGATAGAGTTCACTCTTGAACAGGATAAATAAAACAACAGCCCCACAGAGAACTGTGGGGCTGCAATTTTATACATTACTTCTTTTCGGAAATCAATAAATATAACCACAGTTTGGGTTTGCTATCGTTAATTTAACATTGTCAAATATAACGGAGTTATACTAATCACCAATAAAACTATAGACAAAAAATCATCGCATAATCCATATACGCAAGATTATGCTCAATTTTTTGTATAGTTTTTAATTGGTGCTTAGTATTAGTCAAGCGTATCATCAGGCGGAATGTCTGCTGTCCGAGATAACGCACTCAAAGTTTAATATACATTAAATAAGAACAAAATGGCAATCTTTTTGCTCATATTTGTTTGTTTAACTATATTGACAAAATTGGGCCAAAATTGTATAATAATAATGAGTTGAATTGCATAAAAATCAGCTTTTAGGCTAAGAAATACATTGATATCTGCGTGACCTTACAATAAGAAGGGGGGGAGCATCAACGGATAATACAAGGCAGAAGCATATGCGTGATATTCTTATCGCATCTGTTATCATTGCGGCAACTGTTGTGTGCTGTGCATTTTTTATCATAAAGCTTATCAGGAAAAACTCGGAAAGTGCGGGCGATATAGTATCTATTCTCTGCATTGCGGGAGCGGGCGTGTGCATTATCACAGCTGCAATCGTGCTGCTGCTTACAAGGCTGAGGGCTTCACAGGAAAAGGAAAATCTGGAGCACGTTATAGATCACCTGAATGCTATGGCGGTTCTGTGGGATACTAATTTCAGCTATGTCCGTGTGAATAACTCTCTCGTGCGCATCACAGGCTACTCCGAGGAGGAGCTTCGTGACCCTGCAAACCTTAAAAAAATACTCCCTGCGGACGCTTTCAGTGAAAATCTTCAGGCCATAGTAAACAACAAGGACGAGGAATTCTTCTTCAAGGCAAAGGACGGCTCTGTTGTGTGCACCGTCTGGAACACTTCCATCGTTTCAAGGATAGTTACCCATAACGAGACACAGACCATTATGATATCCATTGGCCCCGATCTTACCGAGGTCAACAAGATGAGGAACGAGATAATCTCCTACTCAAAGAAGCTGGGCGAGTCGGAAAGAAAATATGCCCTTACCACGGGCCTTTCCGAGATAGGTCTGCTGCTGAGAGAAGCAGATAATCCCAAGTATTACTGCTCCACACGTCTCCGTTCCATGCTGGGAATAGTTTCCGAGGACGGATACATTGAAGAAAGCGTGCTGAGAAAGGCTTTCCACCCTCAGGACAGGGTAATATTCGACAGCTTTGCATCGGGCATGAAGACTATCCATGACGATATGCGTTCAGATGAAGTCCGCACCGTTGACTTCCGTGCCATGAGCGCAGACGGAATGTATCACTGGTACAACTTCCGTTACAAGGCTGTTTCCGACAGCGGCGAAAAGTGCATAGGCGGCGCAATAATCGACATCACCGCCGACAAGGAAAAGGATCTGGTAATCGAACGCATGGCGTATATCGACGAAGTTACCCAAATCTACAACAGAAACAAGTTCATGCTCATGGGCAATGAGATTCTGGAATGCACCCGTGACGACAGCAGCATTGATTACTGGATAATCGTATTCGATATTGATAATTTCCACATTATAAACGATACCTGCGGCTATGCCAACGGAAACCTGCTGCTGAGAAAGTTTGCTTCCGCACTTTCCGTAAACGTGAGCGAAAGCGGTTTTGCGGCAAGAATAGGCGGCGATAACTTCGCCCTCATCGTCCATACCGACGGCGACGATCAGCTGCCGGTGCGTATAATAAAGAGCGTTCAGGCGGATATTGCCGATATCGGCGGAATGGGTCTGGAGGCTCAGAACCTTACCTGCTCCGCAGGCTACTGCCTTATGTCAGACGGCGGCGGCTGCGAGTTTGCTCAGGTGCTTGACCGTGCCGAGTTCGCACTCAGCCTTTCCGACGGAACCAAGAACTCTATCCTCCGCTTTGATAATCACGCCCATGATGCGATCATTCAGGGCAACGAGATAGAAAGGGATCTTGCAAAGGCTATAGACAACAACGAGCTGGTGCTCTATTATCAGCCCAAGATAGACCTTGCAACAGGAAACGTTGTGGGCATGGAGGCTCTTATCCGCTGGATAAAGCCCGACGGCACTGTAGTTCCTCCCTGCAACTTTATCCCCGTGGCGGAAAAGTCCTTGCTTATCACAAAGATAAGCCATTTCGTGCTTTACGAGGCTTGCCGCCAGAACAAGGCATGGCAGGATATGGGACTTGCACCCATTACCGTTTCCATAAACCTTACCGCTATCGACTTTTATCAGACAAACGTTACCGAGGTCATAAGCACAGCCCTCAGGGAAACAGGTCTTGCCCCTCAGTGGCTTGACGTGGAGCTTACCGAGAGCCTTGCCCTCAAGGACATCGACCATGCGGTGGCTCAGATGAAGGAGATAAAGGAGCTGGGCGTAAAGCTCTCCATGGACGATTTCGGCACAGGCTATTCGTCACTGAGCTATATCCAGATACTGCCTATAACCGTGCTGAAGCTGGACCGTTCCTTTATAATGTATCTTGAGGACGACGCTATCTCCCGTGAGATAGTTTCCGCCGTTATCAGGATAGCAAAATCCAAGAAGATAGAGACCATTGCCGAAGGCATTGAAACTATAGGTCAGGCTGATATACTGAGAGAATCGGGCTGCGACCAGGCTCAGGGATATTTCTTCGGAAAGCCCATGCCCGCAGACAAGTTCGAGCAGTTCCTGCGTGAGCGTCAGCCTCAGAAAACAAAGGCATAATTTACAGGAGGATTGAAAATCATGGCAAAGAAAAGAATAGGTATCCTTACCAGCGGCGGCGACTGCCCCGGTCTTAATGCGACTATAAGAGGCGTTGCAAAGGCGTGCTTCGAGACTATGGGCACCGATAATGTGCAGATAGTCGGAATACAGAACGGCTACTACGGACTTATCAATAACATTGCCAGAGAGATGGATCCCTCCGAATTTTCGGGAATACTTACTCAGGGCGGAACTATCCTGGGCACCAAGCGACAGCCCTTCAAGATGATATCCAGTATCGGCGAGGATAATATCGACAAGGTAAAGCAGATGAAGGATACCTACAAGAAGCAGAAGCTTGACTGTCTGCTCACCCTTGGCGGAAACGGCACTCATAAAACCGCAAACCTGCTTTCTCAGGAGGGCCTTAACGTTATCGGACTGCCCAAGACCATTGATAACGATATTTACGGCACAGATGTTACCTTCGGCTTTCATACCGCAGTGGATATCGCAACCGATGTTATCGACCGTCTCCATACAACAGCAGCTTCCCACAGCAGAATACTCATGGTGGAGATAATGGGCAATAAGGCAGGCTGGCTCACACTTTATGCAGGTATCGCAGGCGGTGCGGACGCTATCATCATTCCCGAGATACCCTACGATATCAACAAGATATGCGAGGCAATGCAGAAGAGAGCCGATAACGGTCATTGCTTCTCCATCGTTGCAGTTGCAGAGGGAGCATACAGCAAGGAAGAGGCAAAGCTCAAGAAGAAAGAGCGTGCAAAGCAGAGACTTGACGCAGGCATCACCACAGCAACAAATACCATTGCTTCCCAGATACAGAAAACAACCGGGATCGAGACCAGAGTGTGCGTTCCCGGACATATGCTCAGAGGCGGAAGCCCCTCCGCATACGACAGAATACTTGCAACACGCTTCGGCGTAAGAGCAGCACAGCTCATTGCCGCTGATAAGTACGGCGTTTCCGTTGCAATGATAAATGCAAAGATAGGCGAAAATCCTCTCAGCGAGGTTGCGGGAAAGACAAAGTTTGTTGACCCTCAGGGCAACTACGTTATCACTGCAAGAGACCTGGGCGTTTCATTCGGAGACTGAGTTTCAGAACAGATATAGAAAAAGGGCTGTTGCATAAGATGCGGCAGCCCTTTTTTAGTAAGCGTTAGAGCATCTAAATAAAAGAATTTGCACAAATAAGCACAAAGGTAAAGGGTTTAGGTCAAGCCTTTTTCCCGAAAGGCT
>OIEM01000266.1_pt1 | contig 29032 bp, 32 predicted proteins | sample 1581761 | NCBI WGS metagenome assembly OIEM01 (sample SAMN01760978, study PRJEB22395) | human gut metagenome | reverse complement strand
GGCAAGGCTTATGCAAGGGCAAAGGGGCTGTTCGCAACGGAATGTCCCAAGATGATAGAGAGTGCGGTGCTTATCGCAGAAAAGCTGATAAACGAATAATTCTGCCGTATGAAAAAGCGGCTTTATATTCGGCAAATAAATAGACTGATTTCAATTTATCTATGAAAAGAGGTGCTTTATGGGAATTTGGGACTTCATACAAGACGAGATTCTCGGTATGAAATGGCTGAACAGGCTGATCGGCTCTGTGCTGAACGCCTGCGGTCTTGATACAAGCAGAAAAATCGGCGGAAGTGTGCAGTTTTTCATCTATGATGTGATCAAGATCATGGTGCTGCTCGGTGTGCTGATATTTCTTATATCCTACATTCAGAGCTACTTTCCGCCTGAGAGGACAAAGAAGATACTCGGACGGTTTCACGGCATCGGTGCGAACTGCATTGCCGCCTTGCTTGGTACAGTCACACCGTTCTGCTCATGCTCATCAATACCGCTGTTTATGGGATTTACGAGTGCAGGACTGCCGCTTGGTGTGACGTTCTCGTTCCTTATTTCATCGCCAATGGTTGACCTCGGCTCTCTTATTCTTCTGATGAGCATATTCGGCTGGAAGGTCGCTGTGGTGTATGTGATCGTCGGACTTGTAATTGCTGTAGCCGGCGGTACGCTGATAGAAAAACTGCACCTTGAAAGTGAGGGCAAGTTCAATGGCTGACCGCAAACTAATGGAAGAATATGAAAACTCTGTAATGAGCCTTGCTGTATCCGAAATGCTTGAAAAATTCGGAAAAGAGCTTGAAGAAGAATATAAGAATATGGATGACATTCCTGACAACCCGGAAGCAGGAGAAAAATTTTATAAAGCTCTTGACAGGGAATACCGAAAAGTCAGGATCCGTTCATTTGGAAAAAAGGCTGCAACATTCGGAAGATACGCTGTAACAGTATGTGCTGTTATAATTGTATTCTTTTCAATATCTGTAGTCTCGGTTGATGCACTGAGGATCAAATTTCTGGATTGGCTTACAAATATTCACTCCACGCATACGACATATAACGACAGTTATAGCATCAATGATGTAATATCGCCGGGTTATCTCCCTGACGGATATAGCTTACAGTCATACAATAAAGAAGATACACTCACAACGCAAAAATTTGTAAACGACAAAGGAAAATCAATAAGCATCGCAATCAGTACCAGCATTACAAATTCCAGCAATGTAGTCATAAATACCGATAACGAGTCAACCTCTTCAGAATTTATTGATGTTAATGGCAATGCTGCAGTCTATACTTCAAAAGATGAAATTTCCTCGTTAATGTGGATTGACGAAAATACATCATATCTTATTACAACAAGCGATAATACAATAAGTGAGGATATACTTGTTAAAATTGCACAATCTTTAAAATAATATGTTGCAATCCTAAATGTTTATAGTTATATAATTATAAAAATGTTTAGGAGGTCATCATTATGATGAAAAAAGTTATTTCATTTATCACCGCATTAAGTATTATCGGAACAATGTCATTTGCAACATATGCTTATGACGAACCAATGATGCCTGTTGCCCCCACCTCGTCATATGGAGTTATGCCTCTTTATGACAATGTACACTATGTTTTATCCGGAATAGATATTAACGAAAGCAACAAAGCAATCTGTACCGGATCATATTACCTTTACTCCACAAAAAAATCAGTTATAACAATGACACTTATGAAATCAACAGATGGAGTATCAAACTGGACCCCAGTTGAATCATGGTCTCAGACCAGCACCTCTCAGGATCCTGCCGGATTTGTAAAAACAAGCACAAGTGCATTAAGTTCTTCATATTATTATTGCAACTATGTACAGGTTCAGGTATATAACAGCAGAAACAATGTTATTGAAACAGTAACCTGTTTCTCTAATCCCTGCCATCTGTAATGCTGCTGTTTCTTGAAGTAATTGACGACGCAGATACACGGTATTACTTCAACAAGCTGTATGAAGAATATCACCAGATGATGTTCTTATGCGCTCTTAACATTCTGAAAAATCAGCATGATGCCGAAGATGCTTTACAGCAGGTCTTTCTAAAATTATGGAAATATATGGATAATGTTCAAAAGGTCTCACCCGCAAAAATGAGAAGTTATCTTTATATGACAACCAAATACCACTGCTTCACCATTCTTAAAAAGAATAAAAGCATCACAACTGTAAGCATCAGTGAATTTCCTGATCTTGAGCCGATGGTTGAAAGCAATCCTGAGATCATTGCAATCAAGGATTACGATAACCGTATGCTTCTGGAAGCCTTAAATAAGCTTCACCCACGATACAGACAGATAATTCTTGATAAGGCGATCCTTCACCTAAATGATGAACAGACTGCCGAGCATATTGGCATTAAAGCTACATATGTAAGAGAATGTCTGTCCCGTGCAAGGGCATCTCTGCGCAAATGTTACTTGGAACTATTAACAGGCGAACAGCATATTCATTAAATAAAAAAGCTCCATTTCAAACCTTTCGGTGTGTTCTGCCGAATGATTTTTTAATGGAGCTTTTTTATTTTATAACAATACAGTTTTTACCTTCGTTTAAACCTTATATTTGACTGCTGCACACTAATTTGATATAATATGCCTACCCCAAAAATCAAGGCGAAACAAGTCTCAATCAGATAATGTCAATTATACACTCGAATTTGTGATACATGTAACTATCACCTATCTTTTCTTTCATAATTAACAAAATTATTTTCTTCAGGCTCATAACCTGCTGCTTCGATATTTTCCAACATAGTATTATCCATAAAATCAAGCACATCATTCATCTGCTTGGCGATTTCGGGTGTCAATTCGGAACTGTATTCCTCATAAACTCCCATACCGCTGTTTTCAAAGGATAACGGGATAACCTTCTTATTATCATAATCGACCTTGAGGTCAATTCTTGGATCATACATAAGGTCACCGTTCTGCTCATAGGTCTGACAGATCGTGAGGACATCGCCGTTAATTTCCACATGGAGATCCTCACCGCCATGCACATTGAACTTCACATATTCGCTGTCACCCTCAAGCACCTGAGAAAACATATCGGCAAGGCGTTCAAAAACCTCTTTCTGCAAAGTATCATCAGTCATTTCAAACTTTGTCAGCTGGAGATGCACTTCTTCGATCTCTGTTTCGGCTTTCAAAAGCTCTTCAGCTTTTGAGAACGGCTTGTCCACATCAGCCGCCATTTGTTTAAGCTCTGACCTCATAGTTTCATTTGAACTTTTAAGATCTTCAATGCTTTTCTGTATGTTGTTGATACAGTTATCCAGTTGGATAAGATTGCCTGTATCGGTTTCGGGATTAAGATCGCAGTAATGATGCTTTTCACCGTCAAGGCAAGCCTTAACGTGCTTTGAGAGAACATCAAAGAATACCGACAGCTTGAAACATCTGTATTCTCCCACATCAAACATCTTCCCCTCCGCTATCCTTGCAGCATTGGCTGAAATAAGCGATTTCAGCTTTGTGCCTGCTTCCTTGCGGTCGTTATATACATCACCCATAAGCGTAATAGGGTAGGTTTTCTTACCGTCCACATCAACAAACTTAGGGGTGCTGCTTGCTGTATCAAAATCTTTCTGAATATGCTGTATTACAACCTCATTTGTACGGAGCTTTTCGGGAATTTTTACACGGATATTATCCTGAAGCTCATAGATATGCTCGGAATATCGTGATTTCTCCATTTTCAAATCCTTTATGAGAGCTTGAAGCTCCATCTCCTTCTTAATCAAAGGATTGCCCAGCAAAACAAGAGAGCCTAAAAAATCCTTAAAAATAATAGTGTATATCTACACCCTTTTCTGTCGATATGTATATCTTCTCGATCATCATTCGTGCAAGATTGTTTTTCTCCTCAACGGTAAGCGTATCCCACCTGTTGAGCGGATCAAGAAGCGGTTTTGTATCAATTTTCTTAACACGCCTGTCAACAAGCATCAGCTTTTTTTCAAGCTCATTTTTCGTGCTGTGGAGCTTACCTATTCTTTCCTGAATATATCCAAAAAGAACTTCATCTGCATCGGCAAGTTTTTCCATAAGCTTTGAGGTTTCCGCTTCGATTTTCAGTATCTCTGAATGAATCTTATCAACCTCGGTGGAAGGCTTTTTGTCAATCTTTCGTGCTATCTCAAAAGCCTCAAGATGCTCTTTCATATCGCTATACACCAGCTCCTCGACCTGATTGACATTCATCTTGATACCCGAAGATTTACAGCCACGAACGCTATTATATCCGCTGCAGGTAAAATACCGCCAACTGCTGCCCGATTTGGGATTGTATGTATAATCCACCTTTACCGCATGATCGCAGTGTCCGCACCTGAGCAGACCCGACAGCCATGAACGGAGAACTTTGCCTTTTCTTATCGGTATCTGATGACGTGAGAATTTTTCCTGCACCGTAAGCCAAACATCCGAATCAACAAGTCCCTCATGATAGCCGACCTTAACATACCTGTCGGTCTTGCTTCTGTAATTGTGCCAGAACAGTCCGTGCTTTCCGTCAAATGCGTCCACGTCATCAATTATGCGGTAATTGTTTTTCAGCAGATATTCATATACGTTCTTGTCTGCCCTAACATAAAGCGGATTTTTCAGTACGGCAGCGATATTCGGTGCATCAAATCCCCTTGTAACTGTGCCGTCCCCTTTCGGAGCTTCCATCGGGAGATTGTTATCGTTGATGTACATAATAACGTCCCTAAGAGAAGCTTCGGGATTTGCATAAACATCAAACATTGCCCTGACAGTAACAGCCGAATCATAGGGAACAAGTACGGAACCTGTCTTTCCGTTTATGGTCTGCCGTGAACTCTGATAGCCGAAATATACCACACCACCCTGATAAAAGCCTGTTTCCTGTGCTTTCGTATCATAGGAATCCTTAACTCTCGCAGCTATCGCTTCACGCTCAAACTCGGCAAAATTCAGAAGATTGTTTCGCATCATTCTGCCCTCTTTGGTATCGGTATTGAACGGCTCGCAAAGTGATACAACACTCACTCCCAGCTTGTCAAGCTCATCTGTGATGTTCAGATACTCACGCATATTACGGCTGAATCGGTCGTACTTTTTCACAACGATCTTGGAAACAAGCCCCTCCTTGCAGTCCTCGAACATCTGCCTGAATGCAGGTCTGTGCTTTATGTCCTTGCCCGACTTTCCGTCCTCTTCGTAAACCTTGTAAAAAGCCTCCTCTCCGACAAATCTGATACAGTCAGCTATTTGTGCAGGAATGGAAAGAGAGTTATTGCCCTTTTCCTTATCACTGACAGAACGGCGAACATAAATTGCTATATACTTATTCATTTTAAATTACCTCCGAAATGTTTTATATAAATTCAGAGGCGATTTTACGTCATATTTATTATAACATAATCGTCTCTGAATTTCAATACTTTAAAGCGATACTTGCAATTTTATTTACGCTGTTTTCTCGGATTCGGGCTTGTCCGCTTTATCAATTCTCTTATCGGCAGCAACAAGAATATCATAGATCTGATTGATCTTATTCTGCTTGAAACTCTCACTCACATCTTCGGGAATGTGAGAAGTGACCTTTATACCGTTAACGGTACGCTCAATTATTCTTTCTTTCATAAGCAAATGCTCCTTTCAAATTTTCTTTTGTTCATATAATGGAATAACCTTTAGTTTGGTAAAAGCCTGCGGTCAACGTTCAAAATCATTGTATCTGCGGCTTTTTTCTCTTCTCATCTGTTCATCTCTTATCTTCTGCTCATATTGTCTGCGCTGTTCATCACGCACAGCGATATGAGCAAGCTCGGCATTTCTCTCCGCTGTGGGTTTAGGCTCTGCCTTGTATGTACCATCTTCCTGCGGTTCAAGCCCGTTGTGATAATTCTCGATCTGAATGCGAAGCTGTTCCTGTTCCCGAATCCTGTCATAATCGGATTTCAGAAAATCCTCCAGATACGCAAGCGACATTTCAGCTTTTGAACGTTCTTTAGAAGCTCTGCCCATTTCTTCGGCAAGGCTGTCAAGCTGTCTGAGGTCATTACGAAGCTTGTCCTTCAGTTTCGGCAGCCAGTTATCTTCGTGAGTATTCCAACCACCTATACCGCCGCTTTCTACAAGCTGCCAATGAAGCTTCTCCAACCGCTTCTGCTGTACTTCATCTCTGTTTTCGGTTTTGAGCAGGCAAGCATATTCATCTCCCAGATAATTCAGCGTTTTCAGCTGCTCCTTTTTCTCGGTACATTTGCAATATCTGTGTAAAGCAATATCTTCTTTTCTGTTTGCCGCCGCAAGACATGACTTCATATCATCAAGAGAATGAATATGATTGCTGTGAATAAAATTCAGGATTTCAAAAGATCTCTTCACCTCTGCATAAGTTGGATAACGGACCATGGGAGTACGGTAAATATCAAGCTGTTTTTCACGAATGCTTACGGCAAGCTCAACCTGAAAACCGACAAACGCACTTATCTTTCTTCCGACAAATTCATTCTGCTTGTTGCTTATTCTCTCCATAAGCATCTGATAAGAATATCCGAATCCAAGCTTTGCGATACTACACCCGTATTTCACACCTTTCGGTTTGGCGATAAGTCTGCTTTCGTTGGTAAACGTGTAGCCGTACTCACGCATTTTTTCAATGAGAGAGTACACGTCCGTAACATCATTTTGAAGAATGAGCCTGTCTATCATATCAGCCATTTGTATTTTCCACGAATAACCTTTCTTTCGAGCATCATGTTCCTTGTAGCTGATAGTGCTGTTTCTTTTTGGATTTTTGATGATGTCAAGTCCGTGCTCCAGACAAATTTCATCTGAACGCTTTCTGACAAAATCCAGAGTTTTTCGATTACTGTGCCAGTGTATTCCGTCAAGATCATAAGGACAGACAGCAATATGATTATGGCAATGCTCTGTATTGCTGTGGGTACTGACGATTATCGGTCTGTTCTCACCGAAAACTTTTTTCGCCCATTCCACTCCTATACGATGTGCTTCTTCGGGAGAAACGGAGCTGTCAAATGATTGAGTATATGAGTGAATGCGGATATTACGCTTTCCGCTGTTTTTTGAAGAACTGCATTTTTCAAATTCTTCGTTATTGTACTTTTCGAATAATTCTTTGAAATTGTCATAAGCAGTTTCAAGGCCATCGCCGCAGCAGATGCCTGTGACATATTTCATTTTCTCGTTTTTTTCGGGATTCAAGATGTACTTCAAATGAGATTTCGGAGTTGTATGTATTGCCGTGTGCTTCACATAAGCCACATCACAGCACCTCGTATGACAGCGGTTTAAGATGCTCGGCAATGCTTCCGCTCATTTCATTAAACTGCTTTCGCAGCTCCCTGACATCGGACAAATACACCGACCTGTTTGAATTTGCCACCATAGCGATCTGATTGATGTTGTTTCCGATACGCCTGAGATCGGAGCGGAGTCCGTAAATGTCGGCGGTGTTGTAAAGCACCACCTGACTTTTCACAGCAGATGTTCTCAAAAATCTGCTGACGTTCATTCCTGCGGCAGCGGCTTTCCGCCTGATCTCAGCCGCTTCTTCCTCTGTCGCTCGGAATTTCATAACTATGTTTCTGTTCATAATACCTCCTGTATGTATGATGTAGATATACTTATATCGGCTAAAGTCGATTGAATTTAGGTACACAAATTCTATGCTTGCTAAATCATAGCAGCCACTCCTTTCGTAAAAATCATGCAAATTTCTCCATTATCCGCAAGCGACCTGCACATATTTGCAAGCCTTGCAGATATGTTATTTTTTACGTCCGAATAAGGACTTTTTCGTGCTGTTCTGTTTCGATGCGTCCTGTTTTGCAGACTGCTTATCCTCATATTTCTGAAGATTAGCTTTCAGATCCTCAATTCCTTTACGAAGCATTACTATCTCATCATCTCTCTTGGCAACGTCCATATTAAGGTTAGAGATCTCCACTCTGTTTTCCTGCAGCTTTTTCCACTGTTCATTATTCTTTTCGTTGGAACACTTGATCCTTTCATTCAGCTTTTCAACCTCAGCAGTCAACCGTGCAATTTCCGATTCGTGTGCTTCGCTCTCCTCGCTGCATTTCATCTCATACTGTCTGTTAAGCCTGTTTGCTTCGTACAGTTTACTCTGATACTCTGCATTTTGATTTTTTAGATTGGCATTTTCGTCCGCATATTCCTTAACCTGCTTGCTCATGAACTCAATAACAGCATCGGAATCGGCTGTTTTTGAAGCCAATTTATCACGTTCTTTCCAAAGCTGCTCAGTCTCCAAAACGGTTTCTTTATAGATATCTTCCAGATAAGAATTACGTTCTTCGAGAGCCTTGTAGGTCGCACGATTGGGTTTCAGAAGCTCTACCGCATACGGATCCAGGTCGGTCACATTTCTCTCGTCTTTCGTGATATGCCCTTCCAGCTCGGCAGCATGATTTTTCATTTTGTCATGTACTGCCTGATGGGTAATATTGAATTTTTTGCAAAACTCGCTGATCCTCATATTTCACCGTCCTTTTTAAAGCTAATACCAATCTGTTATAGAATCGATTGATATGAAAACCGCCGTTTTCTGATACTGATTACGATTTCAGCGTTAATATGGGACATAATTCATACCACAATATCAGCTTCATTTCTGCCCCATATCAGCACCACATTCCGATCGGCTTCAATTATCCCACGTTCCGATACCAACTTTTCAGCTTCAATTATGGCTGATTTTAATGCTAATACCAAAACAGCGGGATATTGAAGTCATACCGCTATGGAAAAATCAATACCAACTGCGGAAAATCTCACATATTCAGAAAATCATCATCAACAAAATCTTCGTTTTCATCATAATCGTTATCTGAGATATTTTCGAATTTATCGTTTTTCGCATTTTTGCTTTCGGGAGCTTCTGCAGAAATTACAGATTTCTCTGAAATGCTCTCTTGCACAATATCAACATTTTTAAAAACTGCACTTATCTCCTCTCTCACAATTTCTCTTATACCGTCAAAGAAATGTTTGCGATTTTCTTCATTTTCGGAAAATGAGATAAAGGGTAAGGTAGTAATTGTCCATATCGGCTGTCTTATCGTCTACGAAAAACTTGTGGTTCTCGCCGATGCAGATGTACTTTCCGTCATATTCAAGAACGTTCTTTTTGAAGGGCGGTTCAGATTCGTGGATCTTTACACCCGGTGGAGTAACCGTATTGGCTGTTTTGAGATTTCCGTAACCGTGGTCGATTCCGATGATGAAAGTGTCATTGAATTTTATCATTCGCTTCTTCTCCTTTGAAATAATTTTTTAGGCGGTTATTCTTCATTTCTTCTCTCCTGCTCTGCAAGCCAGTCAAGGAATTTCTCACGTCTGATAAACTTACGCTTGCCGATCCTGATAACGGGAACGTCATCTCTGTTGAATAGTGCGTATGACATAGAACGGGGAAATCCCATATCCTGCAAATCTTTTGCAGATAGTATTTCGGGTATGTGCTTTAAGTCCTCATTCATGCTTCAAACCTCCTTTCTGCTTTTGATGATTCAATTATACATCAATTTTCGCCAAATGCTGAAAATAGTGGTGTTACCACATACCAATCGAATGACAATGACCAACCAATCACATAAAGACTGATTGGTTTTACTGATTGGAATTGACATATTGGTCTGATTATGGTATAATAATACATATTAGAGATACAATACACAATCAAAAAGATAAACAAATGATGGGAGAACACTGAATGAACATAAGAAACATTAACTCACAAAACAAAACGGCTGCCATCGGAGTGAATTTTGATGTGCCGAATGAAAGAGAAGTTATTGCTATCGGTAGCCCCGAAAATCTCAAAAGCTACTTTACTATGGGTATCCTATCCGATGAAATTGATGTACGAACCCGTAAGCTTGGCAGCCTTGTTGAAGATATGAACGAACTTGCCAAAGGTGACTGCGACAGAAAAATGGATATTATGGCTGAATGCTCAAACGGTCTTTGCGGGATAATCAGCGAAGGGCAAGGCAACAAGTCTGCGGAAGAATACAAAAATGCCCTCACCGAAATATATGACGATTCTGGCAAGGGCAACATGATCCTTAACTTTATGATATTTTCAATTCTGACAAATTACGAGTTCAACCACAAGACGCTGAGTGCGGAGTGGCACCTGCTCAACTCAACTATGAAAAAGTCGGCTGCTAGATTTGCAGAGCAGTTCAACACTTGTGTATCAGATATGCTCCTGCCTTTCCGCAATCTGCCTACACTTGATGACAGCAACGTGAGGTATTGGAACATTCCCGAACAGCTCAATGATGCTCCTACCGATCTTACCATTCACATTTACTACACCCACAACAACGGAACGTGGCAGACGGGTTATGTGGCTGAGGATTCTTTTCTTGCTATTTTGCGAATTTACTGTGATATTCTCAAGCAATCAAACCGGATTATTACCAACTGTCCGATATGTCACAAGCTCGTTGTAAAGAGTAAGCAGACAGAAAGCAACTTCTGTTCCGAAGAATGCAGACTTGCAAACAAGAACGAATGGACAAAGGAAGTTCGTGAAAGAAACGCAAAGAGCAGTGTTCAGCGCACCTATGACATTTTTTATACCACCGGAAACAATCTGAAACGTAAACTCAAAAAGGATCCTGACAAGCTGGCTGAATTTGATGAATATTTCAAGGAATCACGCAAAAAGGCTCTTGCTTTGAAAAACAGCGTTAATGATGACAGCCCAGATACGAAGCTTCGGGAATACAAGAATCAGATTTGGCAGATGACTGTTGATATTGAAAATTATGCTGAGGAATTGTGTGAGCAAATCAAGGATAAACAGTATAAAAGATAATCGTTCTATTATGCAGAAACATAATTATTATAACGACATTGTTATTTTACTGTGATTACCCTCAGTGAAATAGTGCATACTATATATCAGTTCAATAATTCTATTTCCCAAAATCAAAAACATATTGATTTTGGGAAATATATGTGCTATAATGCTTTTAGGGACGGTGATCTGATATGAAACTGATAAATCGCATGAACTATCTTGATAAAATATTGAGTGTTGTTGGAACACCCGATATCAAGGTTATCACAGGCGTTCGGCGTTCAGGCAAATCAAAGCTGCTTGAAGCGTTGAAAGCACATCTTTTGCAGACTGATCCTGATATCAACATTATACACATCAACTTTAATATGCCCGAATATGAAGAACTGACCGAATATAAGCCGTTATATGGTTACATCAACAACAATTATAAAATCGGTTGTGAAAACGTGGTTATGATAGATGAGATCCAGATGTGCAATAACTTTGAAAAAGCCATCAATGGACTTCATGCGTCTGAAAAGTATGATATTTATATCACAGGGTCAAATGCTTTTCTGTTAAGCTCTGACCTTGCGACACTTTTTACGGGAAGAACATTTGAAATAAAGGTTTACCCATTTTCATTTTCGGAATTTCAGCAATACTTTAAATATGATAACAACTATGATGCTTTCGACAAATACGTTCTCGAAGGCGGTATGTCGGGATCATATTTATATAAAGATATTGAAGCAAAATACAACTATATCGACGAGGTTTACCATACTCTTATCGTAAGGGATATACGAACCAAATACCACATAAGAAACATTGCTCTTATGGACAGAATATCCGATTTCCTTATGGATAATATATCTAATCTCACTTCCGCAAGAAGCCTAGCTGATACATTTAACAGTAATAAAGATAAGATAAATCACAAAACTGTCGGCTCATATATGCAGTATCTTTGCAATGCTTTTGCTTTCTATAAGGTTCGCAGATATGATATACAGGGTAAAAAGTATCTTTCTTCCAATGAAAAATACTATCTTTGCGATCATTCATTCCGATATGCAAAGCTCGGCACGAAAAATATGGATTACGGCAGAGTATACGAAAATATCGTAGCCATTGAACTTATGCGCCGTGGATATGAGATATATGTTGGTACACTCTATAAAAAGGAAATTGATTTTGTTGCTATCAAGCGTGATGAAAAGATATATATTCAGGTATCCGATGATATTTCGGGAGAAAAAACTTTTGAGCGTGAAGTATCACCGCTGCTTTCCATTCGTGATGCTTACCCGAAAATCCTTATTGCAAGAACACGTCACGACAGTTATCAGTATGAGGGCATCAGGATAATTGATATTGCCGATTGGCTGATAAACCAATGACCAAAGGAATGATAAAATGAATAAGAAAATGATTCTACCGCTATTAACTGTTTTTCTGTTTTCTTCATGTCACAAAGCAGAAAATGAAACGCTTTTCACAGAGTCTATACCTGACACAGAATCTATTGCCCGGACAACTACAGCAGAATCTTCAATAAGTGTACCCGAACCGTCAGAAACTGTGCGTAAATTACTTTTGTATTACAGTTATATTGTCTCTAAAATTAAATTACCGATTATCTATGTACTACCACACTTGAAATTTTATATTAAGGCAACTTTCATCTCAAACATCATTTTAAACATCAAAAATGATATCGTTTGTTATATAAGAAAACATTGCTAATGTTTGGAACCAAGTTTGTTAGATGAAAAAACACATCTGTCACATTGTCGTATTCATTACGAATAACAGAAAATTCATAATCTAAATCAATCTTTGGGTATTCATTCAGTCTTTTATTCACTTCTTTTTCCCATTCACCAGTATTATTACAACCTGTATTTGAATACTTCTCCCATATTTGCCATTTTAATGTTGCAAAGCTTTCTTTAACGTCCTCTATCCGTTGAGTTTTGTTGTCATTTGGTAATACCTTTATTGGGGTTCCAAATGAAATATAGCATTGAGTTTCAGTATATTCAAGTACATTCGGAACAATTGGCTTATTTGATTTTTTTGCTATATCAATTATTCCCCAATAGAGAGGAAGCATAGGTTTTGAAAATGTAAGATTCCATGTTCCTTCTGGAAACATTACTAAATTTGCTCCATCACAAAGAATATTAATCATTTTATTTACTGCTCTTTTTTTATCAACGGTATTTTTCCTATCAACCCAAACAGTTCCATTAATTATAAATGCTATTCGATCAATCAAACGTAATGGTTGTTTCCCTATTAAAACATAACAATGTCTGGATAATAATTCGCATATATATGGAATATCGTGCATATTAGAATGATTAACTGCAAATATTGCATTTACATCACTTGACGGAACTGAACCGTTGAAAATGAATTCATGTTTTCTTTGCTTTTTAAATATAAGCTTTAATATACAATAAAATATTTTGTGAAAGCAAATAGAAAGTTGCATTGCACAGTCAAAAAGGCTTCTATTTTCATTGGCATTCTTTCGGCTCATATAAATAAACAAAACCCTTCTTTATTTGTATTTCTCTAGCCAAATTTATTAATAATTACCTAAAGCAATACCGCACAAAGCCCGCCTGACAGCTTTGCACGCAATCTGCTTGCATATTTTCCGTCATCTTGCACAGAATTTTCTTGACAGGTGCCAGCCTGCCTGCGAAAATTCTATACAATCTGACGAAAAATCTGACAGCGCATCTTGCGCACAAGCTTTATGCGGTGTTGCCCTAAATCAAATTATTTTGAGTAATTCTTCAAATCTATGAATTCTGCAACTGTCAAAATCATCAAAGCATTCATTCCATGCAGCATTAAAGCATATTATCTTTATTCTATCTTTAAGAGCCGAAAGGTTTTCAGGAGAATCATCAATAAGCACATCAACTTTTTCAGAAATGCAAATATTATATTTTTCAATAGCACTATTTTTTTCAGATGCATAAAAAATCTTATCATATTCAAATTGGTTTTTAGCTAACCAATTAGTTAACATCCATCTGAACAATTTTCCTGTTACCCCTTTCTCAGTAGTGTGTACTCTGCCTGTGATTATATATATTTTATGTCCTCTTTTTCTTAACTCTCGAATTGTATCTGCCGCATTTGGAGTCATCTTGCTACCTAAACAGTATTTCCAAATATACCTTATCCAAAATTGTTCTCTTTGCGCATCTGAACAAGCAAATATATCTTTTATATCATATGCAGCAGGATTTTTTACTTCTAAATCGTATTTTTTCAGAAAGAACGGTATGGCATTCTCTTTTTGAAAAGTGTATAAATCGGTTAAAACTCCATCTACATCAATACCAATAGTCACAATATTCACCCTATCCTTTTCAGTTTTATAATTTCGTTTCTAATTTCTTCGGTCATTTCTTCAGCATTGCTAAAATTACGAGGATCAAGAGGTTTTCCGAAAGCAATATGCAGTTTTTTCTTTCCAGCTCCAATTTTTTTCATTATAGGAAACATTTTATTCGGGGGGAAAACCTCTCTTGCCCCAATTATACCAACAGGAACAATCTTCACTCCTGTTTTTATAGATAATTCAGCTGCACCTGTTTTAAAAGTGCCCAATTTTCCGTCGCGAGTGCGTGTTCCTTCCGGATGTATCATTAATGATGCATTGTCATTTGTCATGAGGTCGTATATTCTCTTCATAGCAGTTGAAGTATTGCCACTCCTATGAACAGGTATACCTCCCATAATTCTTACTCCCTGCTTATAAATCGATTTTCTAAAAAGATAGTCTGCCGCCATACTGCATATTCTTTCCTGCATTTCCCTAGGCAAAAAATTCATCATCCACATACTGTCAAAATGGCTTTCGTGATTTGGAGTAAAAATATAGTTTTCATTGGAATCTATATTTTCCAATCCTGAACATGAATAATCATAATTCTTCCTTGTCCATTTATCAAAAGCTTTGAATCTATTCCAATCTTTTTTTGTCCTTTTAAGTGGAAATGCGTTATAGTCAAATTCTTCGTTTTGAGTGTCTTCATTTTGATTTGATATTATTTCAGCCAACTCGGATACTGTTAAATCTTTTCCGAGTGAATTTTCTATTCAAACATCAAAAAAATTGTCTATATCAACACATAATTCGAAAATACTCAATGAGTCAATTCCTAACTCTTCATAAATCTTTTTGTCTTTTGTTATTTCGGAATCAGTATATTTTTTTAAAGCTTTGTAAAGCCATTCTTCGATATTTACATTTTCACCTAAATTATTTTCAAAAGTTTCTTCCGAATCTTCTGAATTATTTTTTTCATCTGCGAATGTACTTAGCAGATATCGTTTAACTTTTTCAACCGAAGTTTTAGGCAAAGAATCAACGTATATTAATTTTTTATATCTGAAATTATCATTAACCGACTGCTTTATACGATAAAACAATTCATCATATTGTCCATGCTGTCCAACAGCAAAAACATATACTTCATCATAGCCATCATTTGTTCTTATTCCTGCAACAGCAAAATCAATGTTGTGATCCGCTATTTCCCTGTAACTGTTCTCTATATCTTCCGGAGAAACTTTTTCTCCATTAGGTAAATGAATGCTTTCTTTTATTCGTCCGGTAAGATATAGTTCATTATTATCTATTCTGCCATAATCACCGGTTTTAAAAAATTCCCCTTCATATGCCTTACAAGTCAAGTCAACTGAGCGAAAATATCCCAACATCATCATATTGCTCTTTATCTGAATCTCCCCAACTCCATTTGCATCCGGATTCCATATTCTAATAATAGTGTTAGGATCGTCATTGATTTTCCCAAGGCTACTCATATACTTAATGCCGTTGGTAACAACAATCGGTATGTTTGCTTCGGTCGAAGCATAAAAATCAAAAAAATCATATCCAATATTCCAAAAAAAGCGAGAAGTTTCAGGATTAAGTTTGCCGCCTCCCGAATACATTTGTACAAGTTTTCCACCAAACACCTGTTTATTAATGCTGTGAAAAAGCAATTTTCCTATATTAATCCCTGTGTAATGTCTTATCTTACCACACAACAAAATAAGACCTTTTATTGATTTTGCATGCAGCACTCCCTTTTGTTCTATCGATTCCTCAATCTTATTTTTATATGTATCCCATATCTTAGGAACCATTCCAAAACAATTGGGTTTATATATCTGAAATCCTTTCTGTAATTGCGTTGCAGATGATTCCTCCAATATTGCCAGGCTTCCGCCTCTCATAAGCACAACAAGAAAACTGGTAAGTCCGGAAATATGTGATGTAGGAAACAGCATCAAATATTTAACATTGTCGCTTCCAATAACATTATATAAACGATTGAAAGAGTTTATTTCCTGCTCATATCCTATAACAACACCCTTTGAATTACTGGTAGTACCCGATGAGTATAATATTGTCATTGCATCATAATTAGGATCCTGAGCATGATCAATCATTTTATTTCTAAGCAATAATCCGGAATCAGAACATTCAATGACAGGCAAATTATTCTCCTGAAGTTTATCGTTAAAGATACACTCTGTCGTAATTATGCATGAAACATCGGAATCATTGATAATTCGCAACAATTCTGACTTATGCAAGTTTATATCCAAAATAACAGAAGTTGCCCCTATACACGCTAATGCGAGAATATCAAGATATACACTATCACATAATGGAATCAGTACTGCTACACGATCACCGCATGTAATACCAATTTCTTTATATCTCTTTATAATACTAATCACTCTATTTTTCATTTGTTCATAAGAAATTTCAATAAATGATGAATCTTTTTTAATATATGTAATAGCGGTTTTATTCTTTTTCTTCCTGCAAATATCATAAAACTGATTTTGAAAAATAATACTGCCTTTTGACATTTATTCCACTTCCCCTAATTACAGAATAATCCTATTCTTTATATATCAAATATATCACAATTCATATAGATTGTCAATAAACGACAAAAATGTAATCCGCCCTGTTTCTAAAGTGACTATATATTTTTTAATAATTATATATCACTTTCTTTCTATACTTTGTCTTACGATGTCATTGGTATTATATTGTAGAAAATCAAGCATTGTTTCCAAGCTCTTGTAAAGTACAATGTTCATTTCAATGAGCTTAAAAAGGCTTTGACCGAAAAAGCAAGAGCATCTGATGGCTGTTACGTTTCTGATATTCGGTTTATCGCAAGCAATGGCTTGATCAATAAACTGAGCTAAGAGGGGAAGCTGAACAACTGCATAAGAAAGTAAAATGACAATATTTGATATATTGCACAAAAACAGTTTGACTTTTTTCACATACCTATCAAGCTATTTTACTTGACAATTTATGTAAAGAGATGTATCATATAAACACAAGTATATTAGCTCAACAAATCACTTATGGAGGCGTGGAAATGGCAATTAACATTTCAGCAACAAACACATTGTTATCTATTAATTTCTATAGTATTGCCAAATCCATTTCTATGATCAAATTGTTTTCTACTGAAACAAAGAAACACAAATCAGACAATAAGAACATATTTATAAAATTATACACCAAGTATTTGTACCAAAATGGAATGCAGAAATTGCAGATCAAAAGTCACTTTTGCTGTCATTTACAGTCTTGACATCATATTTTGATTTGTAGATATTCCTTGTTTTATCAGAGGACGTAAGCACTTCATATTGTACATACGCCCTCTTTCTTATTCTATAGGAGGAAATATTATGGACGATTTCTCTAATAACATCTACGAAAGCGTTGTTGATTATCTGAACTCAAATGAAATTGGATACAATTATAATGCTGATGATCGTACATTCATTGTCAATCCATCTGCAAATCATTCTCCGATGACTGTTTTAGTCCATAAAGACGGATTTCAAGTATGTATCAAATCACCTGTCGAAATCGATATCAATGACAAAGAGATCATGTATGAACTGTTGAAGTTTATCAATATGGAAAACAAATTTGTTCTAAAGGGAAAACTTGGATTTGACTTTGAAGCCAAAGAATTCAGCTTCAGCTGTTTTGAAACCTGCTACGAAAATGTTGCTGTATGCGAACAGATCGAATCGTCAATAGAATTTTCATTTGAGTTTTTTGCATCATTTGCAGGGTCTATTGTGGATATTGCATCGGGCAAATGCACTGCACAAGAAGCCAGAATAAAATATTTGATAGATGTTTTCGACATTCCACTGTCAAATAATGCAGCGTCTGGCGATTACTCGTCCAAGGAGAAACAAGAAATATGAAAGAACATTTCACAGATTTTTATGATGCCTGGCAGTATGTAAGCTCTCACCCTGCAAACAGTATTGACCGTCAAAAGAAGGACTTTCATGATAACTGTTTTTTGAATGGCTGCCTTGATATAGATGTTGTAAAGATAAATCCTGAAAGCAATGAAATTGAGATTGCCGAAGGCAAAAAGCATCTCAATACCAAAACGCAGATATGGCTTGAATACGGAGAAGTATATAAGGATGAAAACACAAACAGGATCGGTTTTTGTCATGATACAGAGCTTGATTGCGGCGGCGACACATTTGAAGAAGCAATAATCAAGTTGGCAAATAATATGAAAAACAGCAAGCACTATCGTGATATGGAAACAAATGAAGAGAACAATATATGAAAGGAAGAACATTATGTCAGTATATATTACAGGTGATACACATGGATATTATCCTCAGCTGATGGATAGGCTTGCAGGAAACAACTGTCATCTTACAAAAGATGATATTCTTCTTGTCACGGGAGATTTTGGATTTGTATGGAACTATGCCGAAAATATAGCAGCATTCAAAAAGTTGACTAACGAACCCTTTACAGTTGCCTTCATAGATGGAAATCACGAAGAGTTTCCGTTAATAAACAGTTTTCCTGTTTCCAAATGGAACGGAGGAAATGTACATAGGATCGGGACATCCGAAAATATTATTCATCTGATGCGAGGTCAGTGCTTCAATATTGAAGGAATGTCGTTTTTTACAATGGGCGGAGCATATTCTACCGATAAAGATACACGTCCCCGCACAGAGGGTGTAGATTGGTTTCCCGAAGAGTTGCCTAACAATGATGAATACAGAACTGCTTCTGCAACTCTTGAGCAGCATAACTATACATTTGACTATATATTAACTCATACTGTTCCCGATGCGGCATTGTATCCATTAGGATTCGGTCCCGATTATCATGATGCTGAATTGACCGGCTATTTGCAGTGGGTTTATACTCACTCTGAATTCAAAAAATGGTTCGCAGGGCATTTCCACGATGACAGAGAGCTTCTGAACGGAAATCTCAGAATACTTTACAATGATGTAATCAAGCTTAACTGATATTATAATGAGGGGTGGCTATGAGCAGATTTATTTTTGCTTCTATGGGCGTAAGAAATGATATTATCCGTGAGAAACTGAGCAGCAAGCTTGACACGTCAAAACGTGTACTTATCATACCTTGTGCGGCATCAAATGAGGAGCTTACAGCAAAAGCCGAAAAAGAGGCTTTTTGTAAACTAGGCTTTGACCGAGACAAAATATATGCTTTTGATATAACAAAGCCAAACAAGTATTTTGGCATCTGTTTTGATTACATATATGTTCCGGGCGGTAATCAGTATAAACTGCTATCGGAAATAAGAGAGCATGAAATTGATAAGAAGATCATTATACCGTGTCTTGAAAAAGGAGCTGCATATATTGGCATATCCGCAGGTGCATATGCTGCAACCGAGAATATGCATTACTGCTTGCTGTTTGAGCCAAACGATAAGTATCCTCTTGATGATTATTCCGCTCTTAGACTTGTCGAGTTTAATATCATCTGCCATTACAACAATTATGGAAATGAAATATACGATCGGGTAAAAGAAAGATCCGATAGCAAAGAAGTCATAACTATTGAAGATGATATGATATTTGAGTGCTGAATAAAACAAGCTCTGCACTAATAAAATCACAAAGGAATGATAAACATGAACAAACAGAAGCTGATACCCGTGCTTGCGGTTCTTCTGCTCGCCGCCTGTGCAAATTCGGATAATAACACAGATCAGTCACAGGCTATGGAAACAACTGCTGCCCAAGTCGATTCGTCAGGCACTGCAAACGATGCGGACGGATCCGCCGAAACGATGCCTATTACGATCGCAGTCAATGAAAATGCAAGCCTTGAAGAACAAATTACTGATACGCTGTATTTTTTGGCATCAACAGAAGGCAATGAACTTTATAATGGGTATTATTCATCAATAAATCTTATGGACGTTAATTTTGACGATATTCCCGAAATCGTGCTTTACGACAGTGCAGGTTCAGCGGCTGACTTTGTTTATTTTTACGATATTAATGGGATGAAAATAGGAAGCTTTGGAATACCATCAATGAATATAGACTATAACTGCGTCGAAAATAACGGCAAAGAGCTTTTTATGATATCCGCAAAAAGTCTGAATTATCATCCTCAGAATGGTGAAAAAGGGCCTACGGAATATCATTTTATCAGTGTTATGGATTTTGATAACGGAAAAGAACATCATTACAGTTCAACAATCATTTATGAAAATGATACACTTGAAAATGTTATCTCGGCAACAGTTCGTACCGATGATGTTGAAATTGAAAGCACAGCTACAGCTGATGAAATTGAGATGTATTATAATAGTTTTATGGCCGATTATAATACAGTAGGTTCAATTGAATCTATACGACTTGATATTTCTGATGAAGATCTTTCTTCAAGAGAAACAATTTTAAAGAAAATTGCAGACTCTAATAATGCCTTTTTGAAATTCTCAACCCATAAGCATACTACAGCTACTGTAATATCAGCACAGTGCCATTAATAGCTGAACCTTATTTATTTCCAAAAAATCATATACTCGAAGTGAAGCTTAGGTTCTTTAATGTGCCAATGAACAGGACGGAAATATTCATGCTCAACGGGTTTTTCTGTTTGCTTATTACGCAAACTATCAGATAAAACCTGAGTATAATAAAACATCGGCTTGATTTTTTCATCCAAGTGAAGATGGATATGCAGTTCTCTTACTGGCACAATTATTTGAGTTGAGAAGAAGTCTTTAAAGTGATGATGAGTGTTTGAATAGGTCACTTTAACTGCATATTCTACAATCTGCCCATTCTCAACTGGCTCATTAAATATGATATCATAATTACTGTTGGTATCCGGTTGTGGAATTTCTACTATACTCTGTATATTGCTTGTTAATGGTGTAACCTCTGACAATTCATCTGCAAACCATGTGTATCGGAAATGAATAGAGTTAATCGGCTTTTTGTCTTGTGTTGTTACTTTAGAGGTAAAGTGCTTTATAAAAACTATAGAATCAGGGTAAACGAAATAGTCATTGTCTATATTGATATGCTCAACACTGTAGTCTTTTGAATAACATCTCTCCTCGTCTGGAATAGAAAACTCATACCCCTGCTTAGGTCTTGTTTTTATGAAAACAGTTAATGCCCCTTTTGTTTTCTTTTTGATTCGACTTATATATGTACGAATATCGCCTTTTTCTCTTCCTTTTAAATCGTCCTTGCTATACAAGTGATTCAGTATCTCTTCATATGTACAAATATCATTCCGATTATTATAAAGATACTCGAGTAATTTGGATTCTGTATCATCAAGCGCACATTCAACTCCATCAACTATCACAAGATTCTTTTGTGGGTCAAAATATATGGTGTCAGTTATCTTCATATTTGCCTCCTATCGTGCAACATTTTTGCAATGTTTTTTCAATGCGATTATCAATCGACAAATCCAACCGTTTATGGTATGATATGGGTAGAACAAAAAAGGAAAATATTGATTGAAGCTCATACTAATTATAACACTTTTATTGAAAAAATCAATAGTAAACCAATCACTATTCCTTTTTGCTTAAGCTAAGACGTCACAATTTTTTATGGAGGTAACAACTATGAGCAATCCTGATAGCGGCATTTACACAAGAGGGAGAAATGGTCAGTCCGATGAGTTTATCTATCATCCAGATGACAGACACGAACACTACTGGTATGACTCCAAAACAGGCATAATGGGCGGACACGGCGAGAATACTTCTGATGAAGACAAGAAGTGGTGTGGTCAGCGGGCAAATGATATGAAGATAGGCTGATTATCATTTGGAAACTTGTTTTTGACAAATGACTCCGGATTATTCTGACAAGTATTTGCATTTACGGAAATAGAGTCAAAAGCAATGAGAGAAGTATTAATGATACCCATTTTGTAAAACTTCAGACCTGCGACTACATAAGCTTTTTAAGCAGAATATTATCAAGTTTACGGATAAATCGGTCAAAGTTTCAGCATGATGGAAGCGGATTCATAATGTTGAATCGATCAGATTGGTAATGCCAGAAAAGCATTGCATTTCATAACGATAAAAGCACAGAGCAAGGCTCTTTTGAAAAATCGTTTATTCTTGTTTTGGCAGTGAATTCGGGAAAATCTGACAAGCCAAGATCAAGAAAAAAGTTTGTCATAAAACTGAGCCTTTGGTGCATATGTGAAAAATGTGATGTACTGTAAAATTCCCTGGCGGCGGATAACAGCCAACCACTTTCGTGTGGTTTTGTTTCAATTTAATTATACCAAAGTTGGTTGGCTATTTCTATATTTTATAGTGGTTATTTTATTTATTATGTCTTACAACCCCGCTTTATTACTAAGTTTGCGGTATTTTGATTAAAGTTAAAATAAGAAAACATAAGGACGTGATGGTATGCCAAATACAGGAAAAGAAAGCTCTGGTGCTAAGGGTGAAACCTAATAATGGCGGTTCTCCCGTTCGTACTGGTTCAAAGAATTCTGGTGGAACAGGTGGATGACAAGGAAGCCAGACAGGAAAGGGTAAGTAATTATACTGTAAAAAAGGAGAACATTGCTATGAGTACTGAAATCTTTAATGTAACTCAGCAAACCCCAAATCAACTATTGACAATACGCAAAAAATATGTATAATGATATATGTAAACATCTTACATTATTACCTTTACTTGGTTAAATAAGAATTATTGATTGTATATTATTAAAAAACAACTTTACAATGCAAACAAGTTTAATATAATTAACTATGTAATATAATATATTTCATTAGTAAAAGAAGGTTGATAATATATGGAAATAGTGAAAAATAGACTATCAACATGTGATTTTATTCGTTTATATGAAGATGCAGGTTGGGGGGCATTAAATGAATCAATAGTCGAAAAAGCTATTCGCAATAGTTATGCTACATTTTCGTTAGTTAATAACGATGAAACCATAGCCATGGCTAGAATCCTGAGTGACTCTGCTATGGTGTATTATCTTAAAGATTTTGTTGTATTAAGTAAATATCAAAGAATGGGATATGGAACAACTTTAATAAAATACATTATTGATTATATTAAGGAAGATTCACCCGAAGGTGCAACCTCAAGACTTGAAATTATGAGTGCTGGCGGTAAAGAACCATTTTATAAAAAAATGAATTTTATTAAATCAAGTGGCAATGGAATGGTTTTAAGCGTAGATCACTGTACAGAAAGAAAAAATATTGAGTATAAACCATCATTTTATAATATTATTGTTGATGAAACACCAACCTCAAAAATAATTTTCAATTCGGTTACTGGTGCTATAGCACAATTTGATAATGTTACATATCAGAAAATTATGGATCCATTGGAATGTTCTAAACTAGAGCAAACATCAAAAATGAATGAACTTGGCTTTCTTGTTGACATTAATGATGACGAATGGGCAAAGTTATTTTATGATAGACAATGTTATATCTTTAACCCTAATCCAGTTACTTTAGGATTTGTGATTGCACCAACATTAAAATGCAATCTTAACTGCCCATATTGTTTTGAAAATGATAATAGACATCATAATCGAATGAGTGCAGATACAGTAGAAAAAACGATCGACTATATAATACGTACTGTTAATAGCTGCCCCTTCACTAAAGAAGTATATATAGTTTGGTTTGGCGGAGAACCGTGCTTAGAAGTTGACATCATAAGAAAAATCAGCAAGCATATAATACCTTTTTTGAATTCCAAAGGAATTAAATATAATTCTAGAATAACAACCAATGGTGTACTACTATCTGAAAACGTTGCCTCAATATTAAAGAAAGAATGTCAGGTTAATAGTGCACAAATCACGATTGATGGACTAAGTCAGAATTATTCTATTCGAAAAAAATGCAATGAAGAATTATTTTTTAAGTTAATCGAAAATATTATTTCTATTTGTGAGATAATTTCGGTTAATATTAGAATAAATATTGATAAGGATAACTATGAAGAAATCCCACAGTTGTTACAATATCTACTTGATGAAAAAAAACTAAATGGCAAAATAAATATCAATTTTGCACAACTACAAAATTGGAATAATGAAACAGATAGAAAATATCTTACTGGTTCCTTTTATATTGATTTTCTTAAAAGTATACATCATACGATAATAAAAAATAATTGGACATCATCATTTAAAAACAAAAGACCTTTTCGTCAAGTTGGTCCATGTGGTTCTATGCGGTGTACTCATTCAACCATAGATCCAGATGGATTCATATATAGATGCGAACATTGTTTAGGAAGTCCAGAGTGGAGCATAGGAACCATTCAAGATGGTAAAATTCATAACAAAAATGATATGACTTTTTTGTGCCGAAATCTACCAGCAAAATGCTCTCAATGCCAAGCATTTCCAATATGTGCGGGCGGGTGTACTGCCAATGAAATCCTTCATGGCATTCCAGCGTCAAACTGCGATATTTTTATGGAAATAATAAAAGAAAATGTTATGTTTGCCGTAAAATCCAAAAATATAGTTACACATTGATATATAGCGAGTCAAAAACAATATAAAAGTAATTTTGTAAAAAGGAGGTGTGTAAAATGGAAATAATCTATGATGTTATTGATGTGGCAACATCCAATGATGTTTGTGGAAATGCAGACATTGGTTGTGATACAAATTTTGATGATTAAACCCTAATGACTCGCTTATATATAATCAAGTAGGAGGCTGCCCATTAGTTGAGCAGCCTCCTCTTACACCACCGCGCGTACCGTTCGGTACACAGCAGTTCAATAGTTTGTGTGAGGTACCTTGATCTTTCGAGTATATAATCATAATATCCGTCAAATCCACCTATGTCCAAAAATGTCAGATGCTGAACAACTGACACTTTACATATGAATCATTTCAAGGCATAACAGGTCACTTACTTCGAATGCGCCTGTTATACCTTGGAATTATTAATTGGTCAGATCACCCCTCCGCTGATTTGGTTCGGTAGTGGTCAGTGTTTGTTTATGGATGAGGGAGAATTTGACGGGTACTATTTTTCTTTCATAGGCTTGACTGCGCTCTATTCTCAATTATTACTGATAAATGATTTAAACAAATCCTATAAAAAACTAGTGCCATTTTTCTCGACTATATGTATCGTAATTTTTTCATCAACGTAAAATCGCCCTTTTTCGCAAGCTCCTCTTGTTGTGTTGGGATTGCCTGCGCACAAAGCCTTTACCTCGGCATAATCAAGAGCAGTCTCGTCCATATCAGCGCAGGTTCTTTCGGGTGTCTTGCTTGTCATGACCTGTGAAATGAATTTCTGCTTGTTCTTGAGGATCTGGAAGAGGTAAGAATCAAAGGATTTGTTGGTAACGTAACGATAAATATCAACTTCTGGATTTTCGTTGCCCTGACGCTCAATTCGACCGTTCCTTTGTTCCATATCGGAAGGACGCAGGGGACAGTCTAAATGATGTAAAGCAATCATTTTCGCCTGCGCATTCATACCCGCACCGCATTTCTGCGTTGAGCCGAGCAGTATTCTGACCTCTCCGGCATTCATTTTGTCAAAGAGCTTCTGCTTCTGTTCCGCAGTTTCATAATCGTGTATGAAAGCAATCTCATTTTCAGGAACTCCCCTGTTCATAAGTTTGCCCTTAATGTCATCATACACGTTAAATTCCTTTGGAGGAATATCCTCAACATCGGACATAAGCAGTTTTTCAAGCAGTTCAACGGAATTTGCATCATTCAGCTTTCCGTCCTCAAATATCGCTGCCTGAGAATATATCTTACCATCGTCCATGTTCGGCTTGCGGATAACTACAATATCACCCTCACTCAGCTTGTCGGACTGCTCAGGAGAATGCTTATTGATGTAGCTTTTTACATCGGCAAATGTGTTTATGTTCTTCGGATTATCCTCATCACCATTGCCAAGTCCTATCTTTTTGCGAAGAAGCTCATAGCCAAGCTCCTTGCTGCTGTTAGGTCTGTAAACCTCAAATCTGTCCTGTCGGGAGTCGGACTTTGGAGTGGACATATCGCAGAAAATGCACTGTGTGCTGCGCTTGTCTGCTGTTCTGCTGTAAATATCAAATACATTATTTACACAGAGATTTACCTTTGAGCCGTCTTCATCTTCAAGAATCGGGTTAATAAGTCGCTGGTCGAGTCCTATCTTTCTGCCGTCATTAGTTATAACAAGCATATTGTCCTCACGAGGGTCAATCTTTCCGTCACGGATTGCTGTTGCTCTCTTTGAAAGAGATTTTATCAGCTTTTTCTGTGCCCTTGAAGGCTCTGCCACTATCTCATGGAAATATGCATCGGGCTTTTCAAGGTCAAGAGTATCGGCTGTGCGAATATCTGCACATTCCTTGAACATTCCCATAAGCTCGGGAAGGTTGGTAAATTTCGCAAAACGTGTCTTGAGCTGATACTTGCCATCAGATTCCGGTTTTAATTCGTATGATTACAATTTATAGTGCTCCACAAAAATAATGCAGATTATGACTTAAAATATCATCAGTCATCGTTGAAAATTGATTGATGATAAATGATTGAGTGGGTTGTGATTTTTAAATTGTGTCCCAAGTTACGACGCAATACAACCGCTTAATTGCCAGAAATCATAAAAATTGTCGCTGTCAAGGTTGTCTTCGACATTCATTTTAACCTTGACAGCGACATTTTTTATGATATAATGACAGAGCAGTTATGACGTCTTTCGACATTTACACAGTTAAAGAATCGGACTCTAATTACTCCCACTCAATAGTTGCGGGGGGCTTTGTGGTAACATCATACACAACTCTGTTGATGCTCTTTACTTCGTTTACGATCCTTGCAGCGGCAGTCTCAAGAACCTCGTAAGGGATCTTAGCAAAGTCAGCAGTCATAAAGTCAGTAGTGGTAACAGCTCTCAGCGCAAGAGTGTAGTCGTATGTTCTACCGTCACCCATAACGCCTACGGAGCGCATATTGGTGAGCACTGCAAAATACTGATTTATGCTCTTGTCAAGACCTGCCTTGGCAATCTCCTCACGGAAAATAAAGTCAGCGTCCTGGAGAATAGAAAGCTTTTCATCAGTTATCTCGCCGATGATTCTGATAGCAAGACCGGGGCCGGGGAAGGGCTGACGGTCAACGAGAACATCGGAAAGACCAAGCTCACGGCCAAGAGCACGAACCTCGTCCTTGAAAAGAAGTCTGAGAGGCTCGATGATCTCCTTGAAATCAACATAATCAGGCAGTCCGCCTACGTTGTGGTGAGACTTGATAACGGCAGCATCGCCTGCGCCGCTTTCGATGATATCAGGATATATTGTGCCCTGAACGAGGAAATCCACCTTGCCGATCTTCTTTGCCTCAGCCTCGAATACTCGGATAAACTCCTCACCAATAAGCTTTCTCTTGGTCTCTGGGTCTGATACACCGTTCAGCTTTGCCATGAAGCGATCCTTGGCATTAACTCTTACAAAATTGATGCCCCAGCCTGCGAAAGCAGCCTCTACCTCGTCACCCTCATTCTTTCTCATAAAGCCGTGGTCAACGAAAATGCAGGTGAGCTTGTCCCCTACAGCCTTTGCAAGAAGAGCTGCTGCAACGGAGCTGTCAACGCCGCCTGAAAGTGCCAGAAGCACCTTGCCGTCGCCAACCTTTTCACGGATATCCTTTATAGCGGTCTGAGCATAGTTGCCCATGGTCCAGTCGCCTGTGCAGCCGCATACATTTTTAAGGAAGCTGTCGATCATCTTTACACCGTACTGAGTGTGGTTAACTTCGGGGTGGAACTGAACGGCATAAAGCTTCTTTTCCTTGTTTTCCATAGCGGCAACGGGACAGTTCTCAGTGTGAGCAACTGCTCTGAAGCCTGCGGGAAGCTCAGAAATATAGTCGGTATGGCTCATCCATGAAACAGCCTTTTCGGGCATACCGTCAACGCCGCCGAAAAGTACGCAGGACTTGTCATATTCAGTCTCGGTCTTGCCGTATTCAGAGGTTATGCAGGTAGATACCTTTCCGCCGAGAACGTGCGCCATGAGCTGGCAGCCGTAGCAGATACCGAGAACGGGAATGCCAAGGTCAAAGATCTCCTTTCCGATAGTGGGAGAGCTTTCAAGATAAACGCTGTTGGGACCGCCTGTGAAGATGATACCTACAGGATTCATCGCTTTGATCTGTTCGAGGGGAGTTTTATAGGATTTGACTTCGCAGTACACGCCGCACTCACGCACACGTCTGGCGATAAGCTGATTGTACTGACCGCCGAAGTCGAGAACAATTACCATCTGATGGGACATTGGCAATACCTCATTTCACAAATAATAGAAAATAGTTATCTATAATAATTATCTCATATATTTAACTTTTCTGCAAGCATCATTTTTATTAAAAAAGTTAACTTTTATCACATAATACTATTTAATTTTACCAAATCGGTTATCTTATGCTGTCGGATATAAGGGAGCGCACCGAGTTTTTATAGATTATCCTGCCGCCCACAGGCATTCTGCCGATATTATAGGACGGATTTTCGATTTTTTTCAGGATAGTATCTACTGCCAGCGAGGACATCTGCTCCGTGTTTACTTCGATAGTGGTTATCTTAGGCTCGGACATATCCGAATACATTGAGTTATCAAAGCCAGTTACCGAAATATCCTGCGGCACACGATAGCCCTCGCGGTTGAGCTGCTTTATAAGCTCATATGCCGTGCCGTCGCAGTTGCACACAAACGCCGTTGGCATATCCACAGGCAGACGGATCGGGACCATCA
>OIEM01000217.1_pt1 | contig 32609 bp, 28 predicted proteins | sample 1581761 | NCBI WGS metagenome assembly OIEM01 (sample SAMN01760978, study PRJEB22395) | human gut metagenome | reverse complement strand
AAATTTGCATTTGCATCTGACGAAAAATCCATTCGCCAGCCGACCACCTCATTTGTGCGGTGTTACCTAAAATTTTTTCTGCTTATCCCATTTTGCCCTTCTCATGCAGTATCATATAGTGAAGGGAGGCTTTTTTTGTGAGCGACCCAAAAGAAAAGGAGGTTCAAGCCATCCTGCAAGCGATTGATTACGGTCATCTGCCGCCGCGCGAGACGCAGCGCCGCCTGTTGAACATCATTCAGGCGGAAGCCACCCGAACGGATGCGCCGACAGATGAAACGAAAATCCACACCTGCATGGATTTGCTGGAACGTCTGCAAGGTGAACAGAAGCCGATTGCCCCCGCGCGCGTGGATGCCCTCCGGCAGCACATAGCGGTAGCACATCAGAAAAACGAAAGAAAGCGTCAAAAGCGGAAGAAAATCATTGCCGCAGCGATTGCTGTCGCCTTTGCCGTATCGCATCCGCTGCTGTGGTATGAAAACTGGACAACCTCCGATGAACAGCAGCACTTCGTGACGAGCCACGAAATTGCCATCGAAATGCTGGAAACTGCCGTTGCTGACCCCACGCTGCCAAGCGGCGATACTGTTGAGGTACAGAGTATCGCAGCGCTTGATGCGCTGATTGGCAGGAAAACCGGCATCCCGGAAATGGTGAATGGTCAATGGGAGCTTCAGCACCGTTATGTGAATTTCACGCGAAGTGGCATCAGTATTTCGCTGATGTATGTCAATGCGGCGGACGCACAGCAGACGATTGTCGGTGTAATCAATCTGATTTCCAATCCGCAGTATATGATGCTTTCATTCGAGCAGTCGTATGAAGGAACGATTCAACAGTTCGATGGACTGAATTTCTACATTACGGAAAACATCAACAAGCCCGTCGCTTTATGGCAGGGTGACGACAAACTTCTGCTGTTTTCCGGCAGAACGTCGCAGGAAGAGGTAACTTCTCTCCTGCGCACAATCATTAGAGAGATAGGAGAATAAATGATGCATATGCTTCGCCGTATTTTCGCTGTGCTGCTTGTTCTTGCGGCACTTTTGAGCTGTGCATTCGCAGACGATTCCGTAGAACCGTGTGCGGATGTCACTTTCCTGTCCGCCACTTGTTCGCTCGGCATGGACAAAGTTGCCACTTTTACTCTGATGACGGATATCCTTGCCGGCCGCATTGTTGTCACCAACGCATGGCTGGAACAGCAGTCGAACGGACGCTGGGTTTATGTGAAACCGCTGGCTGTTCCGGCGACAATCGCCACGAACACCATTTCGTACTCTGCGACCCTCTCCTATTCCAGCGCGATTACGACCAGAGGCACGTTCCGAATCGGCTTCACTGCGGATGCGGATGGCCATCAAATCACCCGCTATTCCAACAGCCGCCGTTTCATCTGATACTATTTTCAGATTCACCTGCACTTTTTCCGTTCTGGCATCCGGCAGCTTCATTTAGTGCAGCGCTGCTGCGCGGCATTCCACTCTCGTTCACCAGAACGAAAAATTCGCGGCGCATTCTTAACTCAAAATAGTACGACAAGCAAAAACTGCAAGTCCCTGCCCGCATCAAACAGCGCGGCAGGGCTTTTTTAATTGCCTTTCGACTATCCACGCGGGAAAAACGATGTGATTTCCAATTTTCGTGCATGAAAACGCAGGAAGTGCACAAAATGTTTTTCGGACACCGAAATCATGGGGAACACCGCACAGCCGCAGATGGCGGAAAAGACATCGCCAGACGCGCCGCCGAATTGTGCGGTGGTGCCTTAACAAAGAGGAATACAAAAACTACAATGCTGTTGAGGATGCCATTAATGCGGTAGTTCGTGGTAAAACGATTGCAGAACAAACCACTGTCGACGGTTATGCTGCGGCGATCGAAAATGCAATCAATGCGTTTGGAATACAAGGACGCCGACTACACAAAGGTTGATGCAGCCATTGACAAAGCAAATGCCCTGAACAAGAATGACTACAAGGATTTCTCCGGTGTGGAAGCGGCGTCAAGGCTGTTGTCCGTGGTAAAAATATTACGGGCAGGCGTTGGCGCAACGGTGGGCAATGCAGCCGCGGCAGGCGTCGCTGACGGTTACCTGGCTGACAGGGCACTCGTCGCAGGCGATGGGCAGCACCTCCACCTGGGTGGTGTGGCCGGGATGTCCGCCCATGGCCATCTGCACCCGCTGGGTGACGATGGCCCGTTCCTTGTAGATGCAGCAGCGCATGGTGGGCTGGGGACCGGGAATGATGGTTTCCGGTATGTTCAGCAGCCCTCCCGCAGCCTGTCTTCCCTGGCCAGGCGGGCTGCTTCACGAAGCACCTTGTACTTCAGCTCCTGAACGTTTGTGTCGAACTTGGGCACGATTTTCTCCTTCCGCGTCAGATTGTCGAAAAAATTATCGTTAGGAATTTATCATTCCGATAACCGATTCGACATGCTTTTTCGTTTTCCTGCCGGATCAGCCGGAATAAATGCGATTTTTCTCCATTATATCGGCTTTCCCGCCGCGCGTCAACACAATTTCGCCCCTATGACACAGCAAACGACTCACCTGACATAGGATAATATTTTGCCAACCACCGCGCACTGTTTGACGGCAGAGGAGTGTTTCCATCGATTCACAGGGGACGTGCGGCTTCATTCCGGGTGTATCAAAGGAAGTCCCGTCACGGATCTGCGAGATATCTCATAAAGAAAATTCTCCCTACCCATCACGTTCAAAGCCCCACGCACGGTTGCTGCCGGCGTGGGGCTGATCTGCCATCAGGAGGTAAACTCCTTCAGGAATTTCTCAAGAGCAGGAACGATTGTTCCGGGAAGCCATCTTGTACGAACGGCAAACAGGGTGGGGGCAAGCAGGTTTTCATCGTCCATCAGGTAGCCGGCAGTGGTATAGCACTGCGAACAGATCAGTGTGTGGCGATAGGGAGAAATTTCTTTCAGGTATGCGCCCACATTGGAATACAATTCTCCGCCGATGCCGTACAGGAAGACATTGCCCAGCATGACGCCGGAGGTATACAGGCGCTCATATCCCTCCTGATCGCCTTCCATTGAACCGAACCGGGGCGGAATGTCCTTGTTGACCGGAACCATCTGCGCCACCCGCTCGGATCGAAGTTCAATCTTATCCACATAATCGGTAATGCTCTTCTCAGCCCGAAGCAAATCAGCATAGTGACGCCCCGCCAGAACCGTCAGGTACTCATACGCGCCGCCCTCAACCGTGCTTTCCACCACCAGACCTGTTTTGAAATCAGGATAGCCATAATAGGTCATAAAGATGGGGTTCTGGTTGCCGTTGGCAGCAGGTGACCACATGCACACGGTGCCAGGATGATAGGTTTCGTAGGCGTTGCACACCACGCCGGGCAGATCGCCCGTGGAACCGCCTTTTCCGTCAATGCATCGGTTCAGGAACATCACGATGGCATGAACCGCATAGTTTGCAAAAACGGCAATGGTGTTGTCCTCGGCATCGGTAAAACGGATGAGCGCCAGCGTCTTGTCTGAATGACCTGCGCCGTTGTACCCCATATGGAACTTGCCGTTGCCATCGTAAATCTGGTCGCGGTTCACATTCACATACGATTCTGAATAGCCGATACCCATGCGGGCCGGGCGCAGAGAACTCACCGCCTCCTTGGCTGCACTGATCACCCCGTCCCACACTCGCTGCTCATATTGCAGCTGGTGGGCAGCGATTTCCGGCTTCACGGCCATGAAGCGCTGAAAGTTTGCATCGTCCTTCAGTCTTTTGCCATGGCCCAGCGCAGGAACATTGTGGGTGTGGGTCGCAATGAGAAACACGGATTTCTCATCTACGCCGGTCTGCTCCGCAATAGCACGTGCCATGTCGGGGCCGTAATGAACCGCGCCAAGATCCATACTGACAAGCAGCACGGTAGTTTCATCGTTGGCAACGGCAATTGCGCGGGCAAACTGCGGATCAAGCGCCCCCACCAGGTAGTTGTCGCCTATCTCCTCAGTAAAGAAACCTGCATACAGCGGATACCATGATGCGTCCGGCGTGATCTCCCTGCGGGCTGCGCCGCAGCGTAGCGGAGTTTTCATGATGGATTGTCCTCCCTTCGTGATGAACAGTGCAGGGCGTCGAGTATGTACACGACGCCCTGCAGGTCTGAACCGGATAATGCTTATTGGATGCTTTTGCTCAGTTCTGCACGGGTCTTGTAAAGCTTTTCAGTTTCGGCACGATAGTATTCCATGACCTCATCATAGCCAAATCCCTTGACCTTGGTCATCATCTCATCATACAGGCGGTCGAATTCAGCTTCGCTCTCCGCATAGGCCATCTTCCAGCTGTACTGCTTCACCACGTCGCCTATCTGGTTGATCATCAGCTCCAGGTCGGGATCGGGGTTGGTCAGACCAGCCAGGCCGGAATAGCTCTCGTTACAGGAATTGATCAGGGTGCCGTTGTTCTTTGCCCACTCGAAGATGTTGGCTGCGCCGTAGTCTTCACGCCACTGCTCCGTCACAGGATCAGAAGGCAGCGCCTGATAGGAAGACCAGCAATGATAATCAATCGCTTCACCGGTGGTTGCGGTAATGCTCTTGGCATTGCGCGGAGGATACTCCAGCTTGAACATACCGTCCTGATAGGTGCCGCCGCCCCATTCGTCAGGAATGGGTGTAGAGCCGTCACGTACGCACTGCAGGCCAAACTCGGTCAGTTCTGCCTTGCCATCGGCATTGTAGTCCCAGATCAGACCCTTGGGACCGATGCGGGATTCCATGGCGCCTTCATCGGTGCACAGCCAGTCAATGAACTGCAGGATGCGCTCGGGATATTCAGCCTTGGCACCGATGCCAAAGGTGCGGTATCCGCCAAATTCGCTGGCACCCCAGGCGAAAGGCGTTCCGGAGGTCATGGGCACAGGCTCCATGCCGCGGCCGGCGGCGGTATTGGCGGGGGTGTTGTAGCCGTTGTCACCATAGGGGCTAAACAGCACGCGGCCGGCAGCAAACTTGGCAGCATATTCGGAGTAGGACTGCGTGATGGAGTCGGGATCCAGTAGGCCCATCTGATTGGCCTCAAACATCCAGCGCAGGCCCTGAATATAGTAGCTGTCCTTATCCAGCAGTTCGGCCGTCACATCCTCCGTGCCATGCTGCATCACCAGGTTGAAGTTATATCCATTGTAGGCGCAGAACCAGGTAGCAAACACCATGTTGCGTCCGTCCCAGTCGGGGAAGTAGCTGACGCCATACACCGGCTGACCATCCTCGTTGACGGGATTCAGCTCCTGCATCTTCTTCAGGGCAGGCAGATAGTCCCACATATCCTTGATTTCAGGAGAACCAATAGCCTTGTACAGGTCATAGCGCATGACCGGAGTCACCGCATCCACAGAGGAGCAGGACAGTCCGGATACCAGCGCGTCATGCACAAAGGCCCACACAGCCTTGCCGTCGCCGGAATACTGTATCTGGGCACGCTTGATCAGGTTAGGCATATTTGCAGTAATGAAGGGCGCATTCTTTTCCAGGAAGTCGCCCTGATTCATGTCAAACAGCAGTCCGAGATCGCGGGCATCAGTAAAGTCAGTGCTGGTCACGCTGGCAAAGTTGAGCAGATCGCCCAGATCGCCCTCCACCATCAGGGTGGCCAGCTTGGAAGCACCGCCCTCCAGGTTGGTGGCTGTAATGTTCAGGCCGATGTTGAACTTGTCCTTGATCAGCTTGCCGAACCATCCGGACTGCAATCCTGCGAAATTGGCGTTTTGCGAGAACACGTCAATCTCGTAATACGGCAGTTCTTCAGCCTGAGTCATGGGAAGCGCCATGCAGCTGAGCAGCATGGCCAGACAGATCACCGAGCACAGAAACCGTTTCATGGAAAAACCTCCTTTTTCTTGTTGAAAGGGTTTTAGCCCTTTACAGCACCAATCATGATTCCCTTGACGAAGTACTTCTGAAAATAGGGATATACCAACAAAATGGGCAGCACAACGATCATGGACACTGTCATCTTGATGGAGGTAGGCGTTTGCGTGATCGTCATGTTGGCCAGCAGTTCGGAGGATTCAGCTGTTTTGATGATGGTCGCCAGTGCCTCCGCCTCATTCATATAGCGGTAAAGCAGAAACTGAAGCGTATAAAGCCGGTTATCGGAAATGAGAAAAAGCGTATCCTGAAAGGAGTTCCACTGCCCTACTGCTGAGAAAATCGTGATCGTTGCCAAAATTGGCAGGCAAACAGGAAGGATCACCCAGGCAAAACGGGCCATGTAGCCTGCGCCATCCATCTGCGCGGCATCCTCCAGCGCGGATGGAATGCTCTCCACATAGGTCTTGACCAGGATAATGCTGTATGGTGCAACAATGGTCGGCAGAATGTAGACCAGAAAATTGTTCAGCAGGTGCAGGTTCATCATATTGATATACCAGGGAATGACGCCGGCATTGAAATACATGGTGACCACGATAAACCTGTAAACCAACTTATGGCCGATCATGTTCCGCTTGGTGAGCAGATATCCCAGGAAAGCCGAGGCAAACACAGACAGCGCGGTGCCGATCACCGTGCGTGCCAGGGATACTATGGCAGCGGTGAGAATACCCGATATTTTGAAAATCTGAATATAGTTTTCAAAATGGACTCCCTTGGGAAGCAGAGTGATCAGTCCGCGCGCGGAAAGTGCATTATCACTGATCGTGTTGATAAACAGGTAGTAGAACGGGAACACGCAGATCAGCGTAAACACCGTCAGCAGAAGAACGTTGATCAGGTCGAAGCATACGTCTCCTGGGGAGCGGTGAATGCGGCGGTTGGCAAAAGCCTGCTTTTGAGATATGTGCAGCATAACCCTCGTGCCTCCTTACATCAACGATTCGCCGCGAACCAGCTTGCTGGCAAAATTGGCGCTCATGAGCAACACAACGCTCACAAGGGATTTCAGCATGCCTATGGCGGTTGCCAGGGAGAAGTTGCGATTCACCATGCCGATATTGTAAACGTACAGGTCCAGCACCTCGATGGTATCCTTATTCATGGGGTTTTGGAATACAAAGTAGCTTTCCATACCTGTGTTGATGAAGTTGCCGATGCTCAGCATCAGCAGTACAAAGAAGGTGGGCATCAGGCCCGGCACAGTGATGTGCATGATCTGCTGTATGCGGCTTGCTCCATCCACCTGGGCGGCCTCATACAGTTCCTGATCGATACCGGCGATAGCCGCCAGATACAGGATGGAATTCCAGCCCATGCTCTTCCACAGCTGCCACATCGTCATCTTCAGCCACATATGGTGGCCGTCCGCCAGGAAGTTCACCCCTTTGTCAATCACATTCAGGCTGATCAGTGCCCGGTTAACAAAGCCGGTATCCACCGAAAACAGGGCAAACGCCACGGAAAATACCAGTACCCAGCTAATAAAGTTGGGCAGTGTGGCGCAAACCTGGATCACCTTGTAGTAGCGCTTGGAGCGAACCTGAGACAGCTGAATGGCAAAGATCATGGGCATAATGGAAGCAAGCATGTTCAAAGCGCTCATACCAAGGGTGTTTTTCAGCACCCGAAGGATTTCCGTCGTCTGGGCAGGGGTGTTGACCAGACGGACAAACCACTTGAAGCCCACATACTGGCATTTATCCAGCGGAAAACCGGGCCGGTAGTTGTAGAATGCATATCGCCAGCCGGCCAGGGGCAAATACGAAAAGACAAACACAAGCACCAAAAAGGGCAATATCATTAAAAGAAGCTTTATGCTGTCCATGCGCTTGGAGCCCAGTTTGCGTTGCATAAGCTCCCTCCTCTCAGACAGAATGTAAAATACGGCCTGTATTCGGCTATATATTACCCTATCCCGATTTGTGAAACAATGAAGAATCCTTAGGTCCTACACCACGATTTTACGAAAGTGCGTATGATTGCACAGGAGTCCGCATTGACATCCGCGCTTTTTTCTCTTATACTGAAGCATGTAAGATGAGTGAGTGACGATATATTGACATTCACGCCCGATTGGCAGCGCAGCAGGCACCCTTTCCTGGAGTTTCCCGCTTACAGAACGCTGCCGGGAACACGCAGATAATATGCCGTTATCTCATCAGTAGGCATGCAGAAACAAGCTGCGAAGCGGGGGGATTGTTTTGGAAAAGCGCAAATCCGGTCTGCAATGGTGGTTTAACCTGAGCATTTCCGGGAAGACGCTGCTGATGCAAAGTGTCATCATCTTCTTGCCGCTGGCGATTCTTGTCTATTTCCTGCTGAGCGTTTCCTATATGGACTATGCCTCTCATGCGGCCAAAACCAGCTATGAATACGCACGCTTCACGCTGGACAGCCTGGAAGCAGAGATGATGCAGATCAAGTCTGCCTGCAATGTACTGCTGAGCCACAGCCAAGTGCAGAATCTGCTAACCCATCCGGAGGCGGTGGAAGATCCCGCAGAAATGGAAAAGATGGACTTTTGGATTTCCAGCACCACCGGACTGCGTCGCCGCGTGTTCAGCACAACCCTTTATGCAACAGAGCATGCCTGCGCGGCCGCGCAGGAGGCCTTCCCTATATGGACCGAGCCTGCTGCCGGAACAGGCTGGCGCTTTACCCCGCAAAAGGGCAGTTTTTCCTACTCCATGAGCTGGGTTCAGGAGATATATGTGGGTGATACGCCGATGGGTGTGCTATGCCTGGAGTTGCAGCCAGATCTTCTGTCTGAAACGCTGAACAAGCTGTCCATGGTTATCGGCGGCTACTGCATTGCCTACCGCGAAGATACGGAACAGGTGGTCGGCGGACGGCTGGAGGATATCCGTGTGTCCGATGACGTTTTTGAAATGTGTAAAGACATGCCTGAGGGCTATCAGCTGATTAACCATCATGAGTATGTGGGGCTGATTCACTGCAGCACCATGAACATCAGCTTTCTGACCTTTTGCAATACGGCCATTTCAGCCAATTTTATCAGCAGCTACCTGATGGATTTCAGCATCATCGCCGGCATTCTGCTTCTGATGTGCGCCCTGGCGGTTGCATTGAACCATTACAGCATCACGCGTCGCATCAAAAACCTGTCAGGCCATATCAGCAGGCAGGCCAGCAGTCTTCAGTCGCTGAGCACCCTGAGTTCACTGACACGTCTTCAGGTGGACGGCACGGATGAAATCGGAACACTGGCCAGCAACTATAACATTATGCTGGAGCATCTGCTGCTGTCAGCCCAGCGGGAACATCAGGCTGAGTTGCTCCAGCAGACAGCACGGTTCAGTGCCCTGCAGGCGCAGATTTAGCCTCACTTTCTGTACAATACTCTGGAATCCCTGCGGATGATGGCAGATGAAAGCGAGGCCGTTGAGGTTTCTGAAATGCTTTTTGTGCTGGGCAAGCTGATGCGCGGCAGCATCAGCGGTAAGGAGCAGGAAATCACTATGGCCAGAGAGCTTGAAAACTGTGTGTATTATCTGAAGCTGAGCAAGCTGAGGTTTGAGGCGCTGGAGTATTCGGTCACCTGTGATATTGATGCTTCATCTCTGGTATGTCCGCGGTTCATTCTGCAGCCCCTGGTTGAGAACAGCATTCATCATGGCATTTCCCGCACGCGCAGCGCAGGAATTGTGCGGGTGCATGTATACCGCCAGGGGGACCTGGTTTTCATTGATGTAGAGGATAACGGCAAAGGCATTTCTCCGGACAGGCTTGAGGAAATCCGCGATGCCATGGAAAATGGAAACGGTCTGAAGCAGGAGCAGGGCGGCATTGGGCTGTGCAATGTTCATCATCGGCTGCAGATCTACTTTGGCGGAAGGTCCGGTCTTTCCCTGTACAGCATGCAGAATCACAATCGACCGAAGCGATGGGAGCAGAAATCACGTGCTGTCCTGCTCTGCAGGAGAAGCAATTCATAAGGAAAGGGAGGGACGCAAGCTGTGAAGGGGGATTTTCCGCCGCCCCATGGGATGAAAATTATGGTGGTGGATGACGAGGTAAAAATCTGCAACGGCGTTGCCCGCTTCATTAGGAAGCGCTGGCCGGAGGTTGAGGTTTCCATTATCAGCAATGCTATTGATGCCCTTGCTTCCATCCGGCACCAACTGCCCGATCTTCTCATCACCGATCTTCGCATGCCGGAGATGGATGGTCTGGAATTGATGCAGCAGGCCTGGGAACTTGGCGTGCAGCACAGCATTGTTCTGACAGGATATGATGAATTTGATTTGATGCAGCAGGCCATCCGGCTGCGGGCGCAGGATTATCTGCTTAAACCCGTTGACAAGGAGCAATTGTTCCAGGCTGTAGAAACGGCATGGAAAAACTGCTGCACGGCTGCCGTCAATGCGGCGCGGCTGGCCATGCAATATGGCGTAGAAACAGATACTCCGCTTTGGCATGAGCAGTTGCGGCTACTGTTCATGGGAGAAAAGAGCGCGTATCTGGTTCAGATGACGCAGGATCAGTTCCCTGCAGCTACATTCCTGTCCTGTGCAGCCTGCTGGACGCTGGATTCCGACGAGCCGCCCTGCGGCACTTGGCTGCTGGCCTGTCCGGCCGATTTGCAGCAGCATCTTGTTGGCATTCTGGATGAGCAAAGCATTCCTTGGCGGGAGGTTCGCCAGGAAAGCGCCGGATTGCATACCGCATACAGAGATCTTTGTCGAATACGGGCAGGAGATCAGAACGAGCTTCAGGTTGCCTTTGACTGTTCTCCGAAGCATCCGGAGGCACTGGCAGCGCTTCTCGCGGCACAACTGCGGGACAAATCGGCCCTGTATGCACAATTATGCACAGTGCAGAGGCTTCTGGGAGATTGCCGCCGCAGTTGTGACAGCTGGCGTATTCTGCTGGCACTGCGCCAGTCGAAGTCCCTTGATTGTTCCGCTCTGGCCTCCGCCCTGCTGCAATACAGCAGTCCCGAATCGTCCTTGTCCCCCGCTGTCAGAACTGCGTGCAGCATCGTGGACGAGCATTATGCGCATGAGTGGAAACTGTCAGAGATTGCCGGGCAGGTATATGTATCCCCCAACTATCTCAGCACGATATTTCATCAGGAAACAGGTCTGACCTTCACCAGCTATATCAACAAGGTTCGGATTGAGAAGGTGTGCATCCGTATGGCAGAGGATGAAAGTGCCAGTCTTGTCGAAATCGCATCTGGCGCCGGATTTACAAACTCCAACTATTTTTTCAAGGTTATCCGTCAGGTCGTCGGCATGACGCCAGGCACCTTCCGCAGCCTGGTTCGAAGAAACTGATGCATCCTGTACCAAATCCATCCTCCGTATAATGGAAGGCACCATCTTCCTGGCACAGTATTTGTCCGGCAGGGAGCATGCCTTGACCGGAACACTCTGCTGCACCATCAAAGGAAGAGGCGCTGCTTATCGCCATAAGCGCGTCCCTGTCCAGCTTTCTTCCCTTGCCGCCAATATCAATATGGCCAGAGAACCTGTCAGTTCTCCGGCCATATTCACAAAGCAATTATCAGCCAAAAAAGTGCACCTGTCAAAGACAGGTACGCGTGTATTATTATGCTCTTACTCCTTAGGATTCTCCTCGACCTTCTTCTTGCGGGGCGCGCGGGGCTTCTTGACGGGAGTCTCGGCGGGCGTTTCAACAGGCGCTGCTTCAACAACCGCCTTGGGCTTGCGGCCACGCTTTTTCGCAGGGGCCTCGGCAGGAACCTCTTCCTTCACCTTCTTGGCCCGACCTGTACCTTTTCAGAGGGAGGCATTTCGCCCCCGTTATCCTTCTGGGAGAAGGTGTACACCGCGTCCTTGCTCATACACACGGCTGATGGTGTGGTGCATTTCCAGCGCGGCGGGATCCTCCGCGCCGCCCGCTGCCACGCCCTCCCGGCGCAGCATCCGCGCATGGGCCACCGCAGGCGACGGCACCGGTGCCAGCTGATCCAGCAGATCGGGAAAATACTTTTCCACCAGCAGGTTCACCGTGGGGCAGCAGGTGGTGATGAGGTTGGGCATCTTTCCTTTTTCCGCCAGCGCGGCATATTCCTCGCTGACGGCCGTTGCGCCGATAGCGGTTTCCTCGATACCCGCAAAGCCCAGGCGCTTCATGGCGGAGGACAGGGAGGCGAAGGTTGCCCCCTCCGGCAGCGCCGCAATGAAGGACGGCGCAACGGAGGCGTAGACCTTCTCACCCCGGTCGATCATGGAGCAGACCTTCTGCACGTCGCTCTCAATCTGCTTGGCGTTCTGCGGGCAAATGAGGGTACACTTCCAAACTGGATTTTATCGTCATTGCGGATCGCAAGCGGATTACGAAGGAGAGCTTTGAGCGCTGGTACGCCTGCCAATCCACTTATGTAAAAGTCAGCGACAGACCGTTAGCAGAGCAGAGGCGCATAGCGCGGGAATACGGTCGCAAGCAAGCCAAAACAAGGACATCATCGCGGTCTTCCCTGAGAGCACGCAGAAAAACAGCACGGCGCTGGTGCTGAAAAAGCCAAAAACGTCCAGCAGCATTCGCAAGGTATTTCTGCCCCGAACGGTAGCGGGAATGCTCATCAAGCGCAAAGAAGAGGTGGACGCCATGCGGCTTGCGCTGGGCGATGAATATGCCGATTACAATCTGGTCATCACGGGACGGCTTGGCACGCCCACGGAAGGCGCGCGGATTGAGAAGGCGTTGAACGAGTTGATTACCGTCAACGACCTGCCTAAGGTGGTCTTTCACAGTCTCCGGCATTCCAGCATCACCTACAAGCTGAAGCTCAATGGCGGTGACATCAAGGCTGTGCAGGGGGATTCCGGTCACGCACAGGCGAAAATGGTCACGGACCAATATTCGCATATTCTGGATGAGAGCCGCGTGTCGAATGCGCATCTGCTGGAAGAAGCCTTCTACGGAAGACGCGGTTCCGAAGCGTGCATGGTGGCGCATCCTGCCAGCGAGAAGAAAGCCGATCCGGTCGTCCAGCAACTCGAAGCATCCGGCATGGACGCGGCGGCACTCGTTCAGATTCTGAGCAACCCGGAGATGGTCAATATGCTGAAAATGCTGTCGAAGACGTTGGGCGGAAACAAGGAATGACCAAACATCGATTTGCTCTTCACTGACAGCTACTATCACTATAAAAGGCGCAGCCCGTGAATCAAAATGATTCGCCGCTGTGCCTTTTGCTTTGTTAATGAAGAAGTTGATGCGATACATGTTCGCCAAGCGCGGCGATTCCCACTTATTCTGCCACATAGGGCATAATGCCCAGCTCCTGATGCTTTACGCCTAAGTTCATCTTCCAACTGAGCCATGTGGCGCGAAATGGCAGACTGCGAAATATGCAGCAGGTCCGTAGTCTTGTTCCGAGGGAACTTTTGGGGCAGAGGGTGTATCGCTAATTCCAACGCACGCACTTTGCACAGCTAATCTCCGCTATCCAACGCGCTAACGCCACGCCCAAACCATTAGCCCCTGCCGCATATCCATCCGACGAACCGCACACACTGCGTACCTTCATTCATCCCGCAGAAACGCAGGAAAAACACGGCGTTTCGCCTTCCTTTGTCCTGCACGAATTACCCCTTCCAACGGCGTGAAATTTGACCGCTTCTCAAAATTAGCAGGGAAACAGGCTTCCACCCCAAATCGCCATTAGCAGGAGCGGAAAATCGTTAGCAAATTTCTAATCAGCTAATCGGCCGCGTGTGCATTTTCGCACGCTGAACACAAAAAGAATCGCCCATTTCAGCCACGGATTCTCGTCAAATTCATGCCCTGAAACGGACGATTTTTTACCAAATTGGTGATCCCGGCGGGATTCGAACCCACGGTCTGTCGCTTAGGAGACGAAAACAGGGCTTTCCTCCAACACCCCTCAGATGCCCGCAAACGCTTGCTATTACTACGTTTCTAACAAATTCGATTGTTCCCGATTCCTCCAAAAAACACCTCTTTTACCCTAGTGCGATTAGTAGGAAATTAGCAGAGCTAATTTTGGCGGTAGGACATTTTCCCACAGCGTTCGCCAAAATTAGCCAGATGACCGATATCACGTTTCTAAAAATGCCATCAAATCGAAGGAAAATATTTAGTATTATTAAACCCTACACATTACTGTAATTTTGTGGTAACGCTTGATGTTTTCTTCAGCAAACGTAGGCGCTTGCGGTCATGAATGGTTATGAGGGATTGCTTGCGGTCTACGTGATCGTCCGCTTTTCTTTGCACCGTCGTTCGCCAGTATTAGCAGTGATTATGGCTGCTAATTGCCCAGATGATTAGAAATCTAACAAAGCAGGCGATCTTTAGGCTGATGATTCATCTATTGAATGATCGACGGAAAGCTTTATGTGAAGCCGTTTTCTATAATGAAGTTATCCAAATCGAAGGATCAAATAAAAAGCTGTCAACCCGGCTATTTTAAGCAGGATTGACAGCGGCATATTTCTCTTTATTTTATTTCAGGACAACATCAAAGGCGTTGTAGAAGTAGAAGCGGCTCATGAGCGTCTGGTGAATTTCACCGGAAATGCTGTAATACAGATTATTTTCAGCGGGGTTCAGGCCATAGCTGAAATCGTCGGTATCTGCCACCATGGCGGAGATCAGGGCGGCGTTCACGTCGTACATCATGTCGCGTTTGCCACCGCAGGCTGCGTAGATGAAGAAGTTATCCTTATAGTCCGCCTGGGCATTCAGGGCGTCTTTCAGCATCTGGATTTGTTCTTCCACAGGCATTTCCAGGCTCATTTCGTCCGCGGCGCTGATGTTGGCGGAGAAGGGCATGTACCACTTGGCCACGTCCAGGTTATGGAAGAACTGATGCCAGCAGGCGTAGCAGCCCCGGGAGAAACCGGAGAAGGCCCGATGATCGCGGGAAGCGATGAAGCCCGCTTCATCCGCGGTTTCGGCATAGGTGCGGTAGGCGCTTTCCACAGCGGGCATGATATCGTTGCGCATTTCCTTGGTAGAGAAGGCTTCCATGTCGATGGAACGGGTTTCGTAGTCGTAATAGTAGGTGGGGAACACCATGATGAAGGGCGCAGTGACGCCCACTTCGATCATGTTATCCAAGGCGTTCTTGGCCTTTTCATCGCCGATGAAGCTGTCCTGGGTTTCGTTGGTGCCGTGGAGGAAGTAGATCACGTTGTAGCGTTCGGTGCCGTTTTCATCATAGCCGTAGGGCAGGTACACATTGACCCAACCGGGCTGCTCCGCGCCGTAGGCGGTGGTGGTGTAATCCAGGCGCACCACGGTGCCGGGCTGGGTGGATGCCGCGTCGTAGAATTTGTTGTCGTATTTCTTGAACACAGTCTCCGCGCCGATCACGTCGTCGGTGGTGATGACCTTCTTGTCCTCGGGCTTTTCCCGGCTTTCCGCCAAGGCGGGGAGGGCGCTCAGGATCAGTGCCAGCGCACACAGCAGAGCAATGAACTTTTTCATGGTGGGAAATCCTCCTGTCATTCAGAATACGCATTTTATTTGGTTTTTTCGGAAGGGGCCTGGGAAACTTCGTTACGCGGCCTGCTTCTTGGCCTTCCTGCTGTCCAAGATAGCGATGACCAGGAACAGGGCAGCCAACGCGCCGGTGCCAATCTGGCCGTAGGTGATGGCGTCCTGCCACCAGCCGTGCACTTCTTCCACGATGGTGTTGAAGCCCATGCCGTTCATGGCGTTGGAGTTGGCCACGGTGTAGAGGATGTGCTTGGTGGCTTCCCGCATGGCGGACACTACCTGGGGATCGTCGGAATAGGTCTTGAGCTTGTCGGTCCACTTGGAGGCGTCGTTGCAGTCCCAGCCGTCGCCGCCCGCCAGCAGGCCTTGGATCACGTCCATGAAGTTGTTGTTGTTGGAGAAGTCGGTGAGGGCGAAGCCGGGCATGCCGAATTCACCGCGCAGGATGTTGGTGATCAGGTTGTAGTCGCCGCCAGCCCACACCGGGCCCAGGCGGTTAAAGGAGGTCATCACGCAGTAGGCGTTGGCGTCGGCAATGGGATATTCAAAGGCCTGCAGGTAGATTTCTCGGGCGGCCTGCTCGTTGGTCCACACGCAGATGCCGTCGCGGCCGGATTCCTGATCGTTGAAGGCGAAGTGCTTGTTGTATACATACACGCCCTTGCTCTGGATCCCGGCGGTTTCGGCGGCGCAGGTCTTACCGGAAATGAAGGGGTCTTCGGAATAGTATTCAAAGTTGCGGCCGGAATAGGGCGTGCGGTGGATGTTCGCGCCGGGACCGTAGATGCCGGAGTACGCCTTGCGGTTGGCCATCAGGCAGTCGTTGCCCATGGAACGGCCCACGGCTTCGGCGATGGCGGTGTCAAAGGACGCGGCCATCACGTCTTCGCTGGTGTAGCTGGTGGAGGAGGAGCCGCCGGTCAGGGTGGCAGTGATGCCCTGGGGGCCGTTTTCATCCTTGGTGGCGGGCTTGCCCACGCTCTTCACCGCGGCGGTGGCATGGTAGGTCTGGCCGATCAGCTTGGCCATTTCGTTGAACTTCACCTGATCCATCAGATCGTCCCAGGTGTAGGTCTGGCCGTTCTGCAGGGTGATGGAGCCGTCCAGCGGTACGCCGATGAAGTGGGCCAGGGTCAGTTCCCCTTCCTTGCCCAGGGTGGGCATGGTGCCCTTCTTTTCGGAATCGATGATGGTGTTCAGGGCCTTCACCAGCTCGTCGTTGGCGGCCATCTGCACGGCGGCCTTGTAGGTGTTGTTGGAAAGGTCAGCCTTGGGCATGGTGCCTGCCCAGTCGGCGCGGGTCAGATACTTGATATCGTTGCCGGTATCGGCGTCGAACTTGTTCAGGTCGCCATGATCCAGCTGGTTGGTGATGGCAAAGCCGGTGCGGGAGGTGGCGTAGGTGGTGGTGTCCTGCTTGGCCTGCTTGTAAACCACGGCCAGGTCGGCCCGGCCTTCGCCCACCATCTTGGCGGTATCCACAGCGCCGTTCAGGGTATCGTTCTGGGCAGCCTTCTGCATGAGGATATTGTTCAGGGCTTCATGGGCGCCATTGCCGGTGGCGAAGTAATAGCTGCCCGCATCCACGATGTAGGTCTTCGCGCCGTTGGCGTCATAGGCGCGCATTTCGGACTTCGCCACAGACACGTTGGCGGTGACGGTCTTGCCCGCAGGCACGTCGATCTTGGTGTAGCCCACCAGCTCCACGGCGGCCTTTTCGATGCCGTTCTGCCTGTCGTAATCGGTATAGGGGCTCTGCATGTAAATCAGCACCGCTTCCCGGGCGTCCCGGTCAGAGGGGTTGGTGACGTCCACGGTGAAGTCGAAGGTATCGCCGTTTTCCTTCATGTTCAGCTTGCCGTAAGAAAGATTGCTGTAATTCAGGCCATAGCCGAAGGGGAAGGCCACGGTCTTGGCGTAGTCGTAATCGCCCACATTGGCATTGCCCAGCACGGCGTCTTCGTAGCGGGTTTCATAGTACCGGTAGCCGATATAGATGCCTTCCTGATAGACCACATAGTATTCGTTGTTGGTCTTGGCGAAGGCCAGGCCCTTTTCCGCCGCGTTGGTGTAGGAGGTCACATAGGCGTTCTGCACGGCGGGAGAGGTGGTGTTGTCGTAGCAGTAGGTGTCCACCAGACGGCCGGAGGGATTGATCTTGCCGTTCAGCAGATCGCCGATGGCGCGGATGCCGCTCTGCCCCACTTCACCCACCCACAGGCAGGCGTCGATGCCGAAGTCCTCGCCGCATACGGCGGGCTCGATCACATCCAGCTCCACCGCGTTGGCGGTGTTCAGCAGCAGCACGATCTTCTTTAAGGAACCGGCGGCTTTCAGCTCGGCCAGCTTGCGCAGGATGTCCTTTTCTTCCGCGCTGATGGAGAGCATGTTGCCGTTCGCGTCGCTGGCGCCCACCACGGGCAGGTCCTTGCCTTCGCCGCACACGCGGCCGATGACCATGATGGCGGCGTCGCCGTACTGGGCGACGGAATCCCATTCCGCGGCGGTGAAGGCGCTCATGGGCGCTTCATTGACGGCGAATTCTTCGTTCTTGAAGATGTAGTTGTTCAGGGAACCGGCGGCGCTCTTCTGGCCATAATCCTTGCCCGCGCCTTCCCGATAGAAGGCCCACAGGGTGGGGTTCACGGTGAAGCCGTCCTGTTCCAGGGCGTCCTTCAACGTCATGGCCTTGGAGGTGTCCATGCCGCCGGAGCCGGTGCCGCCGTACACAAAATGGGCGGAGGAGGTGCCCAGCAGGCTTACCTTTTCATTGCCGGCAAGGGGCAGCGCGTCGTCCCGGTTCAGCAGTAGCACAGCGCCGTTAGCGACCACAGATTCGCACACCAGATCGGCGGCGGCAGCCTGGGCCGCGCTGTCCTCAAAGTCGGATACGAAGCGGGGCGGCAGATCCTCCGCCGCGTCGCCCACCACGGTGCTGCCCTCGATGCCCAGCACCATGTTGATGATGGTGGCGTAGTTATTGGCGATGGGACCGGCGATCATAAGGAACGCGAACAGAAACGCGAATACGCCGCACAGGATTTTCCATACCAGTTTGCCCTTGGGCTTGTTGTTCTTGGCCATTGTAATTCTCCTTTGTTGGATAAGGTAGGAGGTTTTGGAATGATTTGCGATCATCGCCGGAATTGCATTTGTTATCCGGCAAATAAAACTTCCTTCCTCCTGCCTCCTACTTCCTACCTGATAAAAGGCCGCCGCACTTTTCGCACGGCGGCCCAAGGAATTCAGGTCAGGCAAGCGGGATTATTCGGTGATGTTGAATACATCGATGGTGTCTTCCACGTTGGAGCAGGCAACGATCTTGTTTTCCAGGGTCACGTCGTCCAGGTCTTCGCGGAGGTCTTCCACGGTGATCACAGTACCGGCGATGTTGTGGTTGGCAACGAAATCGGCAGCGCCGTCGTCAGTGCCATCGGGGAAAGCGATGTCGCTCATTTCATCGGTCCAGTTGAAGGTGTCCAGCACCATGGCATAGCCCAGCACGTTGCGGCCGAAGGATTTGCCATGCTGTTCAAAGTAGATGCCATCCAGGGTATCCAAGGTGATGTCGAAGTGGCAGGCTTCGTCGTCAGCGGATTCAGCGGATGAATAGGTGCCGGAGTACACGATCAGCTTGTTGCCCTTCAGGCCGGGATCAGTGGTACCAAACACATATTCACGGTAGAAAAGTTCATAGTGGGTATCGTCACGGAGTACCAGGCTCAGGTCGCGGGTCCAGTACCAGCCAACCTGATCAATGAGGCCAACTTCGCTCAGGTTGTAAGTGCTCTTGATGGGTTCAGCGGAAGCAATGCTCATCATGGACAGGGTCAGGATCAGGGCAGCCAGCAGGGCAACGATCTTTTTCATGGGGAATCCTCCTTCATTATCTCAACCTGCCTTGGCAGGTCGTCTTTGTGATTATACTGTAACAAATGGGGGCTTTCATTACAAGGTGTACATCGTAATTGGGCGTTTTCACATCGTAATTACGAAAACAGGTTCATTTTATTCCGAAATCACCAGCGTGGAAACGAAGGTCAGGGTGCCGAGTTCGTCATAATTCAGGGTGACCAGGTATGCTTCTCTGCGGGACAGGGTGATTGTGCCGTCCGTTTCCTCCGCCGTTTCTTCCCCCTCGCCTTCGATGGCCCATTCGGGAGACACGATGCTGATCACGCTTTCCCGGGTGGCTTCACCACCGGTGGCGGTCACGGTGTCAAAGATGTTCCAGAAGGTGCCGTCAGGATTCATGAGCCGAAAGCCCGCGTCCACCACATAATCGGTCACATCCTCACCGGTAACGGAAAAATCAAAATTGATGTTGGCGTGCTCAGCGGTGGAAATACGGATGCTCACGGCCTTTTCCCCGTCAGTTTCCTTGCAGGTCACGTTGGCCCCCAGTTCCGCCCAGGAACCGGATATATTTCCGTTTTCCACCAGGTTCGTTTCCACCTGATATCCGACGGCATCCGCCGTTATGTTCAGATATTTATCTCCCGCGCTGGCGGCGGTAAGCAGAACGGTCTCCCCCTCCTGACGCAGGGAGCAGGTGATTTCCCTGCCGAAGGGATCCACGTAATCCTCCAGGCCAACCACGTCCTCGGCGCGCATGGTCAGAGTGAAGGATTTCCCCTGCATGAGCGATACCAGCGCGTCATAGGGGGTTTTCACACTTTCACCCAGGGCCGAGCAAACGCCCAGCAGCAGGATAATAGCAAGCAGCAGTGCAAGACTTTTTTTCATGTCGTTGTTCCCCTCCATGGTTATTGTTTATTCCTGAAACAATCCGTCCAGGAAAGCGTTGTACAGGTAATAGCGGCTGGTCAGATCCTGGTGGATATTATCGGAAGCCACATAGAAGAAATTATTGGTTTTGAAGTCGGGGCCGTAGCTGAACAGGCTGTCCGCAGCGAAGGAGCGGGCCAGGCTGGCGCAGCCTTCAAACGCGCCGTCCTCGGGGCCACCGCTGGCCATGTAAATGAAAAAATTGCCGTCATAGTGATCCAGAATACCGTGCATGGTTTCCAGATCAGCGGAAGCGCCGGAGAAAGGCAGGAAATACGCGCTCACATCCAGCATGCTGCCGAACAGGCTCCAGGTGACCATGCTGCCCATGGAAAAGCCGCTGATGGCCCTGTAATCCCGGGAAGCCTGGAAGCCCGCTTCGTCGGCGGTTTCGGCATAGGTGCGATAGGTTCCTTCCACCAAGGGCATTATTTCCTGGCGGAATTCCTGTACGAATTTTTCACTGTCGTAATTCGTGCCCCGGCCATAGTAATAGGTGGGGGTCACCAGAATAAAGGGCCGAACGATGCCGGAAGAAATCATGTGATCAAAGGCATTCTTGGTGGCTTCGTTGCCGATGAGAGTATCCGGATTGCATCCTCGTCCGTGATAGAAGTAAATCACAGGATACCTTTCCGTGCCGTTTTCATCATAGCCATAAGGCAGATACACGTTCAGATATTTTTTGTACGCCTTATCGTACATGTTGGTGGTGTACTTCATTTTGACCACGGTGCCGGGATGCTCGTCAGGCGATTCGTAGAAATCCCGGTCATAGAGCAAATAATGGGTGGAAATGCCTGCCAGCTCCGATTGATCCAGCATTGTGGGCGCTTCCTCCCCGCGGGCCAGGCAGGCGCAGCAAAGCAGACAGAAAAGCAATGCCAGGCTGATGATTTTTTTCATACGCTTTCCTCCTTTAAAAGCATTGAAAAGCAGGGGCCGAAGCGGCCCCCGCAGAAAAAGCGTCTTACTTGAACAGCACGTCCTGAACGGCGTTGAAGAGATTGGTGCGACCGTTGATCGTGGTGTGCATGTCGTTGGAGATTTCGGCAAAGCAGTTGTTCACGGCGGGGTCGGAGCCAAAACTGAACGCTTCGTCCGCGATCATGGCGTTGGCCAGCGCGACGGTGCCTTCATAGGCCATATCCCGCTTGCCGCCGGAGCAGAGGATCACGAAGATGTCGCTGGCGGAAATGCCGGTTTCGGCCAGAGCGGCCTTGAGACTGTCCAGATTGTTGGCGGAGCTGCCGGACATGGGCATGATCCACTTGGCCCAATCCAGCACTTTATAGGAAACATTCCAGCAGGCGACGCTGCCCTGGCTGTAGCCGGAGATGCAGCGATGGTCGCGGGAGGCGGCAAAGCCGGCGTCGTCCACAGTGGGAGCATAGGTGCTGTACTTGGATTCCACAGCGGGGATCAGGTCGCCCCGCACTTCGTCAGGGAACAGCTGATGGTTCACGGTGCGGGTTTCATATTCGTAATAGTAGGTGGGGAACACCATGAGGAAGGGCTCGCACAGGCCCATGTCGATGATGTTGTCGATCACGTTTTTCGCTTTTTCATTGCAGATGAAGCTTTCCTGGGTTTCATTGGTGCCATGGAAGAAATAGATGATGTTGTACTGCTTGGAGGCGTCATAGCCATAGGGCACATACACGTTGGCCCACTGGTTCAAGGTTTCACCGTACACGTCGGTGGTGTATTCCACCTTTTCGATGGTGCCGGCGTTGTCACAGGGTGCTTCCCAGAACTTAGGCTGATAGTTTTTGAAGTGCAGTTCGATGCCACCGTCCAGTTCGGTCACGATGTCCTTCCGGTTTTCGGGCGCTTCCCTTCCTTCTGCCAGGGCGGTCACGGCGCAGCAAAGCATGAGCATCGCAAGCAGCAAAGATACGATCCGTTTCATGGTTTCAGTCCTCCTTTTTATTCCGGGCGTTATTTGCCCTCTCGTTGGTTTCATTATAAACAAAAAGCGCGGCAGCTTGCAATAGCTACCGCGTAATCGGGTATTTTCACATCGTAATTATGGGGAAATTTACTTTTCCGGCGCAAGCAGCAGAATATCCAGGAAGAACATTTTCCCCCGCTGCTCGGCGGTGAGCATGCCGTTGTATTTTTCCGCAATGCGGTTCATGCTCTTCATGCCGAAGCCGTGCCAATCGGGATCGTTCTTGGTCTGGGGCAGGCCCTCCACAAAGGTGATGTCCTCGCCGCAGGGGTTTTCCATGTGGATGGTGAGCATATTGCCATCCCGCACGGTGGACAGGGAAATGAAGCGCTCCGTGCCCTCCGGCAGGGCGGAAACGGCGTTGATGGCGTTGTTCAGCGCGTTCTGGAACAGGGAATACAGGTCCAGTTCCTCCACGAAGGAAAAATCCGTTCTTCCCAGGGAGCAGGTGAGCACGATGCCACGCTGCTGGCAGATGCCGATTTTTTCGGCCAGCAGCACGTCCAGCACCTCGTTGCCCGAATTGGCGGGGCGCTCGTAGGCGGCGATGGATTGCTTGAGCTTATCCAATTGCTCCTGGGGCACCGTGCCCCGGAAGGATTTGATCAGGTGCTTTAAGTCGTGGTACTTTTCGTTGATCAGCTGGGCGCTTTCCTTGCTGGCCTCGTACTGCACCCGCTGGGTGTGCACCAGCTCCCGCATGGTTTCCATGTTGCTGGCGAGCCGCGCCTGCTCCATCACGCCGAACTGCAGGGCGATCACCAGCACGTCGATCACGATCTGAAACAGCGCTTCGGCGATCACGGCCTGCTGGTTCCGGTCCGGGTTATCCTGAGTGAGCCGCGCCATACCGATGCACAGCAGCAGCACGAACACGGAAAAAATGCCTTTCAGCTTGTTGTCAAAATTGTCCTCCCGGTTTTTGACGAAAGGCCGCAGGGCGAAGAACAGCAGCGTATACATCGCGCCGTAGCAGATCAGATCGACGATCAGCACGCCCTCCGGACGGCTGGAAAAGCTGTTCATCCATGCGATTTGCCGGGCCAGGGTTTTCACGGTGCCCGCAATGTCCTGCGCAATATAGCCGGTGGCGGCCATGAACAGCACCGTCCAGATGCTTTCATCGTAGCAGAACCAGGTGATCACGTTCAGCGTGAGATACACCAGCAGCGCGGCGGCAGCATGGGTGACCATGGCCAGGGGCGTGCTGCCCACGATGTAGATGCCCCGGGCGAAATACTGCACCGCGCAGCCCGCCAGCACGGACAGGATCAGCCGCGGATAAAAGTGGCTCCGCCGCTTCAGGTGATAGGATACCAGCAGCAGCCCGATCACCGATTGCAGCAGCAGAAGCGCGCTGCGCCCCTGCTGATACCACACAGGCATATAGGTCATTACCGGCTCCCCCCTTTATACTGGGCAAGGGCCGTAAGAAATTCCTTGCGTTTGCTGCTGCTGATGGGCAGCTCGTGGCCGTGCACCATCACAGTGCTTCCATTCACCGCCCGCACATATTTCAGGTTCACCAGGAAGGACGCGCTGCAGCGGATAAAATGGACCGGGGCCAGCTTGTCCTCATAGCTTTTTAGGTTGCCCCACTGCCGGATGATTTCGCTGTCCGTATGGATGAGCACGTCATGGTTGGATACTTCGATAAACGTGATTTCGTCCGCGTTGACGCGGCGGATCTCTTCTTTGGTACGCACCTCCAGGGTCATGGAGGTGTTCTGGTGCGCCAGCATCCGGCACGCCCGGTCCATCTTGGTGGAAAATTCCTCGTAGCGCACGGGCTTGAGCACATAGTCGAACGCACCTACAGAATATCCCTCGATGGCGTACTGGGTGAGCATGGTGATAAAAATGATCATCACCCGGTTGTCCATCTGCCGAACGCGCTTGGCTGCGTCGATGCCCAGCATATCCGGCACCTGGATATCCATGAACAGAATGTCCGCGTCGCACTTGTATTCGGTAAGGAAGGAAATGGAACGGTCATACAGCTTTAATTGATAGGAAAACCCCTCGTGGGCCTCGGCGTATCTTTTCAGCATTTGGGACAAGCGTTCCGCCTGCTCCGCCTGATCCTCCAAAATAATAATGTTCAGCATTCTGCATCCCCTCGTTTTCGTGCGTTCAGATGGATGATTCCCATGAGTTTTTCACATATACAGCATAGCAGAAGTAAAAGGCGGAATCAACCGTTACACCGTAACTTATGGGTTTTACATCGTAAAAATGCCCTGACCTTCCGTGAAGATCAGGGCTGATCAAAGCAATTCGATGTAAAGAAAAACCAGTCACCCTTTTTTTCGGATTATTTCCTGCATTTATTCCCGTTGGCTCAGTGAAACAAAATGTCAATCCATGCGTTGTACAGGAAATGGCGTCCGGTCAAGGTCTGATGCAAACCATTGGATTTACAGAGGAAAATATTGTTTCCTGCTTCTGTATTCAGGCCGTAAGAGAAACAGTCCGGGTTTTTGAGCAAGCCGTTCACCAAATTTACCGTGGCGGTGGACAGATCATCCCGGGGACCGCCGCAGCAGGCGTACACGAAGTACTTACCCTGATAGTCGCTTTGCGCATATACGCTGTTGGTGATCGTGGAAATGCCAATGCTGTTGCTCATGGGCAGGAAATAATAGGCGGTGTCCAGCAGCTTGCAGAAGGAATACCAGCACACGCGGCAGCCGTTGGAATAACCGGCGAAGGCGCGGTGATCCCGGCTGGCGGCAAAGCCGGCGTCGTCCGGTGTTTCGGCATAAGTGTGGTAGGCGCTTTCCACAGCGGGCATAATATCCCGGCGCATTTCTTCCTGGAACAGCTCCAGGTCAAACGCGCGTTTTTCATAGTCATAATAGTAAGTGGGGAACACCATAATGAACGGCTTGGCAATGCCCGTTTCGATCATGTTGTCCAGAGCGTTTTTTGCGCGTTCGTCCCCAATGAAGCTGTCCTGCGTTTCGTTGGTGCCATGGTAGAAGTAAATGATATCATACCGTTGCTGCGCATCTTCGCCGTATCCATAGGGAAGATACACCCTCACGTGATTTTCCAATTCTCCGCCATACACTTTGGTGGTGTAGGAAAGGCTGGTTACCGTGCCGGGCTCCTGGGAAGGCGCATCATAGAATTTGGCGTTGTATTGGCGGAATACCGTTTCAAATCCGGGGATGTCGTTGGTGGTGATCACTTTCTGATCATCCGGAGCCTGACGTTTTTCTGCCAACGCGGAAACAGCATTCAGCGAAAGCGCAAGGATACAGAGAACAATCAAAATACGTTTCATCATTCAGCCCTCCACAGCACATCCCGGAAGGCGTTATACAGGTAGAATCTGCCAATCAGGGTTTGGTGCAGTTCGTTGGAGCTGCAATAGCAGAGATTGTTTTCTCCCGGATTCAGGCCGTAGGAAAAGTGCGCTTCATCCGCCAGCATGTAATTGGTCAGATCATTGCACATGTCAAAAGCGTTATCCCGCTTGCCGCCGCAGGAAAAATACACAAAATAGTTGCCCTGCCATTGGGGCTGCCGCTGGATCGCGTCCATGAGCCGCTCCCGCTGATGATCGGGCACAGGGTTTTCCTCAGGATTGCTGAACCCGCCGCTCATGGGCAGATACCAATAGGCATAATCCTGCATCGCAGCGAACATTTCCCAGGTCATGCGTCCGCCGCGGGAATAGCCCGCAAAGGCACGCTGCATCCGGGAGGCAGTGAATCCAGCTGCGTCTGTGGATTCCGCATAGGTACGATAAGCGGTTTCCACAGCAGGCATCAGCTCCAGCCGAATCTCTTGAACAAACTTTTCCACATTCAAGGCGCGATTTCCATAATCGTAATAGTAGGTGGGAAACACCATGATAAAAGGAACGGCCACACCCACTTCGATCATGTTGTCAACAGCATTCTTGGCTTTTTCATCCATGATGAAACTGTCCTGTGTTTCATTGGTGCCATGAAAGAAATACATCACAGGATAGCGCTCCGTTCCATTTTCATCGTAGCCAAATGGCAAATACACGTTGGCCCAATGAAGGGCTGGCTCGCCGTATTGATTGGAGGTATATTCAATCCTGACGACAGTACCGGGCTGCTCGGACGCCGCGTCATAGAATTTCTTGTCATACACCCGATAAGCGGTTTCATGTCCAATAAGATCAGCAGTGGTGTACACCTTTTTGTCTTCTGGTGCGATGCGCTTTTCCGCAGCAGCCTGACTCATTCCAATCAACAGCAAAGCAAGCAAAGCGGCAATCCAGCGGTGCTTCATCGTTATCTTCCCCTTTCCGATCAACCCGATAAGACTGACTTAAAATGTAATGGTGATTCATCTGCCAGAATCAGTTTAGTAATCGAGAAATGGTTTTTCAAGTCATACATCGTAATTGCCCATATTTCTATCGTAATTCATAAGCTTTAGGAAAAAAGAAATGATATAAAATCGATAGTTTCTGTCCCTTGATAGCGGAAGTAAAGCGCGTAAACGCCGCTTTCCAGTTTCAGTGGGTAAGCCGCTGATTGATCCGCTGACAAGGGGATTTCACAGCAAATCGCATGAAAATCTGGGAACGTGGAAACCTGCATCACGCCACCCTTTGCGCCTTTTGTTTCGACGGAAAGCTTGGTTCTCTCGTCAATGCTGAAATACTTGAATCCCGCCACGGCTCCATCCTGCATATTTGCGATATACTGGTCTCCGTTTTCTTCCCGGTCCTTTCCGGTTTGCGTGAAATAGGGGTGGGCCTTAAACAATTTCTTTGGGTGCGGGTAATCGTAGCGTCCGGTTTCATGGTTTTTCGCCCACAGGTTGCAGGCGATGCGCGCTTCATATTTCCCTTCGCCGCGCAGGGGGCCGCCGTTCAGGCCGCAGGAGGTGACCTCCGCTTGCTTGAACCCGCCGTCCGGCGTCCGCTCCAACTTCTCGGCGCAGGCCTGGCGGGCATAGGAGGAGCGGTTCGTCTGTCGGTGATAAAAAATATACCAATCATCGCCGATATTCAGCAGACCGCCATGGGTGTTGCCAAGATAATTGTTGGCATGGGTTTCATCCTGGGCGTCGTCCAAAAACAAATCCCCCAGGTCCACCAGCACGCCGCCAAACCGGAAGCCTCCGTCGGGACGGTCGCTCATGGCATAGCAAAGATCATGGTTGTGTTCGCTGGAATACACGAAACAGTATTTCCCATCCACCTTGCGGATGGAGGAAGCTTCAAAGAAAGCATGGTTCGGAAAGGCTCCGGGTTTTCCTTTGGTGGGGAACAGCACCTTGGGTTCCGTTTTGATGGTCACCATATCCTGTTCCAATTCCATCACCACACCGCCGTCATTGTGCAGATCATGCCAGCGGGAAGCGGGGAAGGGCACCTTGGTGGCAAAACCGGAATAGAGCCACACCCGGCCGTCATCGTCCGTGAGCACGCCGGGGTCAAAGGGAAACTGCTCCCCGGATTTCTTGCCCCATACCTTGCCGTCCCTGTGATGCACCTTGCCGTAAAACTGATACTGCCCTGCCGGGGTATCGCATACGGCCACGCCCATTTCGCCCATGAAATCAAAGCAGTAATACAGATAGTAGCGCCCATCCGGGCCCTGGGTCACATCGGGCGCGTAGAGGGAACGGACGCCCAGCTTGTTTCCTGGATCCTGGCGTCTGCGATAAATGACCCCTTCATACCGCCAATCGCTTAGATCATTCACCGGCGCGGACCAGCAGACATAATCATTCACGCAGAAGATCGGCGCGCCAAAGGCATCGTGGGAGCCGTACACATACACCCGGTCGCCAAAGACGTGGGGTTCTCCGTCCGGAACATATTCCCAACTGGGCAAATAAGGATTGAAGGCCTGCATGGATGTTTCTCCTTTCACGGGGAATTTGTCGCCCGATAGAAATGGCTGATTCAGAATTCGATAGTAACAGGTGCTTTCCCTGCTTAAACTTTGAAAAGCGGCCTGCCGGAGCGTATTCCTTCCAGCAGGCCGCAAAGCAGAGATTTGTTTATTTTGCCGCGCCCCAGTAAGCGGCAGCGTCAGCTAGCCAGGCTTCTTCCGTTTCAAAGGCTACAGCGCCATCGTCGGTCACAGTCATCGAACGCACATACTGACCACCGTCGGCAAAGCCCAGGCAGAAATTCAAGCCAAAGTGAAGGCGTTTTCTTCTTCCACCAGATCGTAGGAATAGTCAACAGTGCATACATCGCCATGGGTCACAGTGCCTTCCACAGTTGCGCCTTCATAGCTGTAGCAGGTGAAAGCCAGGAAGATTTCTTCATTATCCATGTTGGTCCAATAGCCATAGTAATAGAAGCGAACGCCATTGCCATCAATGGACTGGGACATACGAGCAAAGCCGTCTTCATACAGATTCATATCATCCCAAAATAGCACCTTGAAAAGCCTTCTTGCTAAATCTGGCGGTAGGATTTAGCAGAGCTAACAAATCGCTTCAATGCTTGCTAATCAACCGGCCCTTCGAGTTAGCAGATTATTGATTTCTGATGAGATAAGAACCAGCGAATTATCCTCCTGATAATCTTCTGCAGAGTGCTAAAAGCATTCTCATTCTCACATGATTTTTCGGTTCTGTGAAAATGCCGTTCGCATCGTCCGCCATTTTTAGCCTGACCGTCCGAAAAAATTAGACGCCGAAGAAGGGGCATCCGAGAAGGGCGATTAGAAATCGGGCTGAAAAATTAGAAAACTGCTAACAGGGGCAATCTCCTGTTAGCAGTTTTCTTGTCTTCCATAGTGTCCTGAAAAAGAAAAAAACCTACCAGCTTAACAATCGCTTTTTAAGCGAAAATGTCGAATCTGGTAGGCAAAATGGCGATCCCGGCGCGATTCGAACGCGCGACGTTCCGCTTAGGAGGCGGACCCTCTATCCTGCTGAGGTACGGGACCGTGTTCTCGAAAGTCCTTATTTTTCAAGGCTTCCGAGGAATCGGTGATTTCTCACCGTGGGGCATTGAGGTCGTTTTTGCTAATCAGGAAGGTCGATTTCTAATCAGCTTTTCTAACTTTGGCGGTAGGACATTTTCCCACCTGCTGATTCTGACCTCCGGATCAGGTGCTGCGGATTGACCGTTATTTCGGAGCAGATTCCGCGGCTGGCCCGTTATCAGCTTCCAGAAAAGGCGGTAGTCGGCCTTTTTCTTAGGAGAGCGAAAAAACGTTCGCCTTTGAGTGCCTCCGAGTGCCTTCAAATTCCCAAATATCAACGTTTTCCACCATTTTCGGATGTTCGCATTTCCTCCAAAAACCGCCTGTTTTACCCTGTTCGTGTTAGCAGAGTGTTAGCAGCTTCTAATTTTGGCGGTAGGCCATTTTCCCACGACGTCCGCTTTTGTTAGCAGGTTTGTGCAGTATTTAATGACATATTGTTTATCATTAGTAAACTCATGCTACGAAACCCTTGCACTGAATTCATTTTTGAAGATAACAATTATTACGGATTTTCAGTGCCATTTTTGAGCTTGAAAGGTTTCTCCAGAAAACACCCGAAAATACCAGATTGTACATGCGAAATGAGTCTTGTGTTATTATCTTATGGAAAAAATAAACCGTGCTCCCTAGTAGGAAGAGCACGGTATTTGAAGGCTTATATGCACATCATTTCTGTCAGAAGAAATGTAGCTCCCGATGATAAAATCGCTGCATGTTGCCACATTGACATTGTATCCAGGCTTGAGCTGCCCGTTTCTCATGTAGTCCTCTTTCATGTGCATAAAGGTTGCGTCATGGTCCGTTTTGCTGAAGCTATTCCGATTTCCGCAGATGTGAATATCATTTGTGTATTGCTTGAGTTTGGCAAGACATTGATCTCCCCATTCGCTCAGTCTCTGCAGCCGCGTTTTTCTTTTGCCTTTTCCTGAAACAAGCTCGATTCCATCCGCTTTGATTCGCGCATGGATTCTTTTCCAAAGCTTCTTCAATTGTCGGACAGCAATCTTTTCCGGAACATGAAAGCGGATACCTACCTCTTTCAGCTTTGCAGGCAGCTCATCATGAATTTTCTTCAGCAGCTTTTCTGTCTTTTGGGCCGTTGCTTTCTTCCAGACAAAGCTGTACTTGTTCGCATTTGCTTCAATCTTTGTGCCATCTATGAAAGCCGCTTCAAGGCTGAGCAGTCCTCTTTCGTGCAGCAAAACAACAAGCTGACACAGAATATCCTGCCCGGCTTCCTGTGTTAGAATATTCTTTCTGAATCGGTTGATGGTGTTGTGATCCGGCGCACGCTGCCCCTCAAGCAAATAGATGAAGTGCAGGTTTTCTCGGCAGCATGCTTCAAGCGCACGGCTGGATATCTGCTTGCGCATATACCCATACACCATGATTTTCAGCAGAATCTTCGGTGAATACTCGATTCTCCCAAGTCGGGAGTACGCCGCATACAGTTTGCTGTAATCCATCCTTTCCATGACGGCGTTGAGCAGTCTCACCGGTGCATTCTTCTCAATGTTTACTTCGCAGTCCAGCGGCATGACCAGTTGAAATCCATTCGTCATTGCTGTATAATCTGTCTGCGGCATGTTTCTTTTCATGGTAGTTACATTCTACCGCAGGCATTCGGATTTTCATAGTCCGAATGCTTTTTTTGTACAAAAAAGGAGTTGCCTCTTTTTAGTGAGACAACCCCTTCTTTCTTTGGCACTTCACGGAAAGCTGAGGAAGCTGCAAAACAAGAGCGCTGCAAGCAAACAAGAGCTTGCAGCGCTCGTCGCGTTTGCGGATGCGATGAACCCTCTTCCTTGGCGAAGTGATGCGCGTCCCATGCTCTCCTGCGCCATCTGCTTGCGTCTTTTCGTCGGGAAACCGTATGCTCCGACGTGAAAAAAATGCGCCCCCTGATGGGAAACTGGCTTGCTTTTTCCAGTGTCCGCTTCAGGAGGCGCAGGGGAGGGGGTGAAGGCAGGGGATTCGGCGTTAGTGCCGGGAAGCAATGAAGATAACAGCAAAGATGAAAATCAACAGACCGAGCGCAATGTAATTGAGCGTATCGACCGATAGGTTCACCTTGTCGTACATATCAGTGATCCAATTGCGGCCACGGCGCGGCGCTTTGGGGTCTGACGATTCCGTCTGCTGCTCGCTTGTCGATTGCGGCTGTTTCTTGTTTTCCTCCATTGTTTTCGCTCCTCCTTCCATAACGATAGAGCAAGAGGCTCCGTGCATGAAGTACAGAGCCTCTGCGAAGCATGTTTGAAAGCTGATGGCACAAGGGACTCTGCCCCATTGCACCGTGAAACCGTTACTTTCTGGTCATGTACTTGCGCATATCCAGAATAACAGCGAACAGGATAACCGCGCCCTTTACGATGTAGGTAACGTTGCCGGAGATGCCCAGGAAGGTCATGCCGGCGATAATCAGCTGCATCATGAACACGCCAAGGACAACGCCGGAGATTCTGCCGGTGCCGCCGACGAACGATACGCCGCCGATAACGGCTGCGGAAATGGCGTCGGCTTCGTAGTTCAGACCCAGCGTCGCAGTGGAGGAACCCATACGGGCAGCTTCGATGAAGCCAGTATAGCCGTACAGAGCGCCAGCGACCATGAAAACGCCGATGATGGTCATCATAACGTTCACGCCGGAAACGCGGGCTGCTTCCTCGTTAGAACCGACGGCAAACATGTTTTTGCCGAAAGCGGTCTTGTTCCAGACGACCCACATCAGCGCGGTCACGATCAGCGCCAGCAGCACATACATGGGAACCACGGTGAAGATGGCAGTGCCGTTGGGGCGAACGCCGGTTTGAATTTGGAACAGGGGCTTGGTGACGAAGCTGGTGGTGTAGCTGGAGTCGAAGGAACCGACCTGCACCGAGTTGGAAACCGTCAGGTAGATACCGTAGACGATCATCTGCATGGCCAACGTGATGATGTAGGGGTGAACCTTGAATTTCGCCATGACGAAGCCGTTGATCAGACCAACACATGCGCCGATGAGCATAACGAGCAGCAGCACCCATAACAGCTTCCAACTCACTTGCGTAATTGCTCTGTACTTCAGAACTTTCCCACCATTTAAGGAACTGCCAGGCAATTTCTTTCTTACCACGTTCTTCTGCACCACGAAGCATCATAGATGCAGTACCCCATGACTGAACAGAACGGTCAATACTTCCATCTTCCTTCTTCATACCCGGAATCAAACCAAAGTTCCAAAGACCCTTGATCTCAGGAGCAAATACTGCCAACGTGTTAAAGTTACTATAATCCGCACATCCGATTGGCATCTCACCACTACGGAAACGGTTATTAAAATCATACTGTTTATCCAGCTTATAGTTGGTAAAGAGTTTGGTATAGAATTCAAATGCCTCGATACCTTCCTGCGATGCAATCGTTGTCTCCATTGCGTCAGCATCGTACAAAGTACCACCACGCTGATATAACTGAGCATAATAGTTTGCAAGGTCAGGGTTTGTAACGTTATTGATCTTACGCTCTACAGAAGGGATTGCAAAGGACATGCTGTTCTTCTG
>OIEM01000182.1_pt1 | contig 36457 bp, 57 predicted proteins | sample 1581761 | NCBI WGS metagenome assembly OIEM01 (sample SAMN01760978, study PRJEB22395) | human gut metagenome | reverse complement strand
AAAAGCAAAATTTGAAAGAACAAAGCCACACGTTAACATCGGTACTATCGGACACGTAGACCATGGAAAAACAACAACAACAGCAGCTATTACAAAATATTTATCATTAAGAAATTTAGCTAAATTCGAAGCTTATGATCAAATCGACGGAGCACCAGAAGAAAAAGCAAGAGGAATCACAATTAACACAGCTCACGTTGAATATGAAACAGATAACAGACACTATGCACACGTAGACTGCCCAGGACATGCTGACTATGTAAAGAACATGATCACAGGTGCAGCTCAAATGGATGGTGCAATATTAGTTGTATCAGCAGCTGATGGACCAATGCCTCAAACAAGAGAACACATCTTATTAGCTAGACAAGTAGGTGTAAAATACATCGTTGTTTACTTAAATAAATGTGATATGGTTGATGATCCAGAATTATTAGAATTAGTTGAAATGGAAGTTAGAGACCTATTAACAGAATATGGTTTCCCAGGAGACGAAATTCCAGTTATAAAAGGATCTTCATTAAAAGTATTAGAGAGCACATCTACAGATCCTAACGATCCTGTATATGCTCCAATGAAAGAATTAATGGATGCAGTTGATAGCTATATCCCAACACCAGAAAGACCAATCGATCAACCATTCTTAATGCCAGTTGAAGATGTATTCACAATTACAGGACGTGGAACAGTTGCAACAGGTAGAGTAGAAAGAGGAATCGTTAAAGTTTCTGATGAAGTTGAAATCATCGGTTTATCAACAGAAAGAAAGAAAACTGTTGTTACAGGTGTAGAAATGTTCAGAAAATTATTAGACCAAGCTGAAGCTGGAGATAACATTGGAACATTATTAAGAGGTATTGATAGAAAAGACATCGAAAGAGGTCAAGTACTATGTAAACCAGGAACAATTCATCCACATACAAAATTTAAATCAGAAGTATACGTTTTAACAAAAGAAGAAGGTGGACGTCATACACCATTCTTCAATGGATATAGACCACAATTCTATTTCAGAACAACAGACGTAACAGGTGTTATTGAATTACCTGCTGGAACAGAAATGGTTATGCCAGGTGATAACGTATCAATGACAATTGAATTAATTACACCTATCGCTATCGAAAAAGGATTAAGATTCGCTATTCGTGAAGGTGGTAGAACAGTTGGTTCAGGTGTTGTTGCTGACATCATCGAATAATAAATACAGTAATAGCAAGGGTTACAGAGTTTTGTAACACCTTGCTATTTTGGTTATTAGCCACTATTTAGCCAATTAGTTTATTATAAAATCCATTTTTTTAATACTATCCGTTTTATTTTCTGGGATAGCTTCAAGATAAATTTCAGTTATTTTTATACTGCTGTGTCCCATTAATTCTTTAAGTGTAACTAGGTCGCAGCCGTTTGCTAACATTAAAGTTGCAAATGTGTGTCTTAAGTCATGGAATTTCCTATAACGAATATTTGCATTTTTTAATTTTCTTTGCCATACTTTTAATAAGTTTTTATTGCAAATGTAAGTGTTTTGTTTACTTGGAAATACCATGGTGTTAGTTCTTTCTTTATTTATAAGCATGTTGTAAACTGTGTCATTCATAGGTATAGTTCTTATTGAATTATTACTTTTGGGAGTTGATAATTTTAGACTATATGTCCTTTTATGTTTTTCATCAAAGTCTGCTGAATTGGTTAGATTATGCAATACACTAATAGTTCTTTTTTCAAAATCTAAATCATTCCATTGTAAGCCTAATATTTCTCCTTGTCTCATACCAGTAGCCAGTGCAAATACAACAATATCCTTATAAGAACTGCCTTCAAATTCTTTTAATATGGTTTGTATTTCTTCTTTATTAAAATAATCAAACTTCATTTTATTTTCTAATATTTCATTTGCAGATATTTCTTCTTTTGGAATAGTAACATTATTGCAAGGATTTCTTAATATATAACCTTCTTTTTCTGCATATACAAAAAATAAATGTAACAGCTTATGAATAGATTTTATTCGCTTTGAAGACACTGTTTTAGTAGAATGAACAGCTTTTTTCTTTTTTAACCTATCATAATATTGTTGTATATGAATTGATTTTAATTCATTGATTGGTCTATTTGAAATTATATCAGGTTCTATATAGTTTCTATATAATCCTTCATATGCTTCAAAAGTAGATCGTTTAATTGTATTTTTCTTATTGTTAAACAACCATTTTGAAAACAAAGATGAAATTGTTATAACTCCTTTAGAAGTTTGTAATCCTAATTTTAAATCTTGGATATATTTATCTGCTTTTTCATTTGCTTCGTTCATGCCTTTGCCATAAAAATTCTTTAATATTGGAGAACCATCTGCTGCATGACCTATTACTCTTCTAACTCGGTAATATTTGTTGCCATTAATTTCACTATTTGTTTTTACTGCCATAAAAAAACCTCCATTTTTTCAAATATTTTTTTATTAACACTTGAAAAATGAAAGCTTTTTATATATAATACAAAAGTAATCACTTTTCAAGTGGTTATGTCCTAGAGTAATGTGTGTCGTTCCGCAAAAATGAAACACATTGCTCTTTTTTTATTTATTATACTTTCCAACTGTGTCCACAGTCTTGACAAACTGCCATACTTGAATGTTTTGTTACTAGCTTTTGTTTTTTATGGCCAAATAACTTTACAAATATCATTGGTATAGTTAGACAGAACCATAATAAAGGTCTCCACCACCAACCAATAAATAACCAATATAAAATACTGTGATGTTTATTTTTTAATTGTGATTCTGATACCATTTGAACATTTACATTTGAGCTACCACATTTAGTACAAGTCATAAAATACATCTCCTTTCTTTTTATTTTCTATTTAAAGGCACTTCTATTTTCTACTTTTATTACTCTTCCAACAAGTTGAAATTTTTTGTCTATCAAATCTTTTTTGGTAAATTTTAAAGTAGGATAATGAAAATTCATAGCTTGAAATTCAACAACATTGTTATTTTCTATAACTTTTCTAATATATTCCTTATTGTCTAACCTGAATAGAATAGTTTGACCATTTTCGTATTCAGTAGATTTTTTTACAAAAGCAATATCTCCTATATCAAGTAATGGGGACATTGCAGAGTCAATAGCATTATATTGAAATATATCACTAGTTGTTCTTAATTCATCAGGTGTTCTTTCTATAGGAACATCAAATCCCATTAGCCAAGCTTCGTCCACATTTAAAATTTTACAAAGTATATATATATTATCTTGTCTAGCAAGAGCTTTTCCTTTTAGGTATTTATTTATAAGTGATTGTGAAATATTTTTGGAAAAAGCTTTTGTTTTTTCAGATAATTCTATTTGATTTATATTGTTTAACTCCATAGCTATTTTTAAACGATTAGCAAAGCTATCAGTTCTTTCGTTACTCATAGTAAACCTCCTCTAATATAATATATATTATCAAAAAAATGAAATAAAATCAATACTTTTGAAAAAAAACATAAAAATATGAAAAAAATTCATAAAAGTATTGACAATATTTTTACATTGAGATATTATAATTACGAAATATGAATTAAATTCATAAAAGAAAGAAGGTGATATAATGCTAAAGATGGATTATTCTTTATTAAGGGGAAAGATTAGAACATATTTTGGAAGTGAAACAAATTTTGTAAAAGAACTACAAAATAGCGGTATAGAGATAAGTACGGGAAGCTTTTCAAATAAAATAAATAATAGATCTCCTTTTAATCAGATAGAAATACTGGGAATTTGTAACTTATTAAAAATAGACCTAAAAGAAATTAGTTTATATTTTTTTATAGAAAAATATGAATTAAATTCATAAAAGAAAGGAATAAAAATATGAAAAAATTAAAAAATGCGGAACGACACACAAAATTAAAGGAGGAATTAAAATGCCAAACGATGAAGAATGGATATCTCTTCAAGAATTTATGAGGAGAAAGAAAATAGGAAAAGAAGTAGCTTTCCAATTATTAGCTAGTGGAAAATATGAATACGAAAAAACAGAAGGTGGACATTATAAAATAAAAATTGGTGGTGACACTGTTAGCAGAGAACTATATGAAACTGAAAAAGAAAAAAGAATACAAGCAGAAACAAAACTTGAACTATTAAAAAAAGTATTGATAGGAGGAAAATAAAAAAATGAAAATAGTTAATAAAAAGAAATTTATAGTAAGAATAATAGAATTATTAGTAATAATAGCAACAATAATATTGACAATAAAAGCAATTGCTTATTCAACAGCAATAAGAGGATATAAAGCTTATGGAGGAGAATATTTAATTCCAATATTAGGTTTAATAATTATATTAGTTTTAGAGGTAATTTTAGAAGAAAGCGAAGAAAAGAAAAATCAAAAATCTAATGGTAAGAAGAGGTAAAAATGGAAGAAATATTGAAAGAAATGCAAGAGTATTTTTGTAAAGAACAAATCAGCAATATAGATGTAAAAATTGCATATGCTTGTGGGTACTTAAAAAATAATGAAAGTGTTAACAAAGAACAAGCTATTGAAATAATAAGAAAAATACTTTTTGAAGAAATATAAAAGGAGAAAATATTATGCTTAAATATTATCAAGAATTACTAAACGAATGTATTGATTTATCAGAACATAAAAAGAAACATAAAGAAATGAAATCAACATTAAATAAAATAAAAAATTTAATATTTAGAATGAAAGGAGAAAATATGGGATATCAAAAAATAAAAGATCTTATTTCTGATATAGATGAGTTTCATAACGAAGCGGAATTGAGAGAAATCTTACAAGAAATATTATTTATATGTAATGACAATATAAATAAAAAAGAACCATCTATCAGCAACCAAACTGAAAAATAGATGATTCATAAAAAATATTTAGATAAATACTTTCTGTTTTTATTTTATCACAGAATGTTAGAAAGAGCAAGAAAAATTAAATTAAAAACAGCAAAAGAATTATAAATTTACAAAGGAAGGAGTGTGTAGTATGTGAATACGAAAAACAAAATAGATATTCAAAAACAGCTCTCTGAATTTTATTCAATATTAGACTTCAAGCCACTCTCTGCAAATGCCATTTCAATATATTTAGTATTATTGCAGATAGCAAGTAAGACGGATTGGCTTTATGAGTTTAAGGTTACAAATACTATTCTAATGAGCAAAGTAAAGGGATTAAACATATCTGCTTTACAAAGGGCACGAAATGAACTTATTAACAATCAATATATACTTTATAAAAAAGGAACAAATCAAAATGTTGCATCTACATATACGATAAATAAATTATACAATGATGAATTTATACAATTTGAACAAGCGAACGAACAAGCAGATGAACAAGCGAGTGAACAAGCGAACGAACAGGCAGACGAACACATTATAACTAAACTAAACTTATTATTTAATTATATCTATAAAGGGGGCAGCGGAGAAAAAATTGGCTTAACAGAAAACGATAGAAATAATTTGATTTTAATTTATTCTAGATTAGAGATGTATGTAAAAGATAGTAACATTTATGAGCTTATGCCGGAGGAAAGAGTGCTGGACGAAAAAATAATGTTTTGGGCAATAAAAGAAATATATTTAAGTCCACATAAAATTTATTTAAATTTACTTACAAGGGACAAGTTCATATTGAAATATTATAAAACTAAAAAATATATAACAGAAAAAGAAAATTACAAAATAAAAGAAATTATAGATTACTTTATGGTTTGTTTGCACGATGAAATGGAAAATAGGAGGAAAACATGATGAATTTTGAAAAATTATGCTACAGAGAAAAAGTCCCTCTATATACAAAATTAAAGCCAAAGCCAACAGAAGGCAGACATCTAATAAAGTATAAAGATGAAAAGGACTATGATTATTATATATGCGATTATTGTGGAAATGAAATAAAAATCTTAAAAAAGAGACTTGAAATGACAGGAGGAATTGTTGTATTACCACACTCATTGACCAAAAGAGGAGAAGTAAAAATTGTATTACACAATAAATGTATAAATCCAGTATTAAAAGAATTGGAGAAAAAATAAATGAAGAGGTGATACCAATGATGTATGAATTTGAAATGATAGGTGATGTAGTTGGAAAAGCAAGACCACGAATGAATACAAGAACAGGAAGAGCTTATACACCAACTAATACAAAAAATTATGAATACTTTTTAAGACAATGGTTTATTAGAGAATATCCTAATTTTATAACAATAGAATCAAGGGTAAAAGTAACAATAATAGCTTATTTTGGAATTCCAAAGAGTACAAGTAAAAAGAAAGAAGCGGAAATGTTAGCAAATATTATAAGTCCAACTAAAAAACCTGATGCAGATAATATTGTGAAAATAGTATTGGATGCTATGAATAAATTTGCTTTTAAAGATGATACACAAGTTACAAAATTAGAAATTGAAAAGAAATATAGTAGAACACCAAGAATTTATGTAAAAATTGAGGAATATTAGGAGAATAAACATGAAGTGTATAAAATGTGGAAAATATCCTTTTTGTAATAAAATAGAAAACTCACAGCAAGAGGCTTGTAATGATTTTATAAAAAGAACATTAAGGATAAGAATTACAAGAGAGGAAGAGGCAAAAAATGAAAATAGATAATATAGATGAAGTTGAAGAATTTGCAAAAGAAATGAATTATTTTTTTACATATATTGAAAGAACAAATTCAGATTTGAAAAATGAATTAAGAATTAAAGAATTAGAACAAGATGATCTATTACATGAGATAGAGTTAAGTAAGTTAAATGCATTTGAACTTTCAAAAGTTGCAGTAAGGTTGAGAAATGTTAGACAGGAAAGAAGAGTAATAAAAGATAAGCTCGAATTTATTTCAACATTAAAAGGATTCGCAGATAAATATAACAATAAATTAATTACAGGTGATATTGCACAATTATTAAAAAATATAAGAAAGTTAAAAGATAACTGGGAAACTAGAATATATAAAACACGAGTGCTAGAAGATTTAAAAATTAGTAAAATGAAAAAGAAAGAGGAAAGCGAATGATTAAATTTTTAATAGGATTATTTATAGGTACATTTATAGGAATTGCAATTATGTGTATATTGCAAGTGGCAAATGATAATGAAGAATAAAAAAGAGGTACAGAAAAAATGAGTAATGTTTATGATATGTCTGGAAAAAAGAAAGTTGTTATGAATGAAGAAGCGGATGAAGATATTACATATAAGGAAATAATGAAAATAATAATAGAAAATGCAACAGAAGAGGGATGTAATCAAATATTCAGTTATGGTGGAATAGATATGTGCCCATCAGATATATTTGGTTCAGAGAAAATAGATAAACAAAAAGAAGAAGATACCTGCAATTATGAAAGTATAGGGTGCACAAAATGTTGGACTAATGCAGTTAACCAAATAAAAAGGAGGGCAAACATATGATAAAACAACAAGATTTAAAAGAAATTGGTAAAGAAAAGAAAAAAGGAATGTATAGATTAGAATTTAACAAAAATAAAATTAAAATTGCATTAAAAGATATAAGAAAATTACAACATTTATATATAGATATATTTACAGAAGAAGATGAGGATTATCCTGATGGAAGAATTATAAATAACAAGGAAAAAGCAGTTCAAAGAATATTAGACAGAATAACAGATAAAAGATTTAATCAAATTGAAATTTGGAAAGTAATACAATTTAAAAGTTGGGATACTACAGACAATACATATAGACCAATTTGCAATAGATTAAGAGAGTTAGGGTACGAAATTATAAACTAGGAGATGATTTTTAGTGAAGGAAAATAGTATAAAACAATCAATTTTTAGAATTTTGTGCAAAAATGATGTTTGTATTATGAATCCACGGATATGTAATAAGTACAAGAGGTTTAGCTGAAATTCAAAACATATCATGCTACAAGGCAAGAAAATATTGTAAAGAATTAGAAAAAGAAGGCTTGATAGAATTTATTAGAGAATATATACCTGCTCAATTTAGTTATGAAGGAGAGCTTGAAAGAGATGCTTTTTGGAATATAGGTTGGAGAACAACTAAGAAAGCATTAAAGGATAAAATATGGAAGCAAGAAAAAATGGAGGAAGAACGAATAAGAAAAGAAGTTTGGGGTGATTAAGTGAAAGAAAATGGTATAGAAACAACAATAAAACAATTAGAACTGATATTAAAAGCTAGGAGAGAACATAAAGAAATAATAGAATGTGTTGGAGGAAGTTGTATGAACTGTGATCCAGACATAAAAGCCTTAGTTAAAAGTATAGATATTTTATCAGATTATAAAAGAGTATTGCAAGAAAATGAATATATGCACAATGAACTGGATAAACAGCAAACTAAAATAAATAAGTATGCAAAAGAGAATGAAGAATTAAAAAAATTCCATATACAAGATAATAAACATTTGGATTTTATAATGGAAAATAGTATTACAGTTCAAAAAGTAAAAGACAAGATAGAAAAAGAAATAAAATATCATGAAAAAAACATATTAGATATAGAAAATATAACTATGTTAAAGGGCAAAACAGCCAAAGAAGAAGCGGAAATTGAATTTAATAAATATGCAATAGTAGTTTTGAAAAAGATGTTACAAGAACTAATAGAAGGGAGAAAATAAAATGAATGATAAAGAATATATTAAGAAAGTATGCAGCAAATGTGCAAACATATATAACGAAAATGATTTATGCAATATAGTAAGAACCATGGATGGAAATTATAGATGTAGCAATGAAAAAATAAAAAAAGAGAATAAATTGGAAGAGAAATTTTATAATGAAAAAGTAAAAAGTGATAAATGGAGAAATGCAACTATATTGTTTTGCTTAATAATGATCGTATATGAAGTTGTTATTTCCATAATTTCTAAAAATCTTACATGTATAGTATGTGCAATTTTATGGGGAAATATTGCACTAATAGAATATTTTGACAATAAGTTAATTCAAGAAAAAGATCAAATGATATATGAAGAGGACAAGTTAATAAGAATGCAATTTAGTATTATAAATGATCTAACAGATGATTTAAAGAAAATCAATAAAGTAAAAATAATGAGAATCAAAGATATAAGAATACCTAAAGAATTTCAAAAACCAAGAACTGAAAAAATGAATGAAAGAATAGAATATTTCAAAAAAAATCAAAATTTTGAAACACAAATAGTTGTTGATAAAGACAATAACTTGATTGATGGCTATACTACATATTTAATAGCAAAAAAATATGGAATTAATTTTATAAATGTCATAAAGAATAGTTAAGATGGAGGAAAAATGAAAGAAATATTATTTAAATTATTAGTTGTTTTATTAAGCCCAATATATTTTATTTTTTGGATAGTAGCAAACATAATTGGATGGGCTATGGAAATAGGAGAACCAATAGTGGAGTCATTACAGGAAGAAATAGAAAAGATGTCATCTTTTTGGAAAGAATTTTTTAAAAGAAAAAAATAAACATAAGAAAGAAGAGGGAGTAAAATGGGACTAAAGATTGAATTGTATAATGATCATTTTGAAAATGCTAAAAGATATGGAATACCACATGCTCAACTTATAATTGCTGATATACCATATAATTTAGGTAATAATGCTTATGCAAGTAATCCAATGTGGTATGTTGGTGGAGATAATAAAAACGGAGAAAGTGATAAAGCAAATAAAACATTTTTTGATACAGATAAAGATTTCAAAATAAATAATTTTTTTGACTTCTGCACAAGGTATTTAAAAAAAGAGACAAAAGAAAAAGGACAAGCACCTGCAATGGTTGTGTTTTGTGCATTTGAACAAATACAAAGTGTTATTGATGAGGGAAAGAAACATGGATTACTAAAAAGCTATCCGTTAGTATTTGTAAAAAATTACTCTGCACAAGTATTAAAGGCAAATATGAAAATTGTGGGAGCAACAGAATATGCAGTTGTATTATATAGAGATAAGTTACCAAAATTTAATAATATTGGATTAGATGGAAAAAACACATGATATTTAACTGGTTTGAATGGAAAAGAGATAATTCTAAACAATATCCTAAAATACATCCAACGCAAAAACCTGTCGGATTATTGAAAAGGATAATAGAAATATTTACAGACGAAGGAGATGTGGTAATTGATCCAGTTGCTGGAAGCGGAAGTACACTGAGAGCATGTGCAGAAATGAATAGAAATTGTTATGGATTTGAGATAAAGAAACAATTTTATAATTTAGCACAAGAAAAGATGTTAAAAGAAGTCCAATTACAAATAAATTTAAAAGGAGAAAACAATGCTAAAAAAGATTAGTTATAAAAATATTACAATCAAACAAGCTGAAAATTTAATAAAAAGTGGATACTTTACTGAAATAATTTGTGATGGAGATAATAAAACTATAGGAGTAGCAGAAAAAGATTATATAGAAGCGGAAAATAAAATAAGAAAGATGCTAGATGATATTATGAAACCTGTAGCAGAAGTATTTGAAGGAATTGCAAAGACATTATCAGAAATAAGTGCAGATGTAGTTGATATAACAAAGAAAATAGTTGATGGAGTATTTAAAGTTATTAATTCTAATTGGAATAAAAAAATAAGCAAAAAGAAATTTATTAAGTTGTTACAAAGTAATGGAATTCAACGAAATGATATAAATAAAATAGTGCAAGGAAACAAAGAAAAATATACATATTTAAGATATTATGATATTGTTACAAAATTTAAAAAACAAAACAATAAAACATAAAAAACGATAACCATAGACAGCTGTAAGAATAAAACAAGAAAGTTTACTGTATATAATAAAAAAACAAAAATAAACACAATGGAAAATTTGGAGGTGTCAAATGGCTGAAATTAAAATGAAATTTATATTTTTTTTAGAATAGGAGGAACAAAAGATGAATGTTCAAGAGGTATTAGAAAATTATAATGTATATAAATTAAGAATAAGTATTACAAGTAGTGAAATACAAGAAATACAAGCAGAGATTTACGATTTAAAAAGTGCAAATATGGATGGTTTACCAAAAGCAAAAGGTTATACAAAATCACAATTAGAAGAGGCAATAATAAATGCACAAGAAAAAATTGAAGAAAAACAAAGATATAAGGATGAATTACAAAATAAAATTAAAATTGTAGAGGATTTAGTTAAAACATTAAAAAAATATAATCAGGATATTATTGATATGAGATTTTATCAGAAAATAAGTATAGAGGAAATAGCAACAAAAAAAGACAGAGGTTATGTTGCAATACATAAAACAATAGAAAAATCTATAAAGGAAATGCAACATGAATATAATAAAAGTAAAAAAGTTTAGAAAAATTATATAAAATTTATATATTTTTTATATATTTTTATAAAAAATGCTATGTTATAATTATAATCGAGAAAAATATGAATATCTATTTGTTTCTCCTTTGTAATGAGGTCGCCGATATATTTGTCGGTGACTATTTTTTATATTGCGGAGATGGTGCAAAGGAAGCATAATGGGGTCATATCCCATAGACGAGGTTCGAATCCTATGTCCGCAACCAATAATTACAAAAGAGGTATATGCCTATGAATTTGGGTAGATGTATGTTAAGAGAGTGTAAAACTTGTAAATTTGAAACAAGATGTTTTAAGGAGTATCAAAATGAATATACAAAAAATAAAAATAACAGAACTAAAACCAGCAGAATACAATCCAAGAAAAGATCTAAAACCGGAAGATATAGAGTATCAAAAAATAAAGAGAAGTATTACTGAGTTTGGATATGTAGCACCAATAATTATAAATAATGATATGACTGTAATAAGTGGACATCAAAGATTAAAGGTATTAGAGGAACTAGGATATAATGAAGTAGAATGTGTAATTGTAGAATTAAATAAAAACAAGGAGAAGGCATTAAATATAGCACTTAATAAAATATCAGGAGATTGGGATAATGCTAAATTAGAAGAATTACTTGCAGAATTAAAAGAAACAGATATAGATATGGATATAACTGGATTCAGTTTTGATGAAGTAGATAATATATTAAAAGATGTTGTAGGTTCAAAAGAAGATGAGTTCGATTTAGAAGAAGAATTAAAAGAAATAGAACAACCAATTTCAAAATTAGGAGATATTTGGACATTAGGTAAGCATAGACTAATGTGTGGAGATAGTACAGAAAAAGAAGCGGTACTACAATTAATGAAGAGCAAAGAGGCAGATATGATTTTAACAGATCCACCATATAATGTTAATTATGAGGGTGGAACAAAGGAAAAACTGACAATAAAAAATGATAATATGGAAGATACTCTATTTTATAATTTTTTGATAGATGCCTTTAGAAATATGTATGATTCTATTAAATGTGGAGGAAGCATATATGTTTTCCATGCCGATACAGAAGGAATGAATTTTAGAAATGCATTTAAAACTGTAGGATTTAAATTAGCTGAATGTTTAGTTTGGGTTAAAAACAAATTTGTAATGGGAAGGCAAGATTATCAATGGAGACATGAACCTATTTTATATGGTTGGAAAGAAGGAAAAGCACATTATTTTACTGATAGTAGAAATCAAACTACAGTATTAGAATTTGATAAACCAATAAAGAATGAAGAACATCCAACAATGAAACCTATTGATTTATTAGCATATCTTATAAAAAATTCTAGTAAGGAAAATGAATTAATACTAGATTTGTTTGGTGGAAGCGGTTCGACATTGATAGCAGCAGAACAAACCAATAGAAAATGTTATACGATGGAATTAGATCCAAAATATTGTGATGTTATTATTAGAAGATGGGAAAAACTAACAGGACAAAAAGCAGAATTGGAAAAAAAGTAATGGAGGTGGGTGAGTTGTATTGACCCAGAGAAAAGAAGAAAATATAAAAAATGATTATTTACAAGGAATGCGATATAAAGACATATTTAAAAAATACAACATTACATTACCTGATTTAAAAAAGATTATACGAAAATATAATCTAACAAGAGATAAAAGCCAAGTTCTAAAAGGCAATAAAAATGCAAAAAACAACAAAGGTGGACAACCACCAATTGGAAATAAGAATGCAGTTACAACAGGGGAATACGAAAGTATATTTCAGAATGTATTAACAGACGAAGAAAAAAGCATATTTAAGAAAATAAAAGTAGAAAATACAGATAGTTTATTGCTAAATGAATATATAGAAGAATATAAACTATTGACAATTAGAGAGTTAAGAATGATGCGAAGAATAATGACATTAGAACAATCCGAAAGAGATATGACAATAGGAAGTATAAAAAAGAAAAACAATAGTCAAGGAAATATAGAAACTACAACAGAAGCGGAAGCAACTCTTGATAAAATACAAAGAATAGAAGATGGACTTACAAGAGTTACAGAAGCTAAAAGAAAAAGTAGGGAAAATATGATAAAGCTAGGATTTAGTAAACGTGAATTAGAATTAAAAGAAAAACAAGCTGAAAATGATTTATGGTAAAGGAATGAAAAATATGTTTGAGAATGCTCATGATTTATATAAATCAAAAGAATGGAAGAATCTGTTACAAACATTAAAGTTAGAAAGAGTAAATGAAAGTGGTAAATTACTTTGTGAATATTGCGGAGAGGAAATAGTAAAAGCTTATGACTGTATAGGACATCATAAAATACCATTAAATAATAGTAATGTAAATGATTATAATATAAGTCTTAATCCTGACAACATAATGCTTATACATTTTAAATGTCATAATGCAGTGCATCATAGATTTGGATATGAACTACCTAAAAAAGTATATATAGTTTATGGTTCGCCATGTGCAGGTAAATCAACATGGGTTGAAAGCATGGGAACAGCAGATGATTTAATAATAGATATAGATAAAATATGGGAATGTATAAGTTTTTGCGACAAGTACAATAAACCAAGAAAGCTACAACAAAACATTTTTGAAACAAGAAATTGTTTAATAGATCAAGTAAAAATGAGATTAGGAAATTGGCAGAATGCTTTTATTGTAGGAACTTATCCATTGAAGATGGAAAGACAAAGACTTGCTGATAAACTAGGTGCAGAGCTTATATATATTGATTGTGATAAAGAAATATGTTTAAGTAGAGCAAAAGATGAAAATTGGAAAAAATATATAAATGAATGGTTTGAGAGTTTTCAAGAATAGCCCCCGCCAAGGCAGATTCATATTTTTATGGTGGGGACTGTAAGGGGAACCTCTTTTTCACACAAAGCAAAATTTTCATTTTTTTTGAATTGAAAAAAATAGATACAGAAAGAAGGGATTATATTTGACAAGAAGGGAAAATTTAGATGAAATTTTTAAAGATATAGAGGATAACAAGAAACAATTAATAAATCCAATGTTAGACAATATAGCCTTTTTGGAAGAAAGAATGGAAGAATTAAAAAAATTGCCATTTATACAAGTAAATCCTAAAAATCCAACTCAACAAAGAACAACTAAAGCTTCAAGATTGTATAAGGAATGTTCACAAAGTTATATGAATGCAATAAGAATGGTGTATTCTATGATAAATGGACATGAAATAGAAGATGATCCAGTTCAAAAATTCCTAGAGGAGCGACAAAAATTTGGAGGTTAATTATTTAAAGCAATATTATGAAGAAATACAAAAAGGAAATATAATAGTTGGCTTAGAATTAAAAACAGAATTACAAAAATTAATTAAAGATTTAGACAATCCCCAATATAGATATGATACAAGTGAAAGTCATTTAAGAATAGAATTTATGGAGAACTTGTGCTTACAAAGTAAAAAACCATTTTATAATGTTCCAATGCAATTATTACTTTGGGAGAAGGCATTTATAGAAGTTGTATATTCTTTTAAGTTTTTTGATGAAGAATTAAATAGATGGGCAAGAAGGTTTCAAAATGTAATTTTACTAATTGCAAGAAAAAACGGCAAAACAACATTAATGGCAGCAGATGCTCACACTGATTTGCGAATTGGAGAAGGTGGAATGGACATTGTTTGTGCATCTAATGATGACAAACAGGCCAGTCTTTTATGGAATGAAATAGACAATATGAGAAAAAGAATAGATCCACATTCGAGAATTACACATAGAAATATGTCTGCTATATGTAATACAAAAAAGAATATTACTATTTTTAAAATGTCAAGTAAGACTCAAAACAAAGATGGTAGAAATATAGATAAAATGTATATGGATGAAAGCCACGATGCACCAAATGATGAAATAGCAGAGGCAGGGCAGAAATCAATGTCAACAAAAGATGAACCATTATTTATAAATTTAACAACTGAAGGTTTTATAAATGATGGTTATTTAGATAATGAATTAAAATATGCAAGAGAGGTTTTATTTGATGAAACTAATGATATACATTATTTACCATGGTTATATACACAAGATAGTGAAGAAGAAATATGGCAAGATGAACAAAGTTGGTATAAATCAAATCCGGGTTTAGGAGTGGTAAAAAAGTGGAAGTCATTAAGAGGAGAAATTGAAAAATCTAAAACATCAAAATCAAAAAGAATGCATACTCTTTGTAAAGATTTTAATATAAAACAAAATAATGCACAATCATGGTTAATGCTTGAAGATTATAGCTATGAAACAGAACCTTTTAATCTAGAAGATTTTAGAGGTTCTTTTTGTTTAGGTGCTGTTGACTTATCAGAAACAACAGACTTATCAAATGCAAAAATATTATTGATGAAACCAAATGATAAAACAAAATATGTATATTCGCATTATTGGATACCGGAAAGTAAATTACAGGATAGTAACGATAAAGAAGCTGGAGCAAGATATGAAGAATGGGCAAGAGAAGGGTTACTTACAATACATGAAGGAAATGAAATTGATATATCTAAAATAGCGGATTGGTTTTATGAATTATATAAAAATTATGGAATAAAAACTTACATGGCAGGTTATGATCAAAGATTTTCAAAACCATTTACAGATAGAATGAATGAATTTAGTTTTGAAACAGAAATGATTTTACAAGGAAAAGTTTTATCAAATGCAATGAAACTTGTAGAAGCCGAGTTACAAGACCAAAAAATTAACTATAATAAAAATTCTATGGACAAATGGTGTTTAGGAAATTCAGCAATGGAAATGGATAACTATGGAAATATAATGTGTGTAAAAGTTAAGAATCAAGCAAGTAAAAGAATTGATGGAGCAGTTACATTGATTATTCTATATGAAGTATATAGACGTTATCGTAATGAATTTCATAAACTTATAAGATAGTAAGGAGAAGTAAATGAAAAAATATAGAATTAAATATCAAAAAAATTCTAATATTCGTATCGAGAATATTAATGCGATAAATCAAGAAGAGGCAATGTATTCTTTTTATATGAATAATAGACGATGTGATATTTTAGAAATTAAGGAGGTAAAAAGCATTGAATCTAATTGAATTTATTAACAAATTTAAGAAACCTAAAAATGATAATATGAAATATGCTGAAATGCTAAATGGATACATTCCAATTTTTTCGCAATTTGGTCAAGATATATATGCTAGTGATGTGGTGCAACAAGCTATATCATGTTTAGTAACAGAATTAACAAAAGTAAATCCATTTCATATCAGAAAAAATGGAAGTGATTTAGTACCTGTTGAAAATAGCACAATTCAAAGATTATTAAATCAACCAAATGAAAGAATGACACAGAGTGATTTCTTTGAAAAAGTATTTTGGCAATTATTTCTTAATTATAATGCTTTTATTATTCCAACTTATGTAAGAAATAAAAAAGGAGATAAAGAATTTACAGCACTTTATCCAATACAACCAACAGATGTTACTTTTTTACAAGATCCAAAAGGAAAATTAGGAATTAAATTTAAGTTTTTTAATGGATATGAGACAATATTAGCTTATTCAGATGTTATACATATTAGATATAGATATTCAATAAATGAACTAATGGGAGGAAATGAATTTGGACAACCAGATAACAAAGCATTATTAAAAACATTAGAGCTAAATGATACTTTATTACAAGGAGTTGCTAAAGCTCTAAAGAGTTCATTTTCTATTAATGGAGTAATTAAATATAACACTTTGTTAGATGATGGAAAGATGGAAAAGAATATAAAAGTCATAGAAGAAAGACTTTCTAAAAACGAAAGTGGTTTTTTACCATTAGATATAAAAGGAGAATATATACCATTACAAAATAAAATAGAATTAGTAGATGCAACAACATTAAAATTTATTGATGAAAAGATATTAAGAAATTGGGGAGTTTCTCTTCCAATATTAACAGGAGATTATACAAAAGCTCAATATGAAGCTTTTTATCAAAAAAGTCTTGAACCAATAATTAAGAAAACAGGAGAAGCAATTACAATGGGATTATTCACGGAAAGGGAGAAAGGCTTTGGAAATGCGGTTGTATTATATCCACATGAGTTGATTTTTATGGATACAGGACAAAAAATAGATTTATTTGATTTACTGGTTGATAGTGGAAGTTGCTATAAAAATGAAGTTCGTACAGCATTTGGAATGAGACCACTTCCTGAATTAGTAGGACAAATTGCTATGTCAAGTAATAAAACAAATGCAGAGAATAATAAAACGGATGAACAAAAAAATAATGAGGGTGGAGGTAACAAAGATGAACAAGGAGTTAATTAGAAGAAATTATGACTTCGATATACGTGCTCAAAAAGATGAAAAAAGAGGAAATATAATAATTGGAAGACCAATAGTATATGAAAGTAAAACCGATATTGCAGGAATGTTTGCAGAGGTAATTGAAAAGGGAGCATTGAAAAATACGAATTTAGAGGATGTTAGATTTTTAGTAAATCATGATCAATCAAAGATACCTCTTGCAAGATCAAGAAGAAATACAAAAAATTCAACAATGCAGTTATCTGTTGATGATAAAGGAATGGAAATTCAAGTTGAATTAGATATAGAAAATAATACAGAAGCTAGAAATTTATATAGTGCAATAGAGAGAGGAGACATAACAGGTATGTCTTTTATGTTTGGAATCGAAGATGAAGAATGGGAAGATTTAGACACAGATTATCCAACAAGACATATTAAATCAATTTCAACAGTTGTTGAAGTTAGTGCAGTTACATTTCCTGCATATGAAGATACTTCAATATCTGCTAGAGATAAAAGTGCGGTGGATACTGCGCGACTAGCGGTGGACACTGCTAGAAGTGGAGCGGTGGAGACTACTCCAAAACAATTAGAGCTTGAAAAGCTTAAAATAAAATATTTATTAGGAGGAATTTAAAATGAAAAAATTTTTACAAAGTTTAATTGAAAGAAAAAGAAAAGAATTAAAGGACAAAGAAGAAAGAATGAAAAACTCACAAGATATTGATGAGGTAAGAAGTTTAGGAGAAACACTAATAGCATTAAGAGATGAAATTAATGACGCAGAGGAACAACTAAAAAAATTAGAAGAAGATAACGGAAATGATGATGGCAAAGATGAAGGTGCAGAAGATAACAAAGATGACAAAAAAGATGATAAAGCAAATGAAGGAAGAAGTGCAAATGGATTTAATCCAAATGCAGTTTTAAATGTTATAGGAGGAGCAAAGATGAATCAAAGAGGACAAGCTTCAAATAATGAAGAAGATATACTTTCTTCAATGGAATATAGAATGGCTTTCAAACAATATGCTCAAACAGGAACAAGAAGTGCAAAATTAAATGAAATATTAACACAATATCGCACTGAAACAAGAGCAGCAGGAGAAGTAACAAGTGATGCATTAGGAGTATTGATTCCACATACAGTATTACAAGAATTAATTAAAAAAATAGAAGGTTCATATGGACAATTTTCTTCAAGAGTTCGTATGTTAAATGTTCAAGGTGGTGTTGAAGTTCCAATATCTGACTTTGATGCAACATTTACATGGAGTGGAACAGATGGAGATGACAAAGAACATGGTGTCAGCGAAGATCAAAAAGTTGATGGAGCTACAGGAAGTGTTGTATTCTCTTACCATATTGGAGAAATAAGAATAGCACAATCATTACTTCAAAGCATATTAAGTGTAGAAGTATTTGAAAAAGAATTAATAAATGCTTTATTAACTGCTTATTTAAAAGCTAGAGATATAGCAGTTTTAAAAGGTACAGGAAATGGACAACCAACTGGAATTCTTACAGATGTTGCAGCAGGATTAAAAAGAATACCAGCAAGTAACATTATAGAATTTACAGAAGAAGAAATTGCAGATTGGACAGCATGGGAGAAAAAATTATTTGCTAATATACCTTTAGGAATGGAAGGAGCTAATCCTGAATTTGCTATGGCAAAACAAACTTATGTAGGTAATTTATGTACTTTAAAAGATGCTAATAATCAACCAATAAATAAGGCTGGATTTGATGCTAGTGATAAACAATATAAATTCAATGAATATCCTGTACTTAGAACAGAACAAGATTTATTCAAATCATTTGATTTATGTGCAAATGGAGAATATTTTGGAATATTCTGGGTTCCTGAAAAAGCTTATGGTATTAACTCAAATATGACATTTGGATATAAGAGATATTTCGATGAAGATAAAAATAAATGGATTACAAAAGGTTTAGTTATTTTAGATGGTAAACCATTAAACACAAACTATATCTATTTATTAAAAAAATCTGTAAAAGGGTAAGATGAGGGGATGATAATCCCCTTAATTCATTATTTTTAAAAAGGAGAGTATATAAAATGGCAAAAACACAAAATCAAGCAAATGAAACTGTTGAAAAAAATGAAATTGTTGAAAAAGAACAAGTTGTAATTAATGAAAATGATATTGTATCAGGAGAAGATTTAAAGGAAAATGATGTAATAGATGTTAATTCACCTGAAGTTACAATTGAAAAAAATACTGATGTAGATGAAGAATCTACAGAAAAAACTGAAGAAAAGACAGAATATTTAGAAGAACAAGAAGAGAAAGAAAAAACAAGTAGAAAGACAAACAACAAAAGATCAGATAATGAAAAAATAAAACTTAAAATTAGAATTGCATTTACAGACAAATACAATGATAGAGACTATAAAGAAAATGATATTGTTGAATTTGAGAAAGAAAGAGCAAGTGAATTATTATCTGATACAAGAAGATTAGTTGAAAAAGTAGACTAAAAAAGGAGCAGTAATATGTTAGAGAAAGTAAAGGAATGCTTGGGAATTACAGGAACTTACCAAGATACAATTCTTAAAAATTGGATTGCTGAAATACAACAATTGATGATAGATGGAGGAATTCCATCATCTGTTGTTAATGATGTAAAATCAGCTGGTGTGATTGCAAGAGGTGTTGATGATGTATATTTTCAAAAAGCAAATTTATCATCATACTTTTGGCAAAGAGCTACTCAACTAGCATATAAGGATGGTGATGGAAAATGAGTGGATTTTCAATAAATATAACCAATCCTATTCCACTTGTTTTACTTATACCAAAGATTTCAACAAAAAAGGGTATCACTAATAAGGAATATCCAACTGTTGATGAAGCATTAGCAGAAAAAGATAAAAATGGTAATTCTATTAATCTTTTTTTTGGCAGTTTTAAAACTTATGGTGGAACGGAGAAAACGGTAAATGGTGTGTATTCCATTGAAGATACAGCAAACATTGAAACTATGTATCGACCAGATATTACTGGTGTTTGCAGAATTGCAAGAGCTGAAGATAAGGCTGTATTCGATATAATAAATGAACCTGAAGATATAAATCAAAGACATCAATTTTTAAAATTTAAAGTCAAAAGATTAAAAGGTGGTGCTTAGTATGAGTAACAAGGCTTATTTGGAGTTTGAGGGTTTTAATGAGGCAATAGCAAGACTTAATAAATTAAATGCAAATACAAAAAATATATCAGAAAAATCATTAAAGAAAACCCACGAAATTATTACAAAAAAAGCACAAGAAGCGATTACACCACATAATGAAACTAAGAGAACTGAAAAAGCTTTGAAAAAAGAAGCAGAAATTGAATGGGCTGGTACATTAGCAAGTGTAAAAGTTGGTTTTAGCATAAGCGAGGGTGGACTAGCTTCAATTTTTTTGATGTATGGAACACAAAGCCACAGTGTTAGTAACCAATACGGAAAAAATCTTGGAATTATGGCAGAGCATAAAAAAGATAAAAAAATGTATAATGCAATTTTTGGTACAAGCACAAGAAAAGAAGTATTAGAAGCACAACAAGAAATATTTAATAATGAAATAAGGAGGTTGGAAGGGTAAATGAAAGATAAATTAACAAAAGTATTAGAGAGCATGAATTATCCATATTTTCAACAAGGTACGATGAATAAAGAAGAAGGTTATCCTGAATCGTACTTCACTTTTAAAAATATGTCTTCTGATGGAGATGCTTTTTATAATAATGAAGAACATAAAATTGTATGGCTTTTTATTGTTGCATTTTATTCTAACAATTCTGACCTAATAGATAAAGAATTATTAAATTTAAAAGAAAAATTAAAAATGGATGGGTTTATTGTGAGTGGCAAAGGATATGATGTTGAAAGTGATGAACCTACACAAACTGGAAGAGGTATAGCAGTAAGAATAATAGAAAATTTATAAGGAGGTAAAATCTATATGAATAAGAATTTAGATGAAATCGTTGAGTATAGAGGTGTCACAGATTTAGTTGTGGCAGAAGTATTATCTGATAATAATAAAGAAGGAGAAGGTTACAAAACAGGCGAGGTATATGAATTAGCTGGTGTTGGAGAAATTTCAAAAAGTACAAGTAATTCAAGTGAATCAAAATATTATAATAATATGGCTGCAATTGTAATCAATTCTGTTGGAGCAGATGAAATAAAATGTTCTACATCTGTACTTCCATTAGATAAATTAGCATTTATAACAGGACAAGATTATGATGAAACAACAGGAACATTAATTGAGGGAGAAAGAAAAACAAAATACTTTGCTCTTGGTTATAAAACAAAGAAAACTAATGGTGATGAAGTATATGTTTGGAGACATAAAGGAACATTTAGTATTCCTGATAGTACACATGCAACAGAAAATGATGGAACAGACTCTAATGGTCAAGAAGTAACATATACAGGAATTTCAACAACACATAAATTCACAAAAACAGGTAAAACTGCAAAAGCTATTAATGTTGATTTATCTAAAGACCTAGCAGATGTTAGCACATTCTTTGATACTGTTACAACAATAGATACTTTACAGGCAAAAGCCTAATAGGAGGAAAAAAATATGGATTTAAAATTAAATATCTACGACAAAAAAGAAATAACAAAAACATATACTGCTGAAACATACGATTTAATGTTTGGAACAGTAGAAGATTTGTTGGATGTTATTGATATTGATAATATTCAGGCTGGTAACAAAGCAGAGTTACTAAAAGCAATTGCAAAAGTTTTGGCAAGTTCAATGAATATTGTTAAACCATTGCTAAAAGAAGTTTTTGATGGATTAACAGATGAAGAATTAAGACATACAAAATTAAAAGAAATAATGAATGTTATAGCCGAAATTATAGCTTATTCTATAAATCAAATAACAAAAGGAAATGATGGAAAAAACTAGAAGAGGGGAATACTGCTATTCCCCTCTATCAAATATTCTTTGAACTTGAAATGGAAATATGTAATCGTTTTCCAACGGTTAATCCATTTTCAATAAGAAAAGAAAAAATGAGAGAGATTTTTCTATTAGTTAGAAGATTACGAATTTATGATGAAGCAAATAATCAAAACAATAAAAATAAAAGAAAAAAACAAATAAGAAGACCAGCTAGTGATAGCTGGTTTTAGTTTGCTTGATGAAAGGAGGAAAGTAAGTGGCAAAAGGAGAAGATATTACAACTCGATATAAATTGGATATATCGGATTTAAAAAAGAATATATCTGAAGCTAATAATTATATTAAACTCGCAAATTCCGAATTTAAAAAAGCAAGTTCTGGTATGGATGATTGGACAAAGTCTACAGATGGTTTAAGTGCAAAGTTGAAACAATTAAAATCTACGATGGAAGCACAAGTTAGTAAATTGCAATCATATCAAACACAGTTACAAACTGCACAAAAATATGAAAAGCAGTCTGCTAGTGAAATTGAAAATTTGAAGAAAAAACTAGAAGATGCAAAAAGAGCCTATGGAGAAAATTCTGATGAAGTTAGAAATTTACAAAGTCAATTGAGTTCCGCAGAACAAGCTCATTCAAGCATAAAACAACAAATATCGAATTTAACAGTTACTATTAACAATCAAGAGGCAGCGGTAAATAAAATTGAAAAAGAATACAGTAATTATAGTACACAATTACAAAATTTACAAAAAGCTGAAGAAAGAGCTAATAGTAGTACAAGTAAATTATCTGACACAATAGACGATCAACAAAAAGCGGTAGATGATACAAAAGAGGCATATAAGAATGCGGTACTACAATATGGTAAAAATTCATCAGAAGCCAAAAATTTAGCAAAAGAAATTAAAACATTATCAGGTGATTTAAATGATAATAAAACCAAAATGCAGGAACTCGATAGTGCTGCTGATAAATTAGATAAAAGTATTGATAGTGCTGGAAAATCAGCAGATGATGCTTCAAATGGTGGTTTTACAGTCCTTAAAGGAGCACTAGCAAATTTAGCAGCAGATGCGGTTGAGGGGTGCATAAATGGAATTTTGAAATTAGGTGGTGCTTTACTTAATGCTGGTAAACAGGCAATAGCTAGTTATTCTGATTATGAGCAATTAGTTGGTGGTGTTGAAACATTATTTAAGGACAGCTCGGGCATTGTAGAAAATTATGCTAATAATGCATATAAAACTGCTGGTCTTTCTGCAAATGAATATATGGACACTGTAACTTCATTTTCTGCATCATTATTGCAAAGTTTAAATGGTGATACTGCAAAATCAGCAGAAGTAGCTGATAAAGCAATTACAGATATGTCTGACAATGCAAATAAAATGGGTACATCAATGGAATCTATACAAAATGCATATCAGGGTTTTGCAAAACAAAACTATACAATGCTTGATAACTTGAAGCTTGGATATGGTGGAACTAAAAGTGAAATGGAAAGACTTATTGGAGATGCTAACAAATTAGCAAAAGCACAAGGACAAGCTGGAAATTTGACAATTGAAAGTTATGCTGATGTTGTTGAAGCTATACATTTGGTTCAAGATAATATGGGCATAACAGGAACTACTGCAAAAGAAGCAAGTACAACAATTCAAGGATCTATTGGAGCAATGAAGTCTGCATGGAGTAATTTACTAACTGGCATGGCAGATGAAAATGCAAATTTTGATACTTTAATGGAAAATTTAATAGATAGTATAGGAACTGTTATTCAAAATATAGTTCCAAAGGTAAAAATTGTAATTGATAGTATTATATCATTACTCATTGAGTTATTTCCACAAATTGTTGATTTAATAACAGAACTATTACCTGATGTAATGGAAGGAATGAATAAATTACTACAGGGGATAATTGAAGCTTTACCAACGGTTGTTGATGCAATAATTGGTATTATACCTCAAATAATAGATGTTTTACAGATGGCAATTCCACAATTACTTCAAGCAGGAGTTCAAATTATTATAAGTCTTGTAAATGGATTAACAGATGCAATTCCAAACCTAGTTATTGCATTAGTACAAGTTGTAAATCAGATTATTGGAGTATTGATTGACAGTTTACCAGATCTTATTGATGCTGCCTTTAGTTTCTTTATGGGAATTATTGAAGCAATCCCTGAGATAATATCTGCATTAACAGAAAATCTTGATGAAATAATAAATACTATTTTATATGGATTAACAGATGCAATTCCAAGATTAATAGAAGGAGCAGTACAATTATTAAATTCAATAGTTGAAGCTATACCACTTATAATTCCTGCATTAGTAGATGCAATTCCAACAATAATAAATACTATTATTACCGGGTTGGTTGAAAATTTACCAATTGTATTACAGGGAGCAGTGCAATTGTTAATGGCTATTATTCAAGCAATACCATTGATTATACAAGCACTTATTCCTCAAATACCAACTATTGTTACTACTATAATCAATGTTTTAATACAAAATATACCAGTATTACTACAAGGTGCAATTCAATTATTTATGGCATTAGTTCAAGCAATACCAACTATATGCTTAGAATTATTAAAGGCGTTGCCACAGATAATTAGTTCTATATTCCAAGGATTAGCACAATTACCTGAACAATTAGGATCATTTTTTCAAGGTGCTTGGCAAGGAATACAAAATGTATTTTCTAATGTAGGAGGATGGTTTGGAGATAGATTTAGAGAAGCTTGGAATAATATTACTGGTATTTTTAGCAATATTGGTAATTTTTTCGGAGGATTATGGAATACAATCAGTGATAAATTTTCAAACATTGGAACTAATATAGGAAATGCAATTAGTGGAGCTGTTAAATCAGGTATTAATGGATTATTAGGAATGATAGAAAATACAGTAAATGGATTTATTAATATGATTAATGGAGCGATAGGAATAATCAATGCAATTCCAGGTGTAAATATATCAAGAATCAATACATTAAATATACCAAAATTATATAGAGGTGGTGTATTAGAAAAAGGACAAGTTGGTTTACTTGAAGGAAATGGAGCAGAAGCGGTTGTTCCTCTTGAAAGAAATAAAGGCTGGATAAAAGCTGTTGCAAATGATATGAAAGAAGAAATGAAAAACAATACTTCTAATATTAACAATATATCTAATTCAACATCTAATGTTAATAATTTTACTCAAGTAATAAATGCTCCAAAACAACCATCTAGACTAGAGTTATATAGACAGACAAGGAATTTATTAAATCTAGTAAATGCATAGGAGGGAAATAAAAAATGTTTACTTTAAAAGTTGAAAATATTAAAGGAGCAGTCCTTGAATTAACTGATAACGAAGAAGATTATCAAATAGCAAATATAGAAGGAATAACCCCTCCAAATGCTAATATAAATACTTCAACTTATGCAAATGGAGATGGTTCTGCCTTTAATAGTTCAAAAATTCCCAATAGGGAAATTGTTATTACAGTATATATAAATGGAGATGTTTCTCAAAATAGATTAAAACTTTATAAATATTTTAGAAATAAACAATGGTGTAAAATTTATTTTGAAGATGATAACAGAAATGTTTTTATAGAAGGATATGTGCAAACTTTTGAAGTCCCAATATTCGTTCAAAAGCAAGTTGCACAGATTTCTATTTTATGTCCTGACCCATATTTTAAAGATATTAATACAATAGTTCAAAGTATTTCAAAAACAATAAAAAAATTCTCTTTCCCATTTTCTATAAATAGTAATCAACCTATTGCAATTTCTTCTGTAGATCTTGAAAAGGTAACAAATGTTATAAACGATAGTGAAAGTGAAACAGGTTTAATTATTAATATTGGATTTATGGGAACTGTAAATAAGCTAGAAATTCGTAATATTGAAACAGGAGAAAATTTTATAATTGATTATGAGTTTATGAAAAATGATAAATTAATAATTAATTGTAATAGAGGAAAAAAATCGGTAATTTTAACTAGAGAAGCGGTTGAATATAATTTAATTCCACAAGTTAGAAGTGAATCAACATTTTTTCAATTAGGAATTGGAGATAATAGATTTAGTTTTTTAGCTGATGATGGAGAGAAGGATATGCTAGTGGATATTAGTTTTAAATATTATCGTGTATATTTAGGGGTATAGAATTATATGGATGAATTATATTTGTTAGATAAAGATTTAATTAAAAAATACATAATAGATATGTATTCAAGTATTTTATGGGTTCCTAGATATAATGAATTGGGAGATTGTGAACTTGTTATTTCTGCAACTATTGAAAATATCAAAAAAATAAAAGAATGCAAATATATTGCTAGGAAAAATGACGATATGGTTTGTGAAATAACAAAAATTGAAATAAAAACTGATGAAGAAAATGGAGATCAATTAATTATAACAGGTACAGATATAAAAAACATACTAAATTCAAGAATAGTAGCCAAACAAACGAATTTTAATGGATTAGTTGAAGATTATATAAGAACTTTAATTACTGATTCTATAATAAATCCTACCAACAAAGAAAGAAAAATAGAAAACTTTATATTAGCAGATAAAGTAGGATTTAAAGAAACAATAAGAGAACAAGTTACTTATGATTATGTAGGTACAAAAATTCAAGAATTATGTCAGAATTACGAGTGGGGATATAAAGTTGTTATAAAAGATAGAAAATTTGTATTTTCTTTATATAAAGGGAAAGATAGAAGTGCTTATGTTCAATTTTCACAAAACTATGACAACATATCTACAACGGATTATACCAAAGATGATAGTAATATAAAAAATATTGCTATTGTTGCAGGAGAAGGCGAAGGAATAGAAAGAAAAACTGTTACAATTGGTAGTGGAACAGGAATTAACAGACACGAATTATATGTGGATGCAAGAGATGTTTCAAGTTCAATTGATTATGATGAATTATTAAGTAGTTATCCTAATGGGAATGAAAAGAATATAAATGGCACAATATACTATCAAGTAAACGGAACTAATATCGCTATTTTAACAAAAAACGATGATGGAGAAATTACTGAAGTAATATTATGTAATAATATTTATATTGAAAACCTAAAAAGTGTTGGATATGAAAAAATGTCTGAATATAAATCAATAACATCTTTTACAGGAGATGTTATTATAGGAGCTAATTATACATATAAAGATGATTATAATCTAGGTGATATTGTAAATATTGTAAATGAATACGGAATTTCAATTAATGTTAGGATATCTGAAATATTAGAGAGTATAGATGATAATGGATATAAAATGGAACCGACATTTCAAAATATAAAAAGTGAATAGGAGGCAAAAATGGAAAACGATGTAAAATTTGAAGTTACTGCTGGTTTTTTTGATGCGATAAATAATGATCGTGTTTATTCAGCAGATGATATGAATAGACCATATAGAAAATTAATAAGTAATGGTGTTTTTGCAACTCCAAAAGGTGAACCTTCCAATTATTTGCAAGTTTTTACTGCAAACAATGGAATGAATATTATAGTTTCAGCAGGTTATGCACTAATTGGGGATAAGTGGTTTGAAAATCCAAGCAATTTGACAATAACTACAGCACAAAATTCTGATGTATTAACTAGAATAGACAGTATTATAGCTCAAATGGATAAAACTCAATTAGGAAGGGCAGGAAATATAGTATATAGAAAAGGGACTGCATCAAGCAACCCAGTACATCCATCAATAAATACTGAAGAAAACATCATTGAATTTAGATTAGCTGATATTACGATTAGTCCATCTTGTATAAAAATTACACAAGACTTAATAAAAGACTGTAGAGGTAGTAGTGAATGTCCTTGGGTTACAAGTTTAATATATCAAGTTGATACATCAACATTATATGCACAATGGCAAGAGGCATATAAGAAATATTATGAAGATCAAGAAGCGGAACACGATACATATTTTACAGAATTTAAAAATATTATGGCAAATTTCTTTAATACTGAAGAACAAGAATTTACTAATTGGTTTGAAAAGATGAAAAATCAATTGTCAGAAGATGCAGCAGGAAAAATACAATTAGAAATAGATAATTTAACTACTATTTTAAATGAAACAAGAGAGAATTTAGAAGATGCAATTTCACCAATTATAACAGAAGATGGATATTATATTGCAACAGAGGATAATACAAGGTTAGTTGTTGGAATGTAAAAAAATAAGGAGGATTTTACAATTATGGGAATTAAAAAAATTTCAGAACTTGAAGAATTAAAAAATCTTCAAACAACAGATATATTACCTGTTGTTGATGTGGCAAATGGGACAACTAAAAAAGTTGAAATTTCCACATTACTTACTGCACTTGTAGAAAAAAATGCAGGTGCACATAATAGTATTTATAGAGGAAAAGATATTACTGATTTATTCTATGATGGAACATTATCAAAACAAATTGCAGCAGGAACTTTTGACGATATATTCATTGGAGACTATATCATAGGAAAAACAAGTGGTAGAAAATATTTAGTAGCCGATATTAATTATAGATTACACATGGGAGATACAGAATGTACGAAACCTCATGTTTTAATGATACCGGAAAGAATAATGGGAACAGCACAAATGAATGCTAGTAATATAACTGATGGAGCTTATATTGGTAGTGCAATGTATAAAACAAATTTAGCACAATTTAAAACAGTAATAAAAAATGATTTTGAAACAAGTCATATATTAAAGCATAGAAATCATTTACAAAATGCAGTTTCAAATGGATGTGAGACCGGAGGAACATGGTACGATTCTGATATAGAATTGATGAATGAGATAATGGTTTATGGTTGTCAAATATTCAAAAATGCTACAAATGGATCTACATTTCCTAACAATTATCAAATAGACAATTCTCAATTATCATTATTCAGGTTAAGACATGATTCGATTGTTGCTAGAAATGATGCTGGAGATAGATATTGGTACTGGTTAAGAGATGTCGTTTCTTCTACGGGTTTCGCGGATGTCGGCGGCAATGGTAATTCGAGTTACGGCAATGCTTCGAATGTCCGCGGTGTTCGTCCTGCTTTCCTAATCGTGTAATCAGACATCGACAGGGCTTTATGCCCTGTCATATAGTATAGTTAGCTTTCAAGATAGTTAAAATAAGAAAATAAAAATGATATAATTTCTGTTGAAAAAATAGAAAAGGAGAAATAGTATTATTTTACAATGTCAGAGATAAAGAAAAGTGAAAGAAAAGAATCAAAATTGCAAACAATTCATAATGCATATATGATAAGAATGGCAGTAACAAATTTAGCAGAAAATAATTTTTATATAACATTTTCAAAAATAGAAGAAAAAATAAACAATAGAATAAAAGGACTTGATGAAAAGGAACAAATAAGAATAAAAGAAAATATGTATAAATTTTATAGAAATCAAATAAATAGAGTATCAGACAATGTAATAGAACTAGCAACAGGAATAAGTAGACATTTAAGAATTGCAAATACAATATTTCCAACATATATGTCAGAGTTTGAAGAAAGACGTATAGAAATGGACAGAGCTATGGCTTGTTGTAATGCGCTTCAAGATGAATTGCAATATGCAGGAGAATGTTTATATGCTGATTTGAATAAGTATATGAATTTGGTTCTAGAAATTCAAAAAGAATTTAATATGATAAAATCACTTCGACAAACTGACAATAGGTTTTTAAAAAATATAAAGAAATAATAATTAGTGGGTAATCTTTGTATGTCGTTTCTTCTACGAATTTCGCGAATGTCAGCAACAATGGTAATTCGAGTTACAACAATGCTTCGAATGTCAACGGTGTTCGTCCTGATTTCACAACCCATGCAATTTGTTTATATGGACTTGATTCCATCGTATGGATATGGGAAAAGGAAAGGAAAGATTATCCCTTCAATAGCAGAATTGATAAATACTAATCATTATGTATTTGGTTACGACCAGTAATACTATTAAAGTGATTTTTATGAATATTTTTTATGATGCAAATAAAATTTATGAAGCTGGAACAAAGGCAATTCAAGGAGCACCTTTTAAATATCAATCACAATTGTTCGAAATGAACCATTTGATAGAAACAGCACAAATTTTAAAAGATTTGAAAGAGTGGAAATATAAACCAGTAGCAGGAAAAAAATTTACTATAAATGAACGAGGAAAAATAAGACATATTACAAGTAATAATATGGTTGATAAAACAATTAATCATTTACTTTGCGATAATGTTTTAAGTCCAGCTATTTCTCCATATTTAATCTATGATAATGGTGCAAGTCAAAAGAATAGAGGTGTGGCTTTTCATAGAAAAAGATTTGAAACACACTTACATCAATATTATAGAAAATATAAAAGTAATGAGGGATACATATTGTTAATTGATTTTAGCGGATATTATGCAAGTATTCCTCATGATTTATGTTTAAAGAAGTTACAATATTTTTTAAGAAAAGTAAAACCTGAAGAAGCAAAAATTACTATGTGGATTTTAAAAAATCTATTTGATGTATTTAATATAGATAATAAAAATGGAAAAGGCGTAGATATTGGAAGTCAACCATCTCAAAATATAGGAATTTCGTATCCATCACAAATAGATAATTATATAAAAATTGTTAGAGGATGCAAATATTATGGAAGATATACGGATGATAGTTATATCATTCATCAAGATAAAGAATTTTTAAAACAATTACTAAAAGAAATAAAAATTATATCAAGTAAACTAGGATTAATAGTTAATGATAGGAAAACAAGAATAGTAAAATTATCTCAACAATTTAAAGTATTACAAATAAATTATTCACTAACACCAACAGGAAGAATAATAAAAAAGATAAGTACAAAAACAGTAACTCGAGAAAGAAGAAAACTAAAAGCATATAAAAGACTATTGGATAAAGGAAAAATGAAAAGCAATGATATAGAAAATAGTTTTAAAAGTTGGATGGCAGGAAATTATAAAAAAATGTCAATGCAACAAATAAGTAATATGTCGCAATTATATTATGATTTATTTAAGGAGGTACCGAAATGGAAAAATCATGGAAAATTACGTTATCTGATGGAACACAACTTAAAGACTTAAAATTAAGTGGAAATAATTATATTTCAAAAACAAAAATAACTGAAGACGATTTTAAAGGAAAATTGTCAAAAGTTATAATTGAAAATGAAACTGATAAAATATCTGTAGAGCTTGAACATGTTGAATTAGTGCAAATTGTTCATTATGAAGATGGATATTATTTTGTATTAAGACAATTATCACAAGATGAAATAGATAAACAGAAAATGCAAGGTGATATTGAATATCTTGCAATGATGACTAACACTGATATGGAGGAGGTCTAAACTATGAGCAAAAATTTTGAAAAAGTAAAAAGATTTTATGATAATGGAATTTGGAACGAAGCAAGAGTGTATAATGCAGTTGGAAAATGGATAACAAAAGAAGAATATAAGGAAATAACAGGAGAAGATTATAAATAGACACCTAATAGGTGTTTATTTTTTTATCAAATGAAAGAGAGGAAAAGTTATGGTTATTGAAATATCTACACTTATTAGTATAGTTTCTGTAGCAATAGCAGTAATAACAATAATCTATAATATATCAAGAAACGGAAAGAAAGATGTTACAGAAGATGTTAAAGAGGATGCAACTCAAATGGCAACTGTAATAACAGAATTAAAATCAATATCAAATGGAATTGAGGATATAAAGAAAGAAATTACTTCAATAAAAGATGATGTGAAAGAAAATAGAGATAGAACAACAAGATTAGAAGAAAGTTGCAAACAGGCACATAAAAGGATCGATGAGATAATTGCTAGATTAGAACATAGCAATCACTAAATAAAGGAAAGGAGGGGGAATTTATGACTGTTCAATTATTAGTATATGTTATAACAACATTATTTACCTACATTTTAGGCAAAATATCAAAGCATTTTGGGTGGAATGAAACATTACCTATTCCAATACAAAATATTTTGATAGGAATTATAGCAACAGTAATAGGGTGTATAATTCATATTGAGGGATTAGATGCAAATAGTATAATACAAGCAGTTGTTACTGCATTAGGTGGAATTGGTACTGCAACTGTATTATATGATGCTAAAAATCAATAATCTAATATAATAAATTTTCAAAAATACTGGAAGAAAGTCAAAAAATCTTCCAGTATAGTTTTTTATAGGGAGGGATTTTCATGGAAGAAAACGAAGTTTTAGGAAATGGAGAAATCCAAAGAAATGAGAATGAATTTGGAGGTGAAGAATAATGAGAGGTATAGATGTATCAGCCCATCAGGGTAATATTAATTGGGATGCAGTAAAAACATCAGGAATTGAATTTGCTATAATTAGAATTAGTTATGGTCAAAGTGCAGTAGATTCAAAAGCAATAAGAAATATTGAGGAATGTATAAGAGTAGGAATTCCATTTGGTGTTTATACTTATTCTTATGCATTAAATATAGACAATGCTATTAACGAAGCAAATTTAGTAATAAAAACATTAGCACCATATAAAAATAAAATAAAATTTCCAGTGATAATTGATATGGAAGATGCAGATGGTTATAAAGCAAAATATGGTATGCCTTCAAATGATACATTAGTTTCAATTTGTGAAAAAGAATGTTTAATGTTTGAAGAGGCAGGATATTATGCAGCAATATATGCTTCAAAATCATGGTTTGATTCAAAATTAAATTCTTCAAAGTTAAATAGATTTGATAAATGGATGGCATGGTGGTCAACATCTGCTTCATCAAAATTTGATCATAATACTTATGGATTATGGCAATATACATCATCAGGAAAAGTTAATGGAATATCAGGAAATGTTGATATGAATGAATCTTTCAAAGATTATCCATCAATGATAAATACAGAAAGTTCAAATACAACATCTCAAACACCAACAAAATCTATTGATGATTTAGCTCAAGAAGTTATTAATCAACAATGGGGAAATGGAGACGATAGAAAACAAAGATTAACTTCAGCAGGTTATGATTATAATGCTGTCCAAAATAGAGTTAATGAGATTTTAGGTGCATCGTCTAAAAAATCTAATGAAGAAATCGCAAATGAGGTTATTGCAGGAAAATGGGATGTTGGACAAACAAGAAAAGAAAAATTAACGGCAGCAGGTTATGACTACAATACAATTCAAGCAATAGTTAATAGTAAATGTGGTTCAAGTTCATCATCAAAAAGCTATACTGTAAAATCAGGTGATACATTATCAGGAATTGGGGCAAAGCTGGGAATCAACTGGAAGACTATTGCAGATAAAAATGGAATAAAATCACCATATACAATATATCCGGGACAAGTATTAAAATATTAAGGGTATATAACTTATCTAATTAAAAATAAAAATCGCTTAAATCGAAACCTCGTGGCTCGATTTTTTGCGATTTTTTTTATTTTTACAGTTTATTGTATATTTTTTAAATTTTGCTGTATATTATATAGTATGTCAAAGGCTTCTTTACAAGTTGTATTATTTAAGTCTATATTTTCAATTTTCTTTATAATATCATTATAAGAAGTGTTTTGATTAGAAGATGTATGGGTAGAAACTAATTTATATTTTAAGTTATGAGAATCAAGTAATTGTGTGTATTTATCTAATTTGGAGATTGGAAAGCCACACTTTATAATTTCAGGACTTAAGTCGGTTAATTTCAAACCAATTTCATTAGATACTATTCGTGCATCTTCGTTTAATATATTATAGAATATTCCTACTTGAAAAATATAAATTAAATTAGGATCTTCTTTTTTTAATTCTTGATATTGCTTCATTAATTTACTCATATTTTATTTTACCTCTATTCTTATTTTTCTTCTTTCCTTTTTTTCTGACAATAATGTCTCCAATTTCACAATTAAATAAATCACACATTTTTTCTAATGTATCAAATTTTATGCTATTAGTTTCATTATTCATCATTCTTGTAAGTGATTGATAACCTCCTTCCATATTTTTTACAAACCAATATTTCGTTTTCTTTTGTTTTTTCAATAATTCATTTACTTTTAATTGTATCATCTTAATCACCTCCTCCTAATATATCTATTTTAAAAGAAAGTAACAAAGATTTTAACTATCTGCTATTTGAGTTAAATTGAAGATAACTATTTTACAATATAGGTATTTATGTTATAATATACTCAAAGTTAAGTAGTGAGGTGCTATTATGAATAATGTAGAAATAATAGAAATGTTAAATAAGATAGAAGAATATATAAAACATGAGGAATTAGAAAGTGTATTAAAATATATAGATATTAAAAAGAAGAGTTTAAATATAAAAAAAGATATTGCAAATGAATATATGGATAAATTAATAGAAAATTTAAAGTAAAAGTCGAATTTTGTCGAATTATGTAATACAAGTGTATCAAGGAAAATTCGAGATAATATCTAACCTCCAGTATAGTTATTTTATTTTACATAATATGGTATAATAAAAATAGAGATATCTCCAATAAATAAAAGAAGGAGGAACGGAATGAATTTAAACTGGTTAGATGAAGTAATGCTATATATATTTAAAAAGTATTCTTACAAGATATATAAAATGGGTGTAAGAGATGGATTTAATTATAAAAATTAAAAGTAATTAGCCAATTTTTAGCCAATTAGTTTAGCATAGTTTACATTGGTTTGAAATGAAATATTGAAAGAATAGTGAAAATTAGCACTTATGGACTGGAATAAATTGAAACAACTTTCTTATATTAGTTCAGTTGGTTCAGGTGTTGTTGCTGACATTATCGAATAATTTATAATTATTTAATATATAAATAAGAGTAATATATTGCATATTACTCTTATTTTGTTACTATTTATAGCTTAAAATTAAATTAAATAAAGAGGTTATCTATAATATTTTCTATTTTTATTCCAATCAAACGACATTAAATAAAATTTAAGCATTACAGTTGGAGTCATTTCATAATCTTTTTTTACTGAATTATAACAAAAAACGAAACTTAAAAAGTAAAAATACTTGATTTTTTTAATAAACAATAATAAAATAGATATATTAAAAATAAAATTAGAATATAAAAAACCAAGTGGAGGAAACAAGATGAGAATTATTTTAGATGCAATGGGTGGAGATAATGCACCAGATGCAAATATTAAAGGAGCTATTAATGCAATTAATAAAGTAAAGGCAGAAGTAGTATTAGTTGGAAAAGAAGACATAATTAGAACAAAGGTAAAAGAATTTTATGGAAAGGAAATAGAACAAATATCAGATAGATTAAAAATAGTAAATGCTACAGAAACAATCGAAATGGTAGATAAACCAACAGATGCGATAAGACATAAAAAAGATTCGTCAATGGTAGTGGGATTTAATATGTTAAAACAAGATGAAGGAGATGTATTTATTTCAGCAGGAAATTCAGGAGCACTGCTTACAGGAGCAACACTAATTGTTGGAAGAATAAAGGGAATAGATAGACCAGCATTAGCTGGAATATTACCAGCATATAAAAGTCAGTTATTATTGATAGATGCTGGATCTAATACAAATTGTAAGCCAATTAATTTATTACAATTTGCTCAAATGTCTACAATATATTTAAGAAATACATTTGGAATAGAGAAACCAGCAATTGGATTATTGAATATTGGAACAGAAGAAACAAAAGGAAATGAACTAGTAAGAGAAAGTTATAATTTATTAAAAGAAAAATCAAAAGAATTAAATATAAATTTTATTGGAAATGTAATCGGTATGAGATATGGTTCATTATTTGATTCAACTCAGACAATGGTATC
>OIEM01000181.1_pt1 | contig 36520 bp, 25 predicted proteins | sample 1581761 | NCBI WGS metagenome assembly OIEM01 (sample SAMN01760978, study PRJEB22395) | human gut metagenome | reverse complement strand
TTCCCTACACGACGCTCTTCCGATCTCATGGATTTCCTTTATCAACACATTCACGTTGTCACGTCGCCAATCGGCTTTATTACTGTATCCGCGACCATACTGTGCAAAACTGATATTGTCGGGGAAATCCTCTCCCGGATTAGGATAAGGATAAAAATAATCATCCATGTGAATGGCATCCACATCATAACGGGTAACAATATCGCGTACAATCTTACAAATATATTTACGATTCTCAGGTAATGCCGGATCAAAATACAATTGTCCGGCATAAGTCACAAAACGTTCAGGGTTCCTGTTGTAAGGATGAATGGGCGACAAGGCTACCGTTCCCTTTGTTTTGGCACGATAAGGATTTATCCAGGCATGAAACTCCATTCCACGCTTATGACATTCATCTATCATAAACTGCATAGGGTCCCAATAAGGTGACGGTACCCTGCCCTGCACCCCGGTAAGGAAGCGGCTCCACGGCTCGTAAGATGATTTATACAAGGCATCTGCTTCAGCACGCACCTGAAAAATAATAGCATTAATACCAGCTTCTTGTAAGCTGTTCAGTTGTCTGATTAATAACTGCTGCATCTTCTCTGCAGGCATTCCTTGAAACTGCCCATTTACACATTGAATCCATGCACCCCGAAATTCACGCTTAGGATAACGTGACCTGGCATTGACCGCCGATGTCAGAAGGAGCGTTATCAATAAAAGAAAAATCGTTTTTGCTCTCATTTTAAGTCTTCGCTATTTTAATAGTTTTCGCAGACAAAGATAAAGATAAAATATGAAACAGCGAGATAACGACAGGCAAAATAAAGATTTCATGCCTCTATCTTCAAATAAATCAATGCGAACTCTTGGAGGATAATTTTAATTCTGTAAATTTACAACATCTTACGTATTCCTAAATAAACACCAGACCTACAGCATCCACAACATGATAAAAAACAGCTTGAACTAAAGTTTAAACAAGAGTCAAGAACCGGCAAATAAGAGACTACATCAGCCAGTTCAGCACTGTTGCCACAGGTTTCATCATAATCTTTTGGAGAAGTGACCTAATTACCCCAAAACACCCGTCAGAAGAAAACTACTGAAAAATTTCTATAGAACAACATTTTTTCACCCTACGGAATGAAACGTATCCGAGCAGGATTGACTATCTTTGCATATTCAACTAAATGCAAAAAAGAATGTCTGAAAGTAATTATATATCTATCAAAGGAGCCAAGGTCAACAACCTCAAAAACATTGATGTGGATATTCCCCGCAATAAACTGGTAGTCATTACAGGCTTATCCGGTTCCGGAAAATCATCATTGGCTTTTGACACGTTATACGCCGAAGGCCAGCGTCGCTATGTGGAAAGCTTATCATCTTACGCCCGCCAGTTTTTGGGCAGAATGAGCAAACCGGAATGTGATTTTATCAAAGGAATTCCTCCTGCCATTGCCATCGAACAGAAAGTAAACAGTCGCAACCCGCGTTCCACCGTAGGAACCTCGACCGAAATATATGAATATTTGCGATTGCTGTACGCACGTGTGGGGAAAACCTACTCCCCCATCAGCGGACAATTGGTGAAGAAACACAGCGCGGAAGACATCGTGAATTGTATGCTTTCTTTTCCCAAAGGGACTAAATATACCGTGCTCGCTCCACTACTGCCACGCGAAGGACGCAGCATTGCCGAACAATTGGACATTGACTTAAAACAGGGATTTACGCGTGTGGAAGTGAACCGCGAGGTTATGCGTATCGAGGACTTCCTGCAACAAGTGCCGGCCGAAGGAAAAAAACAAAATATCTACTTACTGATAGACCGTATGACGGCCGATGACAGCAAAGACAGCATCAGCCGACTGACCGACTCGGCCGAAACAGCCATGTATGAAGGTGACGGAGCCTGCATGCTCCGCTTTTATTCATCGGACGGCAGCACACAACTTTTTTCCTTCAGCACGAAGTTTGAAGCAGACGGTATTACCTTTGAGGAACCCAACGACCAAATGTTTTCTTTCAACTCCCCCATTGGTGCCTGCCCCAATTGCGAAGGTTTCGGCAAGGTAATCGGAATAGATGAACATCTTGTCATCCCCAATCGCGCTCTGAGTGTATATGACGGAGCGGTGATTTGTTGGCGTGGCGAAAAGATGGGCGAATGGCTGAAAGAATTCATCCGTGAAGCCCCGAAACACGATTTCCCCATCTTTACTCCTTATTATGAACTGACGCAAGAGCAGAAAGACTACTTGTGGCATGGTCCAAAAGAGAAAGCCTGCATAGACTCATTCTTTAAAATGCTGGAAGAGAATCAATATAAAATTCAGTATCGTGTGATGTTGGCACGTTACCGCGGAAAGACTCTTTGCCCCATGTGCCACGGAACCAGACTGAAAAAAGAAGCCGGATATGTAAAAGTAGGCGGACGCTCTATATCCGAATTGGTAGATTTACCCATTCATGACCTAAAGGAATTCTTCCGCACATTAGAATTGGATACACACGATACTGCTATAGCCAAACGTATACTGACAGAGATTAATAACCGAATCAACTTCCTGATGGATGTCGGTTTAGGCTACCTCACATTAAACCGCCTTAGCAATACATTGTCGGGTGGTGAAAGCCAACGTATCAACTTGGCAACTTCCCTGGGAAGCAGCCTTGTAGGATCGCTTTATATATTGGATGAACCAAGTATCGGACTTCATAGTCGCGATACCGAACGCCTTATTAAAGTATTACGCCAATTACAAGAACTGGGAAATACCGTCGTAGTGGTAGAGCATGATGAGGAAATCATCCGTGCCGCTGACTACATTATAGATATCGGTCCCAAAGCCGGACGCTTGGGAGGGGAAATCGTCTATCAGGGAGACATGAAAGACTTGAAAAAAAACAGTAACAGCTATACGGTTCGTTATTTACTTGGAGAAGAAACCATCGAAATACCCCAATCACACCGCCCCTGGAATAATTATATCGAAATAAAAGGAGCCAGAGAAAACAATCTGAAAGGAGTGGATGTACGTTTCCCTCTAAATATAATGACAGTAGTTACAGGTGTCAGCGGTTCGGGAAAGAGCACATTGGTGCGTGATGTTTTCTATAAAGCGCTGAAACGGGAATACAGTGAAAGCAGTGAGCGACCGGGAGAATTCGTTTCTATCAGCGGTGACATACAGATGGTTAAGGACATTGAGTTTGTCGATCAAAATCCAATCGGGAAGTCATCACGCAGCAACCCGGTGACTTATGTAAAAGCATACGACGAAATCCGTAAACTTTACGCAGAGCAACCCTTGGCCAAACAAATGGGTTACACAGCCGGATACTTTTCTTTCAACACCGAAGGAGGACGTTGTGAAGAATGCAAAGGCGACGGAACGGTTACGGTGGAGATGCAGTTTATGGCCGACTTGGTGCTGGAATGTGAATCTTGTCACGGCAAACGCTTTAAAAGCGATACTTTGGAAGTGAAATTCCAAGATAAGAATATATATGATATACTGGAAATGACCGTGAATCAAGCTATAGAATTCTTTACCGAACACGGACAAAAAAAGATTGTGAAGAAACTCACTCCGCTGCAAGACGTGGGATTGGGATATATTAAATTGGGACAATCTTCGTCTACACTGTCCGGTGGTGAGAACCAACGTGTGAAACTGGCCTATTTCCTAAGTGTGGAAAAGACACAGCCTACTATTTTTGTCTTTGACGAACCCACTACCGGTTTGCATTTCCATGATATCAAGAAGTTGTTGGAAGCTTTTGACGCGCTTATCAGCAGAGGGCATACCATCGTTATCATCGAACATAATCTGGACGTAATAAAATGCGCCGATTATGTCATCGACCTTGGACCGGAAGGTGGAAAAATGGGTGGTAATCTGGTCGTTGCCGGCACACCGGAAGAAATAGCCCAATGTGCAGCCTCTTATACCGGACAGTTCTTAAAAGAGAAATATTTATAATCTTAAATAAATAAACAATGAAAAAACTACTTTATTTATCCATGTTCCTATGGCTTGTTCTCACAGGATGCACACAGGAAAAAAAGGAATTTACCGTTTTGCAATGGAATATCTGGCAAGAAGGGACCATGGTTCCCGGCGGTTATGAGGCTATTGTCGATGAAATTATTCGTCTTCGCCCCGATTTTGTAACCCTCAGTGAAGTGCGTAATTATAATAACACCAATTTTACAGCACGCCTCACCCGGTCGCTGAAAGAAAAAGGAGAAACTTATTATTCCTTCTATACATACGATACCGGTTTACTTAGCCGCTATCCGATTACCGACTCACTGACTGTCTTCCCCGAAAACGGTGACCACGGAAGTATTTACCGTTTGACAACCGACATGAATGGAAAGAAAATGGCCGTTTATACCTCTCATCTGGATTATCTGGATGATGCATATTATAATGTACGTGGATATGACGGTTCTACTTGGGAAGAAATTCCTATTCCCACTACAGTTGAAGAAGTTCTGGAAAGAAATGTCGCGTCACAACGTGATGATGCCATCAAGATGTTTATCGAGCAGGCAAAGAAAGACCGGGAAGCCGGATATACCATTATTTTGGGTGGTGATTTCAATGAACCCTCGCACCAGGATTGGACAGAAGAAACCAAGAACCTTTACGACCACCACGGATTAGTAATTCCTTGGACAGTGCCCGTCTTGCTGGATGAAGCCGGTTTCGTTGATGCTTACCGTTCTTTCTATCCCAATGTGCTTGACTATCCCGGCTTTACTTATCCTTCTGACAATCCGGCCAAACCTGCCGAAAAAATCACTTGGGCACCCAAAGCCGATGAACGCGACCGTATCGACTATATTTGGTTCTATCCCGAAAAAGGGCTGACCGTGAAAGATGCAGCAATCTTTGGTCCTAAAGGTTCTATTGTACGTTCTCAGCGTGTACAGGAAACTTCAAAAGATAAATTCATCGAACCGCAGAATGTATGGCCGACAGACCATAAAGGTGTTCTAGTGACATTCCAATACTAATATATTAACTACCTAAAAATTTATCTTATGATTAAGCAGACTTATAAAAAATGGATTGCTGCTTGCACCGTGACGAGCTCATTGCTGTTGGGTGCTTGTACTTCCACTCCTCCCTCTGTCAGAGACGTTTCTATCGTCCCGCTGCCGAACAATGTTCAACAAGACAGCAGCGCATTCGTTCTTCCTAAAAGTTGCACCATCGGCATCACTGATTCCCGGCTGGCTCCGGCTGCCGAATATCTGGCAGGAATACTTTCTCCTTCCACCGGATATAACATAAAAGTACAAGACGGAGAAGGAACCATCACCCTCTCATTGGGGGAAGTTGAAGGCAAAGAGGGTGCATACCAATTAAAAACCGACACTAAGAAAATCAATATAAAAGGAAACTCTTATGGTGGAGTTATTGCCGGAATTGAATCTTTACGCCAATTATTCCCTCCTCAGATTGAATCCAAACAAATAGTGGACGGTGTAGATTGGGCTATTCCGAGTGTAGACATAAATGATGCCCCCCGCTTTACTTGGCGAGGCATCATGCTGGATGTTTCACGCCATTTCTATTCCAAAGATGAAGTAAAAGAACTGTTGGATGTAATGGCACTTTATAAGATGAATAAGTTCCACTGGCATCTCACCGACGACCAGGGTTGGCGTATCGAAATAAAGAAATATCCTTTGCTGACCGAAAAAGGTGCTTGGCGCAAATTCAATTCTCATGACAAAGAATGCATCCGCCAATCAAAGGTGAACGATAATCCTGACATGGCTATTCCCGAAAGCAAGATTCGCATTGTAGAAGGTGATACACTGTATGGCGGTTATTATACCCAGGAAGATATCAAAGAGGTGATTGCATACGCTAAAGTACGTGGTATTGACATTGTTCCCGAAATAGATATGCCGGGACATATGCTGGCTGCCATAAGCAATTATGAAGGGGTATCTTGTTTCGATGAAACCGGTTGGGGAACCACCTTCTCCTCTCCCGTTTGTCCCGGAAAAGACTCGGCAATAGAATTTTGCAAGAATGTATATAGCGAACTCATCGAACTCTTCCCTTACAAATATGTACATATCGGTGGTGATGAAGTAGAAAAAACCAACTGGAAGAAATGTCCCGACTGTCAAAAACGTATGCGTGACAATAAGCTGAAGACTGAAGAAGAACTACAATCATGGTTCATTCATGATATGGAAAAATTCTTTAACGATAAAGGAAAAGAAATGATCGGTTGGGATGAAATTATCGAAGGCGGACTTTCAAAAACAGCAACTGTCATGTGGTGGCGCAGTTGGGCTAAGAATGCTCCTTCTAAAACAACAGGACAAGGAAATCCTATCATTTTCACTCCTAACGGACAGTTCTATCTAGACTATCAGGAAGATAAGAATTCAGTAGCCAACATTTATAATTATGATCCGATGAGCGAAATTCAAAACGCTGAAATGCAACCGTTAGTATTAGGTGTGCAAGGTAATGTTTGGTGCGAATGGATTCCTTCACGTGAACGTATGCAATATATGGCAATTCCTCGTCTGTTGGCTATCGCCGAATTGGGTTGGAGCAATCCTTCACAGAAAGACTGGAATGCATTTGCCCGGCGTCTTGCCAACCAATTTGAACGCCTCAACATTATGAATATCAATTACCGTATTCCTGATTTGGAGGGTTTTAACAAGACAAATGCCTTTATCGGTGAAGGTATTGTCAACATCACCTGTCTCGACCCAAGTGCTGAAATACACTATACCACAGACGGTTCTGTTCCCACTTTGCAGTCGCCTAAGTATGACGGTCCGGTAAAAGTAACTGAAACAACTGATTTCACATTCCGCACATTCCGCCCGAACGGTAAACCGGGAGATATCACCACCACTCGTTTTATCAAGAGCGAGTATACTCCGGCCGTTACAGCTGCACCATCCAATCCCGGATTGAAAGCTACTTGGCATGAGTTCAAAGGAAATAAATGTACCGAAATTGAAAAGGCACCGGTAAATGGAAATTATTCTATCGAAGATGTAATGATTCCCAAGAAAGTAAAAGGTAATATCGGTTTGATTATCAAAGGTTACATTAATGCTCCTCAGGATGATATTTATACTTTTGCACTCTTGTCGGATGATGGCAGTACGTTAGTGATTGATGGCGAACAAGTAATTGATAATGACGGTCCTCATGGTCCTCGTGAAGTAGTAGGCCAAAAAGCTTTAGCTAAAGGATATCACCCGATTGAAATTCGTTACTTTGATCAAAACGGCGGTCAACTGAAAATGAAAGTTAGTGGAAATGATGGTAAAGAGATTCCGTTCACTCATTTATATGCCCACTAAATAAAGAAAAAAGAGAAACAAGCTCTGAGAATTTATCATTTACGGTAGGGAGGGTTTAAACCCCATCCCTACCGTATTTTTTTACTTCATACCTTGTATACTACTAAAAATAAAGGCCGAATCCTATTTTGAATCCCAATTTGCTGTATTCAGAAGTATGATTAAAACTCAAATCATAATATACAGCAGGTTCTACTGTCAGATTTCGTCCTAAAAAGAATGCATAGCCCACTTCCGGTGTCAGGCAAACAAGATTTTTCTTATAATCCCCACTAGAAAGATGTTTGTAAGCCATTCCAAGTCCACCGTATACTCCACAGCTGGATAAATAATAGCGTCCCTGCGCGCCAATACTAGTCTCATCTGTTCCATGTTCCACATACTGTCCTTTAAAGTTTAACAATACTGCAAAGTTATCGGCTACAAAAGCACCACCTCCCAATGTAAAACCAAAGTTGGTTCCTTCATACTTACTATGAGAGAGGTCAAGTCCTGTCAGTGAGGCATTCACATACCAAACATCCTTTTCAAATTGTGCATGTGCACCCAATGTTGTTACTACCAACATCACCAAGCTGACTAAAAATTTCTTCATACAATTGTCGTTTAAGTAAATATTCTATTTTTTGTTCTCCATATTCTGACCTTCCTGTTCTCTACGTTTCTCCTGCTTACGAAGAACAATCCAAAGCAAAGCAATAATAAGATAGGATACCCCTATAGTGACATATTTTTCTGCATTACCAATCTCCGTATTCCGCGGAATAAAATAAACAGCCATTATCGTGGTGTAAATAAATAAAGCCACAGGCAACCAGGTTGATTTCTTATATTTCCTCATATACTATACTATTTTGTTTTTTATACCAAGTTATAAATCCTATAACTGCAACCAGCGTACATATTCCTCCCAACACATAAGAGATATAGCCGGAAAGAGCCAATCCTTCGGGCGCAATGCAAATATAAGTAGAACAAACAGCTGTCATAAACAAAGCCGGCAACAGTGTGACATAATAATTCTTTTTCATGCGCACCAAATATACAGTTATCGCCCATAGAGTAAAGACAGACAATGTTTGATTACACCATGCAAAATAACGCCAAATCATATCAAATCCTGCCGCATCGCGCTGACTATATAGCAAAATACCAATAGTCACAGCAAAGATAGGAATACAAATCAATAAACGTCTCGTTATACTTTTTTGTTCCAAATGCATAAAGTCGGCAACAATCAACCGAGCTGAACGCAATGCGGTATCTCCACTAGTGATAGGCGCTGCAATCACCCCCAGCACAGCCAGCAATCCGCCAATGGTTCCTAACCATTCTTTTGTTATACGATCTACTATTATTGAAGCATTACTTTCTTCCATTCCATTCTGATGAAAGAAATAAGTGGCAGCCGCTGCCCATATCAATGCCACAATACCTTCTGTCACCATTGCTCCGTAAAAGATTGGACGGCCATACTTTTCATTCTTCATGCAACGTGCCATCAAAGGTGACTGTGTAGCATGGAAACCACTAATGGCACCACAAGCAATAGACACAAACATGATAGGAAAAATAGGCAAACCGGCAGGATGAGTATTTCGTATACCATCTGTTATTTCGGGCAGAGCCGGATGGTGCCATATCAACATAGCTAATATTCCAACTGCCATAAACAACAAAGCAATGGCAAACAATGGATAAATCTTGCCAATAATCTTATCCACCGGCAGCAGGGTAGCCAACATATAATAAATGAAAACAATAATAATCCAAAAGGTTACGTCCATATAATCGGGTGTTAGCTTGGCCAACAAACCGGCAGGTCCGGCAACAAACACAGCCCCGACCAATATCATCAGAACCACAGTAAAGCCACGCATCAACTGTTTGGTAGGAAGTCCCAGATAACGGCCGATTATTTCAGGAAGACTCTCACCGTTATGCCTTAAAGAAAGCATTCCTGATAAATAATCGTGTACAGCACCGGCAAAAATAGTTCCCAGTACAATCCATAGATAAGAGGCCGTACCGAATTTTGCTCCCATAATGGCACCGAAGATAGGACCCAAACCTGCAATATTAAGAAACTGAATCATGAAAATCTTCCAAGTGGGAAGGGGAATAAAGTCTACGCCATCCTCCATAGTCAGAGCCGGTGTTTTTTTATTTTTATCAGGACTAAACAGATGCTCCACATAGCTTCCATATAAAAAATATCCTCCTATAAGAACCAATAATGCAATAATAAAGGTTATCATATACTCTATTTAATGTTTTATTATTGCAAAAATAACGATTTAAATGATTACTTCTTATCTTTGCAATAAAATTAAAGCGAATGCGAACACTATTTCTAACTTTATTACTAATAATACTAAGATCTTTACCTGTTATATCACAGCCCAAATACGAAATTCGCGCCACTTGGCTCACGACCTTGGGCGGAATGGACTGGCCGCGTACCAAAGCCGGAAGCGCAACAGGAATTCAACGCCAGAAAAAAGAATTATGTGATATACTCGACCGTTTGAAAGCTGCGAATTTCAATACAGTATTATTGCAAACCCGCCTGCGTGGGGATATGATATATCCGTCCTCCATTGAGACCTTTGCCGAATCGCTGACGGGATATACCGGACGTAATCCGGGATATGACCCATTGGCTTTTGCTATTGAAGAATGTCACAAACGAGGCATGGAATTGCACGCTTGGATAGTGACTATCCCGGCCGGAAACACTCGGCAAGTGAAGCTGTTGGGACGAAACTCCATCGTACAAAGGAATAGAAAAATATGCAAACTATATAAAGGTAACTGGTATCTGGATCCGGGCAATCCTGAAACAAAAGAATACCTCTCTCGCATTGTGAAAGAAATCACTTCACAATATGACATAGATGGTATTCATTTCGACTATATCCGCTATCCCGAACAGGCAGATAAATTCCCTGATAAAGACACCTACCGCAGATACGGAAAAGGAAAGGATCTGAAACAATGGCGTCGGGATAACATTACCGACATTGTACGCCGCCTTTATACTGATATCAAGTCTATCAAGCCATGGGTAAAAGTGAGTAGTTCGCCCATTGGCAAATATCGCGACACTAACCGTTATCCCTCTCGCGGCTGGAATGCTTATCATGTAGTCTATCAAGATGCACAAAGATGGTTAAAAGAAGGAATCCATGATGCCTTGTTCCCAATGATGTATTTCCAAGGAAACAATTTCTATCCCTTTGCTTTGGACTGGAAAGAGAACGACGGCAAACGTTGGATTATTCCCGGACTGGGAATTTATTTCCTCTCCCCTCGTGAACAAGATTGGCCATTGGACGAAATAGTTCGTCAAATCCATTTCACCCGTCAGATAAAGCTAAACGGACAAGCCTATTTTCGCAATCGCTTTTTACTTGATAACACAAAAGGAGTATTAGACGAACTGGAAGAAAACTTTTATACTTACCCGGCATTGATCCCTCCTATGACATGGTCAGATAGTATTCCACCTTCTGTTCCATCCCATCCTTCGGTGCAACAAATAGCGAACGGCAAACTTCGCATGAGTTGGCAAGCATCAGCCGATAACAGCAATCAATCTGTTGTATACCATTTATACGGTTCCGATACATATCCTGTTGACATTAAGCAACCTCAAAATTTAATAGCTACCCATCTCATTGCCAATGAGTATGAATATACAGCCAGGCTCCCTTGGTTACAAAAACGATACTTTGCCGTCACTGCCGCTGACCGCTTTGGCAATGAAAGCGCTCCATTAACTCTGAATACGGTTTCGGATATGGATATACCTTTATTAAATAAAGGAAATATACTTTACCTGCCGGAAATAAAGGATGCACAAACTATTATCATCTATAATATGACCAACGAAGAAATATGGAAAACCGGTTATATTCATAAACTATCTTTAGTATCATTGCCCAATGGCTTTTATACAGTAAAAATATTCAATCGACAAGGTAAAAGCCTATTTGCAGGAAGTATTATGAAGTAAATATTCACCAAATAAGGTCTTATTTCATCCTTTCTTATGTTTTCTATACTTGCTGGGAGACATTCCCATTATCTTAGAAAACAAACGGGAAAAATAATAGCAATCCGCTATTCCTATTTTATGGCAAACTTGATTTATCTTGATATCTGTACAGTCTATCAGATAACAAGCATGTTGTATCTTTAACAAATTGAAGTAATTGACAGGCGAGTGTCCTGTACGGTGATTAAAAATGGTAGAAAAATGAGAAACAGAATATCCCGTATGCTCGGCTATTTCAGAGATACTGAGTTTTTTTCCTATATTCTCTTTCATAAAATGAATAGCCGCATCTACTAAATCATTTGAAATATCATTGACTGTAGCATTTCTATATTCTTGCAAATAGCAAATGGTACCAAGAAAATGATGGAAAGCCGAACAAGAATACAACAGATTTTCTTTACTATATCCCAATTCCAAAGTATGATATATTTCTTCAAACAAATTCAAACGTCCATTAATACGTGAGTAAATAGTAGGTTTGATATCAATAGGGGTCAATAAACGTAAAGCATAATATTCTGCTAAGTCTCCTTTAAAATGTATCCAATAAATTGTCCATGGATCTGTGTCATCGGCTCCGTAACTATGAGGTACATTCGCAGGTAAAATAAAGCATTGATTACTCTTTATTTCATAACGTTCATCATTCACGCTAAACCATCCTCTCCCCTCCACACAATAAATAAATACGTATTGAGAGATGGGAGTTTCCCGTTTTCTAAAATGATGTTCTGCCCGTGGATAGTATCCTATGTCCGTAATATGCAGCGCATTGGCTAAAGGATTATTTTCCATCGTATGTATAATTGATGCAGGAAGTACTAAAGCTCTTTCACCCGAAAATCCATCTTTGCGTTTAATCATTGCTGTAGAAGTTATAGTTAACAGTAACAAAGATAGTGATTTTTATACAGGCAGCAAAGTTATTATCATAAGATTATCCATCCAATTCAATAATTTATCTATTCCCTATTCCAGAAAAATACAATTCCTTTGCAGTATGATTTATATAATAATACACAATGAAAAACATTAATTCAAAGAATTTACTATTTATCTGCTTTATTTCTGCTATGGGTGGCTACCTGTTTGGTTATGATTGGGTAGTAATTGGCGGAGCCAAAATTTTTTATGAACCATTCTTCGCTATCGAAGATTCAGCAGCTTTACGCGGTTGGGCAATGAGTAGCGCCTTACTAGGATGTTTAGTCGGAGCAGGCTTCTCCGGTAGTTGGAGTGATAAATATGGTCGCAAAAAACTATTAATATTATCCGCTCTATTATTTTTGCTGTCTGCTGTCGGTACAGGAGCTGTCGATAATTTTTCCTGGTTCATATTCTATCGTATTGTAGGTGGACTGGGTATAGGAATTGCTTCCAATGTTTCCCCCATATATATAGCTGAGGTATCACCGACTGAGATACGTGGAAAACTGGTATCTTTAAACCAACTGACTATTGTATTAGGTATATTATCTGCACAACTTGCCAATTGGATGATAGCAAACCTATTTACAGAAGGAACCTCACAACTTCCTGCGGAAGGAATAGAACAGGCGTGGCGATGGATGTTCTGGGCAGAAGCATTACCGGCTGCCTTATTTTTTATATTAGCTTTCATTATCCCTGAAAGTCCACGTTGGTTAGCCGCCAAAGAGGTGAAAGAAAAACACGATTGGAGAGCATTATCACAACCTGGTGTACGGCGGGTATTAATACTGGGAATTGTTTTGGCTGTTTTCCAACAGTGGTGTGGCATCAATGTTATATTCAATTATGCCCACGAAGTCTTTTCGGCTGCCGGTTATGAAGTGTCAGATGTCTTGATGAATATTGTAATAACGGGGGTAACTAACGTAATCTTTACTTTTGTTGCCATTTATACTGTTGACCATTGGGGCAGAAGGACATTAATGTTAATCGGCTCGGCAGGACTTGCTGTTATCTATCTGCTGATGGGATGTTGTTACTTTGCAGGAATGAGTGGTTGGATAATGTTAATACTGGTAATGATGGCAATTGCCTGTTATGCCATGTCATTAGCCCCCATTGTATGGGTAGTATTATCCGAAATATTTCCACAACAGATTCGTGGAACAGCTATGGCTATCTCTACCCTCTTCTTATGGATAGCCAGCTTCATACTCACCTACAGTTTTCCCCTATTAAATGAATCATTACAGGCAGCCGGAACGTTTTGGTTATATGGTGGCATATGCTTAACGGGCTTCTTTTTTATTCGTGCCCGACTACCGGAAACAAAAGGGAAAAGTTTGGAAGATATAGAAAAAGAAATAACAAAAAAATAAAACTGATATGGATATAAAAGTAAATGTTTGGGAAGAAGATATTCTGCTTCCTACCTATGGTATTGGCAAACCGGAAAAGAATCCGATGTTTTTTGAAAATAGAGTTTATCAAGGAAGTAGTGGGGTAGTTTATCCTTATCCTGTCATAGAAAAGATTTCAGATACTTGTCAAGAAGAAACCTATCATGCTGTTTATCTGGAGAATGAGTATATCAAGGTTATGATTCTTCCTGAATTGGGCGGACGTGTACAAATGGCTTATGATAAAATAAAGAAACGCCATTTTATTTATTACAACCATGTTATAAAACCTGCTTTGGTAGGACTGACCGGGCCTTGGATTTCCGGCGGTATTGAATTCAATTGGCCTCAGCATCACCGACCCAGCACTTATCTACCTGTAGATTTTACAATTGAAGAAAATGCAGATGGAAGTGCTACCGTATGGGTGAGCGAACGCGAACGGATGTTCCATCAGAAAGGTATGGCTGGTTTTACCCTACGTCCCGGCAAAGCTGTACTTGAAATTCAAGGAAAACTATATAATCCGACTCCTGTTCCACAGACCTTCCTATGGTGGGCTAACCCGGCCGTCGCTGTCAATGAAGCCTATCAATCGGTTTTCCCTGCCGATGTCAATGCTGTATTTGATCACGGTAAGCGAGATGTATCAAAATATCCTATCGCTACCGGCATTTATTATAAAATGGATTATTCAGCAGGTGTAGACATCTCACGTTATAAAAATATACCGGTACCCACTTCATATATGGCTATCCGCTCAAAATACAACTTTGTAGGCGGTTATGAAAACGATACTCAAGCAGGAGTATTACACGTAGCCAACCATCACATCTCTCCCGGGAAAAAACAATGGACTTGGGGAAATGGAGATTTCGGACAAGCCTGGGATCGTAATCTGACAGACACAGATGGGCCATATATCGAATTAATGACCGGAGTTTATACCGACAATCAACCAGACTTTACTTGGTTGCAACCTTATGAGGAAAAAATTTTCACTCAATATTTTATTCCTTATCGTGAATTAGGGGTAGTAAAGAATGCCACTTCTGATTTACTAATGAATATAGAAACTGAAGACACAAAGAATGCAATACTCAAACTATTTGCTACATCCGCACAGAAAGGTTTACGAATTGTGATTAAACGCCAAGAAGATATCATTTGGGAAAATATTACAGATTTGACTCCAGAAGCGGTATTTACTCATACCATTAAAAATATATCGCCTGATGAAGCAGAGGTTTATATTTATTGTTCAACCGGCAAGTTACTACTTTCATGGAAGGCTGAATCAACTGAAATCAAACCAATTCCTGAACCTGCAAAACCTGCATTGCCTCCTTCAGAAGTACGCTCTACAGAACAGCTTTACCTGACAGGATTACATTTGGAGCAATACAGACATGCTACTTACAATCCAACTGATTATTATTTAGAAGCCCTACGTAGAGACAACAGCGATATACGCAATAACAACGCTATGGGATTATGGCTATTCCGTAAAGGACAATTCAAGAAAGCCGAACTTTATTTACGCAAGGCTATTAACACTCTGACAGAACGTAATCCAAATCCCTACGACGGAGAACCTTATTATAATTTAGGTCTTGTATTAAAATACCAAGATAAAACTGTTGAAGCATACGATGCGTTCTATAAAGCATGCTGGAACGCTGCTTGGCAAGATTCAGGTTATTACTCTTTGGCCCAATTATCGGCTGCACATAATGAGTGGGATAATGCATTGTACGAAATTAATCAGTCTTTGGTTCGTAACTGGCATAATCATCGCGGACGTCATTTAAAAGCAATGATTCTTCGTAAATTGGGACGAGAAAAAGAAGCCATAGAACTGATTAAAGAGTCACTCAATATAGATAAATTCAACTTTGGATGTCGTTTTGAAGCATGGCTTCAGTCCGGTGAAAAAGAAATGCCATCAAGTTTAAGAGTATTAATGCGTGATGAATCACGTAATTATGAAGAACTAGCTACAGACTACGCCCAAGCCGGCAACTGGGAAGATGCATTGGCTGTGGTAAATGCAGCATTAACCAACATATCGGCTCCTTCAACAATGCTGTTATATTATAAAGCGTGGTTCCTATGTAGAATGAATCAACAAGACGAAGCTGTCTGTGTAGTAAGTCAAGCAGAAAACAGTCCGTTAGATGAATATTTCCCCAATAGTCTGGAAGCGATTTTAGCTCTTCAGTGCGTAACCAATTTACCGATACATGCACCGAAAGCTTTTTATCTATTAGGTAATATATGGTATGATAAACGTCAATACCAGGAAGCTGTCGATGCATGGGAACATTCTAAAGAAATGGACAACGGCTTCCCTACCGTATTACGAAATCTTTCATTAGCTTATTTCAACAAACTTGGAAAGAAAAAAGAAGCAGTACAATTACTTGAACAGGCATTTATGCTTGATGAAACAGACGCACGCATCTTAATGGAATTGGATCAATTATATAAACGCATGGATTATTCCCCGAAAGAACGTTTGCATCTATTAAACAAACATAAAGAAATAATAGCTACTCGCGATGATCTCTATTTGGAATATGCTACATTGCTTAATCTGACCGGAGAATACGAACAAGCCATGCAACTCATTGACCAACGCCAATTCCATCCTTGGGAAGGAGGAGAAGGTAAAGTACCTGCCCAATATCAATATGCACGTATACAATTAGCAAAGAAATCTCTAAAGGCAGGAGAATACGAGCATGCACTTGCCTTGATTGAAGAATGTTTTGTCTACCCTCATCATTTGGGAGAAGGAAAACTGTATGGTGCACAAGAAAATGATTTCCTTTATTATAAAGGATGCATTTTGGAAGCAATGGGTAATCATGATGAAGCACATTCCTCATTCACAAAAGCTGCTTCGGGCAATGGACAACCCACAGCTGCCATGTACTACAATGACCAAAAGCCCGATAAAATCTATTATCAAGGTTTAGCTTTACGGAAAGTAGGAAAAGAAGCGGAGGCACGCGGAAGATTTAATTCCCTAATTTCCTACGGTGAAAAACATTTATATGATACTTTTGTAATGGATTACTTTGCTGTGTCTTTACCTGATTTACAGATTTGGGAAGACGACATGAATAAGAAAAATCGAATCCATTGCCACTATCTCATGGGGCTGGGGCATTTAGGACTAGGTAATAAAGAGAAAGCCGACAAGTGCTTCAGTTATATAAAAGAAATAAATCCTAATTTCCAAATTTGGATATAATACCATAAGACAAATACAATATGAAGTTATTAAATCAATTATTACTTGCTATTTTAGGCATGGTCTTTTTGACAGGATGTAAAGAAAGTACGTCAATTCTTTCTTTAGCCGGAGAATGGGAATTTGCCATAGACAGTATGGATATAGGTATTTCAAAACATTGGTATACCCAATCTTTTCCCGACAAAATAAAATTGCCCGGAACGATGGATGATGCAGGATACGGTATCCCCAATCGGTTATTACCCTCAATAAGCAAACCTCAAATATTGCATCTCACTCGCAAACACAGTTATGTAGGACCGGCTTGGTACATACGTGAAATATCCGTTCCTTCAGATTGGGAGGGAAAGAACATAGAACTGAAGTTGGAGCGTGTTATTTGGCAAACAAATGTATGGATAGACGGTAAAGAAGTAGATGGAGAGCAAGAAAGCTTGATAAGCCCCCATTACTTTGACCTAACAGAATATCTGTCACCGGGGAAACATCGGATAGCCATTCGAGTAGATAACAGAAAAAAATACGACATCACTGCCGGTGATATGGCACATGCATATACCAATGAAACACAAATCATGTGGAATGGTATTTTGGGAGAAATCTCTTTGCGGGCGAAAGATGCTGTCTTTATGAAAGATATACAGATATATCCCGATATTCAAACCCGGGAAATCCGTGTAAAAGGGAAACTACAAAACACAGGGAATAAAGCTTCGGGGACATTGACTGTTCATGTAAAAGAGAAAAACACAGGCAAATCTGTTACGGAAATAGAACAGCAAATGGACCTTTCGGCAGGCGAAACAATGCTGGACTTTGTTTGTCCCATGGGCGAGGACGTACGGCTTTGGAGTGAATTTACTCCGATAATGTATGAGCTGGAAATAAAGATGAAAACCAAAGAGAGTCTGGCGCAAGAGAAAATTGAATTCGGAATGCGCCAAATTAGCCGTAACGGAGCCGATTTATTAGTCAATGGTAAAAAAGTGTTCCTTCGTGGTACATTGGAATGTTGCATTTTCCCATTAACAGGTTACCCCCCAACCACTAAAGAAGGATGGTTAAAAGTCTTCCGTTCCGCTAAAGAATGGGGGCTGAACCACCTTCGGTTTCACTCTTGGTGCCCTCCTAAAGCAGCATTTGAAGTAGCGGATTCACTCGGTTTTTATTTGCAGGTGGAATTACCACTTTGGTCTTTGACCGTAGGTGAAAATCCTGAAATGAATCAATTCTTATATAATGAGGCAAAACGAATTTTATCGGAATATGGTAACCATCCCTCTTTCTGCTTTTTGAGCCTTGGAAATGAATTGCAACCGGACTTTGAATTTTTGGGAGGTTTATTGGATTCGGTAAAAGCCATTGATTCCAGACATTTGTATACAACGACTTCTTTTACTTTTGAAAAAGGACATGGCGATTGGCCTGAGCCGAACGATGATTTCTTTATCACTCAATGGACTAAAAAAGGTTGGGTGCGCGGACAAGGAGTTTTTGATGTAGAAATGCCAAACTTTAATAAAGATTATTCTGCTTCTGTAGATAGCATGCCCGTTCCGGTTATTACGCACGAAATAGGACAGTATGCTGTGTATCCTGATTTAAAAGAAATAGAAAAATACACAGGTGTATTAGAGCCTCTTAATTTCAAAGGAGTTAAACAAGAGTTGGAAAACAAAAATCTGCTAGAAAAGGCAGATGATTATTTGTCTGCATCCGGTCATTTGGCTGCCATTTTATATAAAGAAGAAATAGAACGTGCCATGAAGACTCCCGGCATCAGCGGTTTTCAACTTTTAGATTTACATGATTTTCCCGGCCAAGGAACTGCATTAGTCGGCTTACTAAATGCTTTTTGGGAAAGCAAAGGCGTAGCCAATGCCGAAGAATTTCGTCAATTCTCTGCTCCGGTGGTCCCATTAGCTCGCTTCTCAAAAGCCGTATACAAAAACAACGAGCAGTTTACGGCCGACATTGAAATCGCTAATTATAGTTCTAAGGAAATCAACAATAAGAATATCAAATGGGCATTAACCAATGCATCCGGTCAGCCATTACAAGAGGGTATTATACCTTTAACAAACATAAAAATCGGAGGCGGGAATATAGCCGGTAAGATTTCTTGTTCTTTATCAGAAGTTAAAAAAGCAGAACGACTGACTTTAAGAGTTTCCATCGAAAATTCCAGTTATAAAAACACTTGGAATATATGGGTATATCCGGCCACTTTAACGATAGAAAAAGAAGAGATTGTAGTAACAGACAAACTTACCGAAACACAAAAAGCTCTTGCAGCCGGTAAAACAGTATTATTCAATCCCCCTTATCAACTTTGTGCAGGTTTACAAGGCAAGTTTGTTCCGGTGTTCTGGAGTCCTGTCCACTTTCCCAAACAAGCAGGTACAATGGGACTGTTGTTAGATCCTACTCATAAAGCTTTTGCACATTTCCCAACAGAGGGACATACCAACTGGCAATGGTGGAGTCTGACAACCCAATCGCGCACTTTAGTAATCGATAGCATATATCAACACATTACTCCATTAGTGGAATGTGTAGACAACTTTGCCAATAACCGCCGATTAGCGACTCTTTTTGAAACTAATTGTCTAAATGGGAAATTAATAGTATGCAGCATGGACTTGCTAAACCATCAGGATACATTTCCTGAAAAAAAACAATTGTCATATAGTTTGATTAACTATATGAAATCCAATGCTTTTGCTCCCGTGAAATCCATTTCATTTGAAGAACTTTGTTCGTTAGTAAAACCAAGCTCGAAAGGTAAAAAGGAGGAAACTCCCCAATCTGTCTATTAATAGGTTTAGTCAAAATAAGGACCCGAATATCGGGACATAGGACACTAGAATTCTACTGAATAAAACCGGCAAATTCTAGTGTCCATACAAACTTTGTTTTATACAAAAATGAAATACTATGAATAAAATAACGGAATATTCCCTTTGGGAAGTATTGGAACAGATTACATCAAGTTTAAAAAGTAAACGTCTGGCAGATGTCTTTCGTTTTACCTCCTTCTGCCCTTTCGAAACGTATGGCCCTCACAAACATATGCGCATTGAGATTAATTATATAAAAAAAGGAAATTGCATATTGCATCTGGACAATGAAAGCATAAGTTTCCATGAAGGTGACATCATGATTATCACTCCACATGTAGAACATCAATTTGAAGCCGGTGCAAATGGCACGATATTAATGCAATTAGAATTTTTACCCGAAATATTTTCTCTTTTTCATTCAAATATCAAAGTTGGCACAGAACCTATACCTACACCTTCCTTTTTGTTTTCTAAAGAAAACAGATTGATTAAAATAGTGAACAATGTAGGTGTAATGAGAACTATACAACGCATTGTCAATGAAATGGAACATAAAGGACCGCATTATCGATACCTGGTAGTAATGTATTATGCAGAATTATTAATTCTTCTCTATAGATATATGCATGAGACCTATCTGTCTATCTGCACAAATGAGCTGTTAAAGAAAGCAGTTTGCTATATCCGGCACAACTACCAAACAGACATCAACATCAATGATATAGCCGAATATGCAAGTATCAGTGAACGTTATTTAAGAAAATTATTCTCACAGAACTTGAATCTTTCTCCTTTAGATTATCTGAATCAGATTAGAATCAATAAATCCATCGAACTGCTAAAGAATACTGAAAAATCCGTCAAAGAGGTTTGTTTTCTTTGTGGTTTTCAATCGCCTCAGTATTTTTCACGTATATTTAAGCAGCAAATGGGACTCTCCCCTCGGGAAATGGCTAAATCATAAAGAACCTTCCTTCCACTTACAATAATTAACACCCCATACTCATGATGAATACTAAAATCATTTCTTTTACCGGAATATTAACAACTTTATCTATAGCACATACCAGTTATGCTCAGCAAGCAGAACAACATCCTAATGTCATTATTATATTAGCAGATGATATAGGCTATACAGACTTAGGATGCTATGGAGCAAAAAAAATCAAGACGCCGGCTATTGATCAACTAGCCCGGCAAAGTATTATATTCACCAATGCCTATGCACCGGCCTCCACCTCATCCCCCTCTCGATATGCACTTCTTACCGGAGAGTATGCATGGAGAAAAAATGTAGGAATATTACCGGCAGATGCCCCATTGACAATTAGTCCTGCCACAACAACATTGCCGGAAATGTTTCGAAGAAACGGATATCAAACAGCTATCGTCGGTAAATGGCATTTAGGACTGGGAACAAAAGATATACCGGTAGACTTCAATAGAGAAATCAAAGAAGGACCATTAGCAATAGGGTTCGACTATGCTTACTATTTTCCGGCAACAAATGACCGGGTACCTTGCATATATATCAATAATGAAAAAGTAGATGGCCTTACTCCTAATGATCCTATAAATGTATCTTATAAACAAAAAATAGGAAATGATGATACAGGCAAAGAGAATCCTGACAAACTAATCATGAAACCACATTTGGGACACGACGGGACAATTATAAACGGTATTAGTCGCATTGGATGGATGAGTGGAGGAAATTCAGCACGGTGGCAAGATGATAAAATGGGAGAACATCTGTTGAATAAAACGATTTCTTACATAAAAAAACATGCTGACTCCCCTTTCTTCCTATATTATGCCCCTCATAATGCTCATGAACCACGTGTTCCGTCCCCTGCCTTTAAAAACAAATCAAAAGCCGGAATTTATGGGGATGTCATTGAAGAATTCGATTACTATGTAGGCAAAATCATCCAAACATTAAAAGAAACAGGCATTTACGAAAATACAATTATTGTCCTGTCAAGTGATAATGCCCCAATGATAAAGGAAGGTTATCAAGACGGTGCTTTGGAAAACATAAATGGACACAATCCGTATGGCAATTTAAGAGGAGAAAAATATTCTTTGCATGAAGGAGGAAATAAAGTTCCATTCATATTTTCCTGGCCTCAAAAAATAAAAAGACCTTTCATTCAGACACAACCATTTATCTACTTGGATATGCTTGCCACTTTTGCTGATATGTTAAATCTTCCCATCACAAAAAAAGAACTAAAAGACAGCCGTAGTGGTGCATCTCTATTCACACAAGTCCAAGCTCCTTTATATCGTGAATATATCATGACTCAAAACAACGGAAGAGAGATAGCCATACGAAAAGGGAAATGGAAATTTTTACCGCAAAGAAAGAATAAAAATGCCGAACTTTATAATTTAGAGAATGACCCTTCAGAATTACACAATCTAATATTTGCATATCCCCAATTAGCTCAAAAGCTGAAAATCGAGATAGAACAAGTATATAATAAGAATAACTAAATTGGAGCCCTTCCGTAAAATAATCCATTCAGTTATTTATTTAATCTATTCTTTAATCAAGGAAAATAGGGTTTCTTTGTATCCACAAAGATATCTTAATCTAATTCTTTTAATCAAGATTATATATGAAAAAAAGTTTCTTATTCGCCATGATGCTGTGCTGTGCGCAACTACTGTCTGCACAACAAGAAAGAATCGATTTATCGGGAACATGGCGTTTTCAGGCTGACCCCATGGGATTCGGAAAGACACCGGGCTCAGAACTCTATCAAGCAAAACTTACCGAATCTATCATGTTGCCGGGCAGTACCGACGAAGGCGGAAAAGGTATGTTGACAACCGCCCGATATGTAGACCGTCTTACCCGTAAATTTGAATACTGCGGCCAAGCATGGTATCAACGCGAAGTGATTATTCCCGAAGAATGGAAAGACAAAGAAATCACACTCAACTTGGAAAGATGCCATTGGGAAACAACTGTTTATGTAGATGGAAAAGAAATCGGTACCAAAGAACACCTTAGTGTCCCAAACCGTTTTTTACTGAGCAAGCAAATGACTCCCGGCATGCATATTCTTACGATTTGTGTAGACAATCGCTTGAAATATCCAATGGATCAATGGAATCATGGAACTACAGAATACACGCAAACCAATTGGAACGGCATAGTAGGAAAAATAGAATTAACGGCATACGAAAAGACAAATATACATGCTTTAAAAGCATATCCAGATATAGAAACACGAACGGTAACATTGGACATCACTGTAAATAATACCACCGGACAACCGACTAATGGACTATTACAACTGGTTATCAACGAAAAAGGTGGCAAAACTGTCAGTGAACAATCTTTTCCCATTACTTTAAAAGAAGGAAGCAACCAACTGATTAAAGAAATCAGCATGGGTAAAAATATAAAATTATGGAATGAATTTACTCCTTATCTATACGAAGTAAAAGCAATGCTTACCGCCGATAACAAACAGGACAGCAAAAATATAACTTTCGGTATGCGAGAAGTCACGCAAGGCAAACATCATATCCAAATAAACGGGCGCAATGTTCACTTAAGAGGAGCATTGGACTGCTGTGTCTTTCCCTTGACCGGATATCCGTCAACAACTATCGAAGACTGGAAACGTATCTTCCTGACCGTAAAAGATTATGGCATGAATCATATCCGTTTTCATTCGTGGTGCCCCCCCGAAGCCGCTTTCCATGCTGCCGATGAAGTAGGAATATACCTGCAAGCAGAATTGCCTATGTGGATTAAAGACGTCGGACAATATCCTGCACGACGTGACTTTTTCGAGAAAGAAATGTATGCCATATTGGAAGAATATGGAAACCATCCTTCCTTTATTTTAATGTGTAACGGAAATGAAAACGAAGGTAATTTTAATATTTTGGAAGACTTGGTGAAGAAAGCTCAAAAGCATGACAATCGCCGACTCTACTCTGCATCTACCGCCCGTACGCACACCCCCTCCGATCAATATTATGTATCGCATGTGACAGAAAAAGGATGGATAACTGTATACGAAGGTAAACCATCTACAGACTGGGACCGTAAAAAAGAATCGGATATTGACTGCCCTGTCATTGCACACGAAACCGGACAGCGCTGCATGTATCCTAATTTTGCAGAAATGGAAAAATATACCGGAGTCGTATCTCCTCGTAATTTTGAGGTATTCAGAGAAAGATTGGCACGCAATGGAATGCTACATCAAGCAGATGATTTTTTCCGTGCAACCGGTGCTCATACAGTCTTACAATATAAAGAAGTAAACGAATCATTACTCCGTACTGCAAATTCGGGTGGTTTCCAATTGCTGGGACTTGCAGATTTTCCGGGACAAGGAAGTGCTTTTGTCGGCATTCTTGATGCCTTTTGGGAAAGCAAAGGATTGGTCAGCCCCGAAAAGTACCGCGAATCCTGTGCACCTACCGTTCTTTTAGCACGTATGCCGAAACGTACTTATATGAACAATGAAACTTTCACGGCAAAACTGGAAATTTATCATTATGGAGAACATCCGTTAAAACGCGGAAAACTGAATTGGGAACTGAAAGATGGCAAAGGGAACACTGTAAAAAAAGGAAATATCTCAACCCCTGCTATACCCTGTGCTACTGTTGACTCTTTAGGCAAAGTAAACATCAGCCTCAACAATGTGAGTCATGCCGAAAAATTGACTTTACATACCACCCTGAATGATACCTACCATAATGAATGGGACATTTGGGTATATCCCTGCCAACAAACAGCGGCCGATGACTATGTATATGCACGCACTTATGACGAAAAAGTAAAAACAGCTTTGCAACAAGGAAAGAAAGTATTACTTATCCCCGAAAACGTTAAAGGACGCAAAACTAAATTTGCCAGCCACTTCTGGAATCCGATTATGTTCAACTGGAACCCTATGATTGTCGGGACACTCATAGACAGTAATCATCCGGCCTTTGGCGAATTCCCAACTACCTCTTATGCCGATTGGCAATGGTGGGACATTTTAAACTATGCCACCGCTATGGAACTTAATGATTTGACCGATATCACCCCCATCATACAAAGTATCGATACCTATGAATACAACCAAAAACTGGGTATTGCTTTTGAAGCACGTATAGGTAAAGGCAGCCTATTTATCTTATGTGCCGACCCGGATAAGGACATAGAGAAACGCCCTGCAATGAGACAGTTACTCCATTCTGTGAAAAACTATGTAGCATCAAAAGCATTTACTCCTGTCAAAGAGTTACAAATATATCAATTGGATGCCTTGTTTGCACCTTCTGTCAAGCACAAAAAGGGAACAAAAGACAATGCAGCCATCAAACAATTATTGAATCAATGAATATAAAAAGTATATTAACAACCTGTTTTGTGATTTGTGCCGTCCATGTGTCGGCACAAACTCCTTTATACAAACAATCTTCCGCACCTGTTGAAAGCAGAGTGAAAGATTTGCTGGGACGTATGACCGTAGACGAAAAAATCGGGCAGTTATGTTGTCCGCTAGGATGGGAAATGTATACCAAAACATCCAAGGGTGTAGTGCCTTCCGAACTATATAAAGAACGGATGAGTGCTGCACCCATCGGTTCTTTCTGGGCAGTGCTACGTGCCGATCCATGGACACAAAAGACTTTAGAAACCGGACTAAATCCCCAATCCGGTGCAAAAGCATTGAATGCATTACAGAAATATGCCATCGACAGTACTCGCTTGGGAATTCCCATTCTCTTTGCCGAAGAATGTCCACACGGTCATATGGCCATCGGTACTACCGTCTTTCCCACTTCATTGGCACAAGCCAGCACATGGGATAAAGAGTTAATGTACAAAATGGGTGAAACAATAGCATTGGAGGCACGTTTGCAAGGGGCTAATATCGGATACGGTCCGGTATTGGACATTGCACGAGAGCCACGATGGTCACGTATGGAGGAAACTTTTGGCGAAGATCCTGTACTGACCTCTACTTTGGGAGTTGCTTTTATGAAAGGTATGCAGGGAGAAGTGCAAAATGACGGAAAACATCTTTTCTCCACCCTCAAGCATTTTGCTGCTTACGGTATCCCTGAATCCGGACACAATGGTGCACGCGCCAATATCGGTATGCGACAATTATTTTCAGACTATCTGCATCCTTTCAAGAAAGCAGTGGAAGCAGGAGCAGGCACAATCATGACTTCTTACAATTCCATTGATGGTGTTCCCTGTACGGCTAATAAATATTTACTCAGTGATATACTGCGTAAAGAATGGGGATTTAATGGCTTCGTATATTCCGATTTATCAAGTATTGAAGGCATAACCGGCGCCCGGGTTGCCCAAAATCACAAAGAAGCCTCAGTATTGGCTTTAAAGGCCGGAGTAGATATGGATTTAGGGGGAAACGCCTATGGAAAAAACCTTCGACAGGCATTAAAAGAAAAACTTATCGGTATGCAGGATATAGACAGGGCGGTTGCCAATATACTCCGTCTCAAATTCCGTATGGGATTATTCGAAAACCCGTATGTATCTCCTGAGAAAGCCGGACGGACGGTACGCTCCCGGGCACATAAGGAATTGGCACGCAAAGTAGCACGCAAAGGAGTGGTATTACTGAAAAATGAAGGTATATTGCCTTTAAGCAAACAACTGAAAAGCATTGCAGTCATCGGCCCGAACGCTGACAATATGTACAATCAGTTGGGAGATTACACAGCACCTCAGGAACGTAAAGAGATTACCACCGTTTTAGACGGCATACGAAATACCGTCTCAGCTTCCACACAGGTGACTTATGTCAAAGGATGTGCTATTCGTGATACCACCGCCCATCACATTCCTGCTGCTGTGGAAGCCGCACAAAAAGCAGATGCCGTCGTATTGGTAGTAGGCGGTTCGAGTGCCCGTGACTTCAAAACCAAATACATTGAAACCGGAGCGGCCACGGTTACTCAAGAAGAGAACCAACAATTATCCGACATGGAATGTGGAGAAGGCTATGACCGCAGCACTTTGAAGTTATTGGGATATCAAGAAAAACTGATGGAAGCTATAACCTCTACAGGAAAACCGGTAATAGTCATTTATATCCAAGGTCGTCCGCTCAATATGAATCTGGCAGCAGAAAAAGCACAAGCCTTATTGACCGCTTGGTATCCCGGCGAACAAGGAGGTGCAGCCATAGCCGATGTTTTGTTTGGAGATTACAACCCGGCCGGACGTTTACCGGTATCCATTCCTCGAAGTGAAGGGCAACTACCCCTGTTTTATTCACAAGGAGAGCAACGGTCTTATGTAGAAGAAGCCGGAACTCCACTATATGCATTCGGTTACGGTTTGAGCTATACTCAATTTGATTACAGTCACTTAAAATTGGAAAAAGGGAATTCTCCTGACATTTTGCAAAAAGTGAGTTGCACGATAACCAATATCGGTGACAGAGATGGTGAAGAGGTAGTGCAGCTCTACATCTGCGACAAAGTAGCTTCCGTATCACAAGCTCCTATCCTGTTAAAAGGATTCCGACGTATCTTTTTAAAGAAAGGAGAAAGCAAACAAGTAACCTTTACCCTGGGAAAAGAAGAGTTGTCACTTTATAATATGGAAATGAAGCAAGTAGTAGAACCGGGAGAGTTTAAAGTTATGGTCGGCACAGCTTCCAATGATATACGTCTGGATGGAGAGTTTACCCTTACGCCTTAAGGGGACTCTTCTTCTGCCCACAAACCGGTTATAAATAAAAGAAAGAGACTGTCCAAAGTAACTATCATTTCATCGTTCTATCATCGATGACCGGACAGTTACTTTGGACAGTCCTCCTTCCTTATTTTCTCATTGCTCATCATCAGAAACGATTGCAATTCACGTCATCACGTTATTGAATCTTCAAAATACTTCTTTGAGACAGAATGGCAGAAGAAGCGGTCGGAGTTCCCTTGCGAGTACAATAATCAAATTCCGCAGACTTATCGCCATCAAAAGATTTCCATTTCAACTTCAACTTCACTGTTTTACCCTGTGTATCCGGCAAATCACTCAAATCAAATGCTACAAGAGCATCTGCCAACTCTCCCCACATATTACCATGTGAATTGTGGCGGAATTCTACTTCATAAGGATTAGCCGGATCTTGGCTCTTCAACAAATTAACAAAATGCGGTTCACTACGATCTCCCCATTCTGTTCTGAAGCGAAGTGTCAGATAACCATCTTCTGCAATAGTAACCCAGTCGCGCACTATTTCTACCGGATCAGTACCATACACGACATCATTTTCTTCTCCCAAATCAGGAGCAATCGGTTTAGTCAGGATACTGTCAATCCAGTTAATATGTACAGCCTTACTGTATCTGCCGCTAACCTCGTCCACTTCATCATAATTGACTAACGCTCTCACTTCCTTTTCACCAAAAGGAGATGACGCAACATTTATAGGCAACAATGTCGTGCTGTCGTCCAATTGCAGGAAAAACGAACCATCATCCACGTTTTTTACCGTTACCAATGCATTGGGTATTACTTTCCCATACCAATTGTCATTGTCATCATCCAAACAAGACTGAAACCCCATGGCAAACACAATGCCCATTCCCCAAACCAGCCACTTATTTACTTTCGAAAATACATCCATAATTATTTTTTTAAAGTTAACGAAATCAATAAACAATGTTTTCTTCTGTAATTTTAAAATGCATGCAATAAGGGAACACTGCACTCTAAAGTATTAATTTATTATAATCTCCGGTAAGAACGAAGAAGGGGCCAATAAAAATTCCCCAAAACCATGAAACTTCTCGAAAAAAGGTCTTGAGTTTTTCTATCAAAAATCGCAATGCATTCCGAGAAATTCCAATTCTTTTGAAGAAAAGATGAAGTTATACCGGTGAAGGAAAGCTGCCTATCAGCAAAGTTGATACAATCTGCTTTCACACATAACAGGTATTGCAACCTCCTATCCATGGGGATTCCGTGTGAAAGTTTTTCAGACTCAGTCTCCAAAAACAGGGAGGAGTGAGACCTGTCTTATCCGCCTCGAAACGTACGTAGAGGGCTATACAAACATACGTGCAGACTTATGCGTACTAACGTGAAATCATGCACCTCCCAAAAGACAAGGACGTTTTTGGAAAAGATAACGAGTTTTTTGAGTTTCCTAAATCGTTTCATTAGCCGGACTAAACGTTTTCATTCTTTCAATTATGCCTGTCTGTCCGTCGAATTACTACAGTCTTCGGCAGCGGACTGTATGGTTCGTTGCAGTGGACCGTACAGTCTGCTACAGTGGACTGTACAGTCCATTGCCGTAGACTGTAATAATCTTCCGTTTAAAAGAACTTGGCTGACCCCGGGAAACGGCTTATTCTTCCCTTTGTTTGTGATATGATATTTAAATCCCCGAGAATAATAAGCGACCCAATAGAAGCCAAGGAGCGTCAATCTTTGTAACACATTAAAGAGAATAAAACAGAGGTAGCAGAGGTCATTACTTATCCTGTTCAAGTTTATTATACTCTTCATCCGTCACCGCTTCAAGCCATTCGTTGGAAGTTTTTTCTCCGGGAACCTCGAAAGCTAAATGAGCAAACCAACTGTCGGTTGCTGCTCCGTGCCAATGTTTCACGTTGGCAGGGATATGAATGATTGTCCCGGGCAGAATTTCTACAGCGTTTTTGCCTTCTTCTTGATACCAACCGCGTCCGGCTATGCCGATAAGTATCTGTCCGCCGCCTTTCGTGGCTTTGTGGATATGCCAGTTGTTACGACAACGAGGTTCGAAGGTGACGTTGGAAATATGCATTTGATTGCGTGAAATGGGAGAGAGATAGCTGTTCCCGATAAAATATTTTTCGTATGCCGTATTCGGTTCGCCGATGGGAAAAATCATTTCACGCTGAAAAATGGTTTTGGCATCTTCGCCGGTCGTATCTTCTGCCCATACGTCTTTAGCTAAATTGAACGCTGCCCACGCTTTAGGCCAGCCGGCATAAAAGCCTATATGAGTGATGGTTTCGGCTATTTCGGTGCGAGTAATGCCGTTCTTTTTTGCCGACTGAAGATGGAACACGAGTGAATTATCTGTAATGCCCTGACTGATAAGAGAGGTAATGGTTACTAAACTGCGATCACGTAAACCAAGCTTGTCAGTCCGGTTCCATATTTCACCGAAAAGGACATCGTCATTGAGTTCTGCAAATTTGGAGGCGAACTCTCCCAATTGGGTACGTCCTGCCGTTTGTATTATCTTTTCCTGTGCCATAATATTGAGTGTTAAAATACTGAATACAGAAATTAAAAGAATTTTGTTCATACTCGTTTTAAGAGTAAAAACACTTAAAATTGTTTTTACCATGATTTGTTTTTTATTTATCTATTTGACTTTCGGCAAATGAATCTGTCCGATATCCATCGTATTCCTCTACTTTCCACGCCGAGGCACAGACTGTCTCAACTTCGAGAAATTGGCTAAGTGTACTAGACTCATTCATTTTCTGATTGCAAATTTACTGCGATTAAATAAGCCGTCTTGTATATGAATTACGGATATTCATACCCGAATCCTCGATTTTGCAATAAAGTCGTATGTAATTCAATTCAAATGAATTACTTTTGCTCAAAAGAAATCAAAGAAAGGGTTATGGAAAAAGTTATAAAACTTGATGAGGTAGATAAGTACAACAAACTTTTCGGGCTCGAAACACGGCATCCTCTGGTGAGTGTCGTTGATTTGTCGAAGGCAACGCATTGGCCGGAACATTTCAAGGTTAATTATGGGGTATATGCTCTTTATCTGAAGGATACCTATTGTGGAAACATCATGTACGGACGTCAGAGTTACGATTATCAGGAAGGTACGATAGTCAGTTTTGCTCCCGGTCAGGTAGCAGAGATCGAGATGCAGAAAAATGTCCGTCCGAAAGCTCACGGTATTCTGTTTCATCCCGACCTGATAAGGGGAACGGTACTTGGCGGGGAGATTAAGAACTATTCTTTTTTTCTTATGAAATTCGTGAGGCTTTACATCTTTCAGAAGAGGAGCGTAGCACAGTCATGGATTGTTTTCATAAAATCGAGGCGGAACTGAAGCATGGCATAGACAGGCATAGCCGTCGGTTGATTTGCGCCAATATAGGTTTGTTACTCGATTACTGTATGCGTTTCTATGAGCGTCAGTTTGTAACACGTGAAGAGGTGAATAAAGATGTTATAGTTCGTTTCGAACGCTTGCTGGATGAGTATTTCGACAGTGATGCCCCATTGCAGGAAGGTTTGCCGACTGTTAAATATTTTGCTGATAAAGTGTTTTTGTCTGCAAATTATTTTGGAGATATGATAAAGAAACAGACCGGACAGACCGCTTCGGAATATATCCAAAAGAAATTGATTGAGCGGGCTAAAGAGACTCTGCTTGGTACGGACAAAACAACAAGTGAGATTGCTTACGAATTAGGGTTTCAATATCCGCAACATTTAAGCCGGATGTTTAAACGGATGACGGGGTGTACCCCTAATGAGTTCCGTTCTTTGAATTAGTTTTTACTATAAAGAATTAGTTGATTCTCAACAATATACGTAACTTTTTAATATAATGATATATAAATGTGGCTCATATGGTAGATTTCTATGAATACTCCACGCCTGAGCTTGTAAGGTTATTGGGTAACAGATTTAAAGAATATAGAATTCGTTGCAATCTTACTCAGAAAGATGTTTCTGAGCAATCCGGTATCGGACTTACAACCATCCACAAATTCGAGAATGGTACAGCAGGCAATATTTTGTTGTCAACATTTATTGTGTTGTTGAAAGTGGTCGGGCAGATTAACACTATAGACAATCTTCTTCCGGAGTTGCCCGAATTTCCTTACCTGATGCGTAGGGATGATAAAAAGGTACAGCGTGTCAGACACTCTAAATAGCATAAAATTATGGTACAGTCGTTAAAAGTATTCCTTTGGGGTGAGGAAATTGGCAGATTGGCATGGGATGCCGAACGTAGTTTATCCTATTTTATGTATAATCCGGTTTTCTTGAAGAAAGGTCTTAACATTTCTCCATTAGCGGCACCGATTGATGGAGCGAGAGGACTTACACCTGTATGGGGAGAAGAGGTCAAGATTTATCAAAAAAGCCCGATGAATTTTATATACCGTCAGACGTGATAGTGGTGGGAGTGGAAAATGGTGAAAACTTCTGTCGTATACGGAGTCAGAAATATCTGTTTGGAGATAATAAAGTTTTGTTTGTCTCCAGATACCCTCAGTCGGCGGATTTAAGGGAATGGCTTATCAAAATTCCTAATAGATATATACATTTCGGAGATTTTGATCTGGCAGGTATATGTATATATCAGTCAGAGTTTTATAAATTTTTGGGCGACAGAGCAGGTTTCCTTATTTTCGAAGATATAGAAGAGAGGTAGAAATCCGGGAATGCGGGACTGTATGATACTCAATATCTTAGATATAAAAATCTGAATATTATAGATTCACGTTTGAATGGGTTGGTTGAAATGATTCATCACTATGGTAGGGTGTATGAACAGGAAAGATACATTGAAAATTGTGCATACTAAATAAATTGTAAATCAATTTGATTTCTAATAATTCTCTATATATTCCGCATCAATGATGCTGATTTTGTTCTGACTATGTTTTGGTCACATATCAACCCGGATGATGAGTATTTTGTGTGGAAAGGTATGAACGACTTCCGTCAGATTAAGTTTGACGGGAAGCTGTTGCAGGTGGAGGAGTTCAACCGGATGTACGAGGCCTCTTGACTTTATCTGCAAAAAAAATCGATAAAAGTATAGCAAACCATATCGTGGTGGTTACCTATCATTTGCCTACCAGGTGGAAGTTGCGTACCATTAGTAGGATTGATGCCTGTATATATGGATACTTGCATACCAATATTGACGTGGAAATAGGAGTTACCAGGATAAATTCTGACCAAATAGGATATATTTTTGCAAATGATCACCTGATGAATTGATTCCCAATACCTAAAAGAGCGTTTCCCTGCAAATTACACTCTTTTAGGTTTTAAATTTAGACAATTCTTTACTTTCTATTATCAAATAAGTTGCTGATGTCACCATTGAGAATGTAAGGTAATTTTTGATGGATTTTTTCAATAGGCCAGTCCCACCATTTCAGTATTTCCAATTTTTGAATAATATCATCGCTGAAACGCTTCCTGATCGGGTTGGCAGGAATACCGCCTACTATGGTATAAGGTGGTATGTCTTTAGTGACAACAGCTCGGGTGGCAATGATTGCCCCATCTCCGATATGTACCCCAGCCATTATAATTGCTTCATAACCTATCCATACATCATTACCTATTATGATATCTCCTTTGTTATCCCATGCATCTGAAACATTGGATTTCTCCAAATTCCAATCCTCATAAAATAAAGGGAATGTATAGGTTGATAGAGATTTTAATGTATGGTTGGCACAATTGAACAGAAACTTTGTGCCGCAAGCAATGGAGCAGAATTTACCTATTATCAATCGCTCGTGATTGATTGGATAATGATACAGTACATTATTCTGTTCAAAAAGTAGCGGATTGGATACAAAATCATTATAGATCGTATAATCGCCGACTTCAATAGACGGGTCTTTTACAACAGCATTTAGGTAAACAGTCTGTGTATCTCCTGTACGAGGATATATTTTTTTCATCATGGGATTCAAACGATTAATAGTTTTTGCATTTTAGATAGATAATGGAAAGTCCTCCAAGCAATATCACATATAAATATTCTGCTGTCCAATATATAGACAGGGATGTGCTGAAATAGCTTATCGTCCATAAATAAATCTGATAGGCTATAATGATTACAGTCTGAAAAATGAAGGTTGTACGTGTGGCACCTGTCCCGGTGACGGCGTTCATATATACATAACCAGGTAAGGCAAAAGCATAATTCAACAGGGCTACTGTAAATGGCAGCCGTGCTATTTGTATCAGGCTCTCATTACCAGAATAAATTTTGAAAAGCGGATTGAAACAGATTATAAAAAGGATAATAAGTGGGATTCCCACGGAATACCCTAAACGGATAACCCGGTTACATAACGGGAAAACCTGATTCTTTTGTCCTGCTCCCAACAGATTACTTACCAATGAGCCGGTAGTTGCTGCCAGTGAATTGACAATGACGAAAAAAAAGGTGGATATACTGCGTATGACATTTGTTGCTGCCAGTTCTAATTCTCCCAAATGCTCAATGGCTACGAAGAAGGCGAACCATGAGGCTACTCCAATAAATGGATTGAACATACTCCAGATAGAAACACAACAGACATGATGGAATATGTTTTTATCAAATTTCCAGTTCAGACCATAAACCTTTCTATCCATTTTTCGTAAAACATGGATTGACAATATTATCAATGAGCATAATTCTGCAAATGAAGATGCTATTGCAGCACCGGCTATTCCCATATCGAAATAAAATATGAGAAGCCAATTACAAGGTATATTCACCAATACGGCAGTAAAGGCAGCTTTGTTAAGAGGTTTTGTAAGTGTGATACCGACCAGGAGAGATCGCAATGCAAGAAAAGGAAAAGAAAACATTAATCCCCAAATGCGCCAGTCCAGATAATCAATAACAGCAAAATATACTTTCTCAGATGCAATCAGATTGCTCAGAATCATGGGAGATATTGTTTTCGAAATACTGCATAGTAGAACTGCTAAACCCGACAGAAAAAGTAATCCCTGAAAGAATGTCTTACCTGTTTCTGAATATTGCTGCTCGCCATTACGCCGTGCAATGACAACCTGTAAACCTATACTGAATCCGAAACCGAGCATATAAATGGCAAGATACCAGATTCCGGCGAGTGCGGATGCTCCTAATTCTATTTCACCAACATGACCTAAGAAGATAGCATCAGTTATATTAATAAGTTGTTCGATAAGGATGCTCATCATAACCGGAAAGTTGATGAGCCATATGTTTTTATATGTATAATTCATTGTTCAACATGATAAAATACAACAAGTTCTGTCAACTGGTGACATAACTTATTTGTAAAGTAATTATTTGATATAATGGCAAAATAAAGGAGTACAGGCCTGTGTTATAGGCCTGTATATTAACAATAGCTTGAATTGAGAATGCTATTTATTATGCGTAGCTATATGCACAATTGCCATTTCATATGGTTGAACAATCTTTGTTTTTAATATCTTAGATGCAAAGGTAACAAAATATAGAAATAGATTAATGCTTTTCTGTAATTTTATAATCTTCCGTTGTCATTCCATTCTCCGTAAAGGAGTCCTTTTCGGGTATTTTCTATGAATTTGTTCAGGCGACTTTCAAAAAGTTCGGGCTGATTCTTCTTGATTTGGATAGCATCAATTCTGATTTGCTTATATAAATCAGGAAATTGGCAGAAGTTGTTTCACACTACCGGGTCAGATTGTGTTTTTTGCAATATATCCTTGTCTATTGTAAAAACCGTTAGGCGACACTCGCTTCTTGATTTGACATCCAGTAAATTATGAATTTCCATTGTCTGCTGTTTTAATTTGTATCTTGCAATTTTGTCCTTTCAGTAAGAGGTTGTTGCCCTAAATATCTTATTCTTTCCATAATGAATGCAAGACATAAAGAATGCTATGCCTATTCTTCATAATATGAATTTATGTTACAATTTTTCGTGTGAGAATTCTCCATTAATCCAAAATGTAGCTTCTTTTCCTATGAAATGTAAAAGCACAAAATTAGGATCTGTAGGGCCATACGGGAAATGATTGATGAGCCAGTCTTGCCACATTTCTTTTCGTATGTTGTCATCAGTTATAATCTCAATGATTCCTCTCAATCCAACACTGTCACCATAGTTTGAATAACAAAGTCCGGCTTTGTTGTTCAATTTGAAGTCTGCAACCTTTACTGAATTGGCAGCGGTTGCTAACCATACCTCATTACATCCTTTTGAACTGATTTTGGACATTGGGACCGGACGTGGAAATCCTTCTGCGTCAATTGAGACAATCGTAATCTCCTTACATTGTGCAAGCAAGCCGGTTGCTTTTTCTGTAAGTGTTCTTTCATCTTTTTCTTTCCATCGTTTAAGAGTAGGGAAGAATTGTCTCATATTTTCCTTAGCTTGTTCCGGAGTAAGATTCCATCCAGTCTCCTTATTTATCTGTTCTGTAAATTGAGCACAAAATTCTATCATCTGGTTCATGGTAAAATCTTGTGTGAATTGTCCTTTCTGATAACAATAAGAACAGTATTCATTGTTCAAACTTCCAGCAGAGTTTGTTCCTTTATTTGTATCAGTGAGAGGCATACCGCAACTCTGGCAAAACTGTTGTTTCATATATTTGCTTCTAAAAATTGAAAGTGTTTTCATTATGATCTCAAAAATACGGAAATATTTTCAATATTCATTGGAGAGTTTAAAAAATATTCCGATAATTTCTCAATATAGTTGAATTCTTTGCTAGAATTACATCTTTCTAAATCCTCGTTGGCAGAATTTTCTATATATGGCAATTTAACAACATGGATATCTGATAATTTGTATTACTAATCAGTTTTCGGTTGTTTCGGGAGCTCGAAGTTGCCAAAAAGCTACGGCAGCAGCTGCCGCCACATTAAGTGAATCCACTCCATG
>OIEM01000149.1_pt1 | contig 40485 bp, 67 predicted proteins | sample 1581761 | NCBI WGS metagenome assembly OIEM01 (sample SAMN01760978, study PRJEB22395) | human gut metagenome | reverse complement strand
ACCCCTTAAATAGATTTTGGTTATTTACCATGTCTACTTAAGAGGTATCATATCATTTTCAGGCTGTTTTTCTTTTTGTTTCATTTTTCTGTGTTTTATTTTTTTCTGTCATATCCTTAATGTAAAACATTTAAAGAAAGGAGAAATATTTATGTTGATTGAAAGTAAAAGAATTGCAGATTTTTTAAGCACGCATAGCTGCCACATAATAAACGAAGGCCAGACTTTGGAAGACAAGGTGACATATGCAGATTTCAATGCAGGCAGATATAAGAGCGTATTCAAGTAGCTTCGGGTTGATATTGAAGTCGAAAAAGCATATGCTGCGCTTGAGAATGTGTTATTTGTTGAAAATAAGGATGGAAAACTTGTGTTAAACAGCCCGTACAAAATTTCAATAAATAATAAAGTGTACTTGTATAGCGCCGGAACATCAAACGAAATAATCTGGAAGGATTTATTTTCTCTGCACAGTAAAGGAGCAGAGTTTGTAAGTGATGCTAAATACGAAGATATAAGATAAACCAATAACTCAGCAATTGGATAATTGAGAATTTTGATTAATATTTTAAAAATTAAGGAGAGTTTTATAAATGAGAAAAATTACAGAAACACATACAGGAAAGATAGTTACTGATACAGATTTGAATATGGAATATTTATATGTTGGAGACTATGGTAAGGAGAATAATATTAAAGCATCGTTCCTTGGATACGATAAAAGAATTGATAAAGTCGAACACAAACAGGTAGATATTACAGATAAGTTAGTAGTTACGGTGTCGTCTCAAAAAGGTTGTCCGATGAATTGTAATTTTTGTGATTGCCCTAAATTTGGGTTTAAAGGTAACGCTACATTGCCAGAATTGATTACAGAAATTATGTCAGGAGTTGCGTTATCAGGCATCAGACACGGACAGAGATTGAATGTTCATTATGCCAGAATGGGTGAACCTACTTTTAATAATAATGTAATTACATCAGCTAAATATATCAGCTTGATGCTTATGAACAACAATTCTGATGTTACTTTTGAAACATATCATCCGGTTGTTTCGACCATGATGCCCAAATACAACAAACATCTGAAAGGGTTTTTACAGGAATGGATTGCAACAGGATTTGAATATGGCGGAGAAGATGGATTTGGATTACAGTTTTCTATCAATACTTTAAATGAGAATGATAGAAACAAAATGTTCAGGAATATGTCATTATCATTGCAGGAGATTAGTGACATTATCAAAGAACTTCCAATGCCGAAGAAGAGAAAGTATACTTTGAATTTTGCAGTCACCTCCAAGAGCAATCTTGATGTTGATTTGATGAATAAATATTTTGATAAAGAAAAGTGTATTGTTAAAATAACCCCGGTCCACGAAACAGTAGAAGCTGTAAATGAAGACTATGAAATTATACATAATTTTGATGTATATGAGAAATTTGAACAGCCACTTGTCAAAGATGGTTGGAATGTAATAGTTTTCATTCCATCCAAAGAAGAGGATCAAGACAGAATTACATGTGGAAATTCATTAATTGCGTTAGAAAAATATAAGAAGTAAAAAGTACAAATATATGCAGCTAATAAAAGACTATTAACAGATGATAACCAAAAAGTATTTAAGCATACCGGATAATAATATTTATACCACAATCCCTATCAGAAATTAATCTGATAGGGATTTTTCTGTCATATATTTTTTATCAAACATTTAAAGGAGGATTTAAAACAATGAATGAAAAAACAGTAATTAGTATAGCTCAAAATGCAATAAGTATGGATACTTATTATCAGAAATTAAATGCACTTAAGGAAGATGTAGAATTTTTCACATTGTTTATGAAACGCAATAAGAAAAGTGATTTTGATTTTAATATCAGAGTATCTTATAGTTGCTCATTCAAGGCTTTTAATGATATCTGGGAAAAGTATGATTACTACCAGAAAAATTTAGAAACAGCATTTTCTGAGTTCATAGTACTTAAGAGCATTATTGAAGATCTGTATAATGGAACCGGTATTTACACTGACGCTGAAATCCGAGAATTCATAGAATATTTTCAGAAGTATAATGAAACTCATATATATGATTATATAGGAGATTTCATAGGCTGCAGCAGAGGAATTGCTGATGTTGAAAGACAGCTGAGCATTATTATGGAAAGATCTAATATTAATTCAAAGAAGGGAGAGCAGTAATATGCAGAGACCATATGATAAAAATTTACAGAACAGCTGGTATAAAGCATATCTTGTTGATACAGGAGTTTTAGAAACAGCTGAAAAAGGAAACGGATACAATGATAAATACGACCATGCATATAACTACTGCAGCACAGGCCAGATTTATATTGAAAATAAGACAGAAGCTGTTGATTATGCAAAATTTATAATCAATGAGCTTAAAGAGCATCCAGAAAAGCAGTCATATGCAATTGTATCACAGACATATCTTCCAATAGATATGCCTGTAAAAATCTCAACAGTTAAAAATGAGATGTATTATCTTAAGGATGTTGTATATTCATCAGCAGTAATCAACGGCAAAATAATTAAGAATTTTATCAATCCAAAACCTGAGATAACTTTCCACTGGAACAATAATCAGAAAGCTGATATTAAGAAGTTCCTGAAAAAAGTAAACAGTGGTGCTGATATCAATGATGATTACATCGGAGCTGTAGAAGCAGGTGATATATGCTTTGATCTGGTAGTGAGAGAGTACAATCCAGGACAGCTTAAATTATCCACTGACTGTTATGTGGGAAACATAGATACAGGTTATGGATATTCAGACAAGGGAATGCCATATGATTTCTTCTGTAATGTCGGATATTGCTGGAATATCAAGAAGTTTAAAGATATGACTTATGATGACTTTACAAAATTCGTAGAGGCATCTCTGGCACGACAGCTGCGTAAACTTGATGGTAGTATAGGCACTGATAATAGATTTTATGATGTTCTCTGGCTGGCATCTAAAGAACCGGAAACTAAATGGAATCTGGAATTTTAAAACACAAAGAAAGGAAATTGATTATGAAGATACAGGATATCTTATTAATATCAACAGTAATTATTGCTATAGCTGTTGGAATATTCATTTCGATTTATGTAATATGTAGTCCCGATATCCCAACATGGGCTAAATGGCTGATATTATTAAAGTAAGGGGGAAATTTTTATGGAAACTAAAACTTATCCATTATATACACTGGAATTTCCAGCTTCTGAAGAAAAATCAAAGAATGAACCTGAATATTTTCAGATTGTCAGATGGGATAACAGGACAAAACTGCAAAAAGAAGTTGACAGGAGAACATATTTCTATTTTATAGGTTCTTCCGGTGTTCACCTTAAAGATGTACTTACAGATGTGTTAAAATTCAATGAAAAAGCACATGACGTTCCTGAAGAATATCTCCTGGAGAGATTATATAATAATTGGAACATTAGTCATTTTACTGAATTGGGCATAAGAATGTATATTTCTAAATACGCTCATGAGTATACAAAAAATCCAAAGAACGCTGATAAAAAGTCTGACAAGAAATATGTTGTTATTTGTTATGCAGTACATAATGAGGAAATATCCAGTTGTGATATTTTCACTTCAGAAAACGAGGCATATGACTTCTTGGATAAAGATGCTGAAAATACTTATAAAGAAGAAGTGGAGAACAGTGGAAATAATACTGATAATATCGAACTTGATATTGATGGCGATACAGCAAAACTGATTAACCATGAAGCTGATTGCATATGGACATGGCATATGTTAACAGTGTAATAGGAGAAATATGTATTTCATGGAAAGGAAAGAATTGAATAATATGATGGATTTACATGATTTATACACAATAAAATATGCCAAAGAAAATGATTCAAATTATGGAAGATGTAAGACTTGCAAACATTATGGGAATTGCAACTATTGTTCTGATTGTAATGAAGGTTCTGAATATAAATTTGATTTAGTTTATTATCAAAGAGAACATGATAGTGAAATTGCTGATTGGATTGCAAAACAATAAAACTAAGATTCACTTATAAATACGTGTTTCCTTGGATTGGAGGTAAGAGAAATGAAAGAATGTACAGTTATATGTAATACTCGTTGGGGATATTGCATGACACCTAAAAAATGCAAATCTATTGCAGAAGCAATTAGATATGCAAAAGAAATGGAAATGGCATTTAGAATATTTGTGAATGGAAAATGTATTAAGTCAGGTTGGTATAAATAAATTCACTTTTCTTTAGAAAGGAAGGTACTATGTATAGATTAGATTATTATGATAAAGATGGCAATCATAAAGAAATTCATGGATTCAGAACACCAAAAGAAGCTGAATGTTATATGAAAAATCATACAGAAGAAAATTTTGATGAGTCATTAATTTTATTTGATAGTGAAAATTATGCGTAACTAATGAAACTAAGATTTACATGTAAATAAATATTTCATTTGAAAGGAAAAAATTATGGACGGAATGCAAATTTGGGAAGTTGTAGGCATAGATGATTTAGAAGGCAGTGTTTTTGCACAATGTTCTACAGAAGAGAAAGCAAATAAAGCGATGAAACTGTTAGAAAACGAAGGCCTTGAGAATATGCTGTGCGTAAAACAAAGAAGTTTAAAAATCGACCAGATAATGATTGGCGACAAATTCATACAATTATAAAAAATATTTCAAAAATTAAAAAAATCAGGAGGAATAACTATGAAAATGTATGTACCATTTTGTTATGAAAAAGCAGGGCGTATCGAGGTAGAAGCAGATTCTATTAAAGAAGCACAGGAAAAAGCTGAAGATATTCTTGAAGGAATGTCATGGAAGGATTGTGGCAATTTGGCAAAATGCGTTGATGATTCAGCCCAGATTGATTATGAAGGCATTATTCTTGATGAAAATCAGAATATTGTTCCTGAGGATTAAAACAACAACAATAATATCTATTATGTGCTACAACTGATTCATTCATTTATAATTAAATATTTGTATTATGTACCCGTCAATTAAATTTGGCGGGTATTTTTCTGTTATATCTTCTTTATCAAATAATTAAAGGAGGTCATGCAATATAACAGATAAAATAATAAAAAAGACAAAAAAAGGATCTTATGATTCGCAGACAGTATTCATTACAGAGTATAAAAGAAAATTCAATAATGAGATTGTTGTACGATATCATAATTTTTCCCAATGGTCGAAATTATGATACACTTGAAGAACTTCTTAATGACCCAGAGAGAGACAGAAATGAATATTGTATTTTCTTAAGCAGATATAATACTTATAGAGAAACATACCAGCATAATTCAAAAGCTGGTATTCTTTGTCCGATGAAGCTTATGAAGAATATCAGAAATGGTGCAATAAACCACAGTAAACTAAGATTTTAAGAAAAGGAGTAATGATAAAATGGAAACTGAAATTAAAATTGATTTAGTTCCAAAGGAACAGATTAACGAAGAGTTTGATTGTGTAAGAATCACATGCGGAAACATTTGTGTGTATGGTAACTGTTTAGAAGCTACAATCAAAGCATTTGATAAAGCATTGAGACAACATAGATAAAACTAATATTTCTTGATAAGATTGGAGGTAAAAATCAATGGACAAAACCAAATGAAAGAGAAAGATTCTCTTATAATGGCTACACGTTGATTTATGATGAACGAATCAAAAATATAAAACCTTTTGAATAAATTAAATAAGGAGTGAAACAAAATGATAACAGAAAATGCACAGAAAGTCAGTCGGATGGATATTTACAAATTATGAGAATCTGTGATGCAATGAGAGAAGAGCAGAGATATTGCTTAGGATATGTTTCTAAAAAGGAAATTAAATCTCCGCATAAATCTCCGCAATTTGATTAATAATGAAACTAAGATTTACAGAGAAATCATAGAAAAATATTATCATTCTAATAACGATTGTTATACTGCTCATGGGTATGAATTGTGGATTTTCTGAAGACCCTATAATTGTGGTTTTCTTAAATAGAAATAATAAATTACAGTTATTTACTGTTATGTTTAAATATGCATTAAAAATAGGGGGTATTATCCCCCTAAATGCCTATAATAATGTCGGAATCACATGATTAGTGAAGAAAAATAGGCTTTTATATTATACATTAAAATAATAATATATGTAAACAGGAGATAAATGAAAAAATAAGAATAGAAGTTGAAAAGCAGCAGAAAGACATAAATAAGGCTATAGCTATTTTAAGTTTAAGACAACTTCCCGGTATGAGAAAGCAACTACAGAGGAGTTGGATTCTGCTAAAGAGAGGAAAAATATATAACTCTATCAGTATTAACGCTGATAGGGTTATTTTTTTATGTGAAAATATATCTTATTTTTTCTGTCATATATAAATTATCAAAATGAAAAGGAGAAAAACAGTATGGCATTTTCATTAGAAGTTGAAGAACTTGTAAAACGGGTTGACGAATATCGAAGTCATTATCCTATATCTATGCAAATTAATTTGTTATATTTCAGTCAGAAGATATTCACTGATTGGCTGGATGAAGTCCTTGCTATTTATCGGCAGGCTACGAAAATAGCTACGTTAATGAATATCAATAGTACTTCAATATCTGAAATACAGCAGGTGTTAAGAAATATGGGAGCTGCTGAAGATAATATTATCCTTTGTGCCAACATGCTGACATCACAAGGTATAGCAATAGAACTTGGATTTTCGCCACAGGAGTCAATTTATGGTATGGTTGCAGATTATATCTATGCTAATATTGCTGAATGCAAAATATCTGACAAGGCAGAAATATTAACTTTGATAAAGCCAATTCTTTCTGATTGTATCATAAATTATCGAAAGGATGCCTTTACAGATATATTAGGTTGGCTAAAAGCAAACATCTTAAAGGATGAAGCAAAAGTAAGACCGAAAGAATTGAGAGATATCAACCATAAAACTATCAGAAACAAAATTAAAGAAATAGAAATGTAGTATATATGGATAGATTTGCAAAAGTAACAGAGAAATGTATATTATGAGAAAACAAAAGGGGATTCATTATGACTTCAGAAAAAATGTGTGATTATCTTGCATCTACAGGTTTGTATGAGAAAAAAGAATTAGACCTTTCCTATGCAAAGGATATGATTGCTTCAGATAAAACAATACCCATAAGTGACTTAGTTAAAAGATTCATTGGCATTGATAAGCATTATAAAGGAAACCCGTGGAATATCAGATAAATATTAGCCAATATCGACATAATTATTCCGGTAGAGGATAGAAAAGATATCGACATAATTATTCCAGTAAAGGATAGAAAAGAAAAATGGGAAGCTAAAGACAATGAACAGATTATTGAAAAAATTAAAAAAATGCCGAATTTAGGAGATACAGTATATGGCATATTCAGACAGACTAAAATTATACCTTTAACAATTACCGGTATTACATTTAATGAATTTGGTATTACATTATCTGCTAAAAATGAAGAAGAACTTGGATACAGTACAATAACTTTAATGACAGATAATACCGGTACAGAATGGTATAAGACTTATGAAGAAGCAGAAAAGAGTGTTAAAGAAATTTCAGTAAGCCGTTTATTAAACAAAAGTGACAATGACTTAGAACACTAGAAGGAGATAGATTATGGAAAGATTAACAGGAAGAGATGCATATGGAGACATTGTAGCAAATGAAGAGATGCAGATAATAGCATCAAGAGGTACTACATATGATGACTTACATAATATTATAAATCATCTGGCGGAAAAGTTATATGAATATGAAGATTTAGAAGAGCAAGGAAGACTTGTAAAATTACCTTGTAAGGTGGGAGATACAGTTTGGCAGATAATGGTTGTAGGAGTACAGGGTAAAAATATTCAATATGGTATTTTTAAGGCGGTAGTCACAAAAATATCTGTTGATTATCAAATGAATTTTCTGCTTTCTACAATTACAGAAGATGAGGAAAGATATAGAAATGAAGTAACATCTACAGCAATTGGAGAGACTATGTTTTTTACAAAATCCGAAGCTGAAGCAGCAATGAATAAATTAAAAGGCAAAGATAATAAGGATATAGAAAGAGATATAGAAAGGGATTAATAAGGTTTTAAGATGTATTGTGTAAAATCATATATGTCACGAAAGAAGAAAAATAAGGTATGTAAAAACTGTAAATACCATGAGAAAGTGTTTTGGAATAAGCATTTACAGTGGAGATGTACTTATTAAATAAAATAGGAGAATCAATTATGAAAGTTCCATATATAAAAGCTATAGATAAAGATACAGGTAAAGAAGTTCAAGGATTTTATTTTGAGTATCCTGAAACCTCTTATTGCTTTACAGAAGATTATGAAAAGTCTCCGGTTGAAATGATACCATGTGTAGTTTTCTACACAATGACAGACTGGGGATTGCCTAATAAGCCTATGTTATGCCAGAACATTGATAAGAATAGTATTAAACTTATAAGGTATGTTGATATTTAATGAAAGTAATTATATTACAAAAGGCTTAAATGTTTAATTAATAAGGAATATGAGAAGTAAAAAATATGATTACAAGAGAAATGATTAAAAATGGTTTTAGAACAGGTAAAAAAGGATATAGAAAGGACTTAAGTGTTATGAAATATAACAGGACGGATGAAGAAAACATCAATAATGTTGTTACTGGAATGCGTTGGAGAGATATAAAAGATATATTTAAAAGGAATGCAGATAACGAAACAAAAAGGATTCATTTCGGCAGCAACTATTATCAGTGCCGTATTAGTAATGGAATCTGTATTGGAGCAAAAGATATCTGTAACCCTGAAATACTGGATTTAACTGAAGTAAAAGAATACATACAAAACGCAACTAACAGCATTTATAATGCCAGTGGATTGTTAGAAGCTAATAATAAACGATTAGACCTTATAAAAGAAGAACTTTTAAAAAAATTGATGAGATAGAAGAAAGTTCATATGTAAATCAGAAGAAAAATATAAAGGATAAAGAGATTGAAGAAATAGAGAGGTAATATATATGGATAAAATTACGACACAGGAAATAGTTGAAAAAACAGTATATAAAACTTCAGATGGTAAAATTTTTGATTGTGAAAAGGATGCTTTGACACATGAAAAATGGACAGTATTAAAGAAAAAAATGAATAAAATCAAAAGTATAAAATAAGGCTTAAGCTGCACATACTTAAGCCCATTGTCGGAATGGCTTACTTATCCGACTTAAGCAAGCCTTCATTGATGTTGCTCATTATCTTACTGTATTTCAAATTACTGAAATTAACAATAAGACACATCAATGATTGTGAAGTTAATTGTATGCATACATATTTCTTACCAACACAAATATGTATGTAGTACTTATTTAAAATATCATAACTAAAAGTATATGTAAATAAATTTCAAAAAATAAAGGAGAAAATTATTATGAATAGAAACGGGATTAGTAGCTTAGGAGACAATGGAATATGTATACCATTAAGCACTTCATCATATGATTTTTCAGAATCAGAAAGAGATGATGAACAATATAATGAAAAACAGGAAGAACAGTCTACGGATAATACATACACATATAGAGCAAAAAGAAAAGACTGGCAGGAATGGGTTGAAAGCTGTCAGTATGTAACAGGAAATATGGTTACTCTGGGAGACAGATATTTCTTGGTAACACCAGCATATGGGGGAGATGAACTTTATATTGATGATTTTACAGAGATTGATAAAGATACAATCGAACCGGTAATTAAACCTGTTATTGATAAGAAGAAAGAAGTATTAATAAAGGTTCATTCAGAACTTATTGACCTTACATATTCTACAACTGATGAAGAACTTGCAGCTCTTTGTGATGCATGTGATTATGATTATGATACATTATCTGAATGGAATAAAGAGAGTAAACTACAAATTCAGGGTAGTATAAGTAGTAATTTTGCAAGAGCATTAGATAAAAGCTACTATAATGATAATGCACTGATTGATTATGCTAAACATTATAAAGAGTTTATGAATGAACCATCTGTAAAATCAAAAAACATCAAATTAAAGATTTCTGATAGAGAGCTTTAATTTCTAAGACTGGTACTTAAATGTTATACGTTTTTGTACTGGTCTTTTTTTATCACAATTAATCAAAAAATTTCATTCGACAAAAGTTGGTTGCGAGTAGTTCATAGCAACTAATTGATAGAAATATGGATTAATAGAACTGAAATATTAAAAGAACTAAAAAGAAACTTAAATAATTTGAGTTCTTTTTTAAGTTTCTTAGAATTTTATTTTATTTTTTTTGATTAAACACTCTGAAGTTAAACCCTTGGAGTGTGTTCAAATGTTACACTTAAAAAATATTTACTCTCTGTCATATTAATTATGAAACAATTTTGGATTGACTACAGAGAGGTATTTTAATATGAGAAAAGCAGTTGAAAATTTATTAAAGAAAGCAGATAAGTATAATTTCTCTGAAGAAGAAAAGCAATTTTTAAGCAGAGAAGATTTATCGGTTGATATATTAAACATAATATTTGATTATTTTTATGTTAATAATTCAACTTATAGTTCAGATCAATTGTGCCAGGAAGTAAAAAGAATTTTATCATTTCCTAAAAGAATGTTTCAAAAAGAATATTTAAGTAGAATAAAAAACTGCCTTCCTTATAGCCATATTGATAAAATTATTGGCAGCTATAAAAAAAGATGTATTTTTTACTTCCATAGTGACTGCCATTTTGATGGTATGTATCAATTTTTAATGCAGAATAATATAGAATACTGTCATATAAAAGAAATATATGAAGTTTACAAAAATAACTGTATCCCTTTATCAATACATTTGGGGTATAACATATGCTATATTAAAAATAGGAATAATATTGAAATATTAATAAAAGCCTGGAAAAACATAATTGAAAAAATTAATAAATACAAGTTATATGATCTCAAAGGGGACTTATTTTTTGGCTATTATAATGAAAATTGCAATAATATTTTAAATTTAATAGAAAATGCTGAAAATGCATTAAATAATAATATTAAAATCAATCAATATATAAAATATGATAAGGCCAAAACAATAATTACAGTTAATATTAAGAAATTTTATGAAGAGAATATATTGTCACAAAATGAATTGATATATAAATTGCTTAAAGAATTTAACATAAAATATTGTGGTTCAGAAAAATATATTTATAATTCTAAATTTGGATTTAAAGATAAAATTGTTGATACATACAAGGAATTTTCAAAATCTACTAAAACAAAATTATTATTATATTTTACTAACACTGAATTAATTATGAAAATAAAAAATAATAATCTTAATTTAACATTAAATGAATACAACCAAATTGAAATAAACAATGGTAATACATACAGCAAAGGATTAAGAAAAAAAACAGATTTATGGATCACGCCAGATGGAGCTATTTTTATAAGTAATACAAAATCGAAGGCAAATAAATTTTATCCATTAAGTGTTGATGATTTGATAACTTTCATGAATTACAAAAATAATAATGATTTTAAAAAGGTAATTAATCTTTATGTTCAGGATAAAATTAACGAAAATAACTTTTTCAAAGATATTATAAATGATTTTAAAGATGGCTGCTTAATGCCACTTAAAGTAAATGAATGTGTATATTTTCATAATAAAAAGGAACTGCTTAATAAAAAATATAAAATATCAAATGATATTAATATAAATTGGAATAAAAGAAATTTGAATTTAAGTTATCTGATAATCAAATCTTATCCTTATGTTGATGAAAAAGGTAAAGAAATTTTAAAGCAGATTACTAAATTTGATTTAAATAGGTATTATCACTTGTCAAAATATAAAGTAAAAGTTTCCAGATTTTTAGAAGATATTATATATAATAATATAAATAAATATTCTGGTCAAAATTTAATAGCTGAATGTAATAATGAATTAAATGACTTGCCCGAAAGCTTAAAAGATGAGAAACAATATGTATATGATTATAATGTTGAAAATGATAATTTAAAACCTACAATCAAGGATTATGTTCATATGACTTTATCTTCAAAAGCACGAAAAAAATCTAAAATTAAACTTAATATAAAATCTGTTAACGAGATCCAAAATAAACATGATGAAATTACAAAAAGCACTAATATTGATGTAAACACTGGCTCAGTAAATGTCCCTAAAGACAGCAGATTTAATACCTTAAGGAATATTTTACCAGATGAATTTGAATGGATTAAAACAAGAAAAAGATTAATATTGGAAACAAAAATACAACATCATTGTGTATGGTCTTATGCATCTTATATAACAAATGATGAAAGTGCTATATATTCATATGTAGATACTGATGGAAGTAAACATGAGGATGGCGTTCCTAGAAGATATACAATTGAGTTCAAGTATGATCCAACTGATAAAAAATATTATATCAAACAAGTTCAGGGCAGATTTGACTCAGTTAATGCCTCAAACATGACTAAATATATACAACAAATACTGGATAATTATTACAAATTGCATCAATCTAATGTAGCTTAAACTTTTTTTCTGTCATATATCAATTATTAATAATTTTAAAGGAGAAAAATGCTATGAGCAAAACAAGAGAAATTGCATGTGTACATTATATATGTGAAGGAAATTGCGATTTAGGGAAGGAAGGAACTTTTAGAAAGCATTGCCAGATATGTAAGACATACAAAAAGATTCCAGGAGGAAAACCTGCTAGAACTGATAATAGAAGGCAGAAAATGGATAAAATAAATAAAAAGGAAATGAATAAGTGGTAAAGTTAATTTCTACTAAAAATTGATCGTATATATAATCAACAACTCCGAAGCTAAAGCTTCATGGTGTGCAGAAAACTGGTTGGATTTTCTAACCAGTTTTTTTATGTAAAAAAAAATCAGATATTATCTGTCATATTTTGTTAAAGAATAGTAAGAAAATACTATATGGGCATTGTCGGCTGAGGATAGCTCATTAAATAATAATAACAATAAGGAGAGAATAATGATAAGCGCAATGAAAAAAATTAAGAAGATAATTTCAGTTTCAATATTAACAGTGGGTATTTTTTCAATTACCGGATGTGAATTTATGAATAGTAAGGTACAGAGTATGAAAGGAAGTATATCAGGTAATGAATATATAGCATCCTTTTATTCGAACGATGGAGAGAAATTTATGACAATGCACGGAGAACGCATTGATTTAAGTCCTAACACTGTAAGGGAATATGACTATGTTGACGGTGGATATAATAAGGTGCTCTCTTCAGTTGTAACAATAACTATTGACGGTAAGGAAGTTGAAAACTGTGGTAGTACAGCAATCTTTGCAGAAGAAGGATTAAAGCCGGATGTAGACTTTATTATGAATAATATAAAAAACATTAACAGCAGTTCAGATGGCAGTGTAAGTGAGAGTACATTTGTCGCCGGTATTGTAAACAAGTATAAGAATATGTTTGGTAAGTCAAGAGTTGTAGTAATTCAGTCACAGCTTGGAGACCCTATATGTGCTTATTCAGGCGACAGCGTTTTCTATGAAGTATGTGAAGACCTTCCTAAGACAACTAAGCTGTCTGTAGATGGCAAGGCATTATACATTCATAGAGCCAACTTTCAGATTATAGATACATCACTGCTTAACTAAGAAAGAAGAAAATAAGCATGAGTACAGAATTATACATTATAATTATTCTAATAATATTTTTTGTAGCAATGTTTCTAACTATGATTTTTTCAATACATTTTGAAGATGTATTAATATATTTAATGTCCGGTTTGATTTCTAGTGTTATTGCATTTATAGCAGTTATACCGGTAATGTCTTTTGATGTGTTTTTTCACACACAATTAACATCACAAATTTCAGTACAGAAATCATTTAACAAATATTCAAGGAGGCATTTATTATGAGCATAAACACATATGCAGTAATTGTATTTATTGTAGCATTATTAATTACAACAATAGGATTTTTTATTACTATGCATAAATCATTTGATTTTACTTATTTATTAATTGCAGGAGCTATTTCAATGATAATTATTATAACAATCGGTATAGTAGAGGTTGGGATTAATTCGTCTTTAGTATCGTCAAAAAAAATGTCATATATTTCATTACAGGAAATAAATAAAATAAGTCCAAATAATAACAGTACTACATTGTTTAATGTTACATATACGGATACAGAAGATATTGATAGAAAGATAACTGTTAAAGAAATAGTTTATGATTCAGATGTTACTTATATTGAAAAGACAAGAATAACATTTTTGTTTCTTTATGAAGATAGCTATGTATTACATGAGCCACAGGAATTTATAAATAATAATAATTAAAGAAAGGAGGAATTTATGAATATAAATTTGTTTATATTTATAGGAATTATATTTTGTTTTATTACAATGTTAAGTCTAATTTACTTTAATGGTATTATAGGAGTATTTTTAACTTTTTTGATTGCATGTTTGATTTATTTACCAACAATAGCTCTTAATCATGCAAACTCAAATATTATATCACAAATTCCAGTACAAGAAATAAATAATATCGAAGCTAAAAATAACAGTGATACATTTTATAATGTTACATATACGGATACTGATGAAAATAGGAAAAAGGTAACTGTTAAAGAAATAGCTTACGATTCAGATATTACATATATAGAAAAGACAAGAAAAACATATTTATTTCTTTATGAAGATAATTATATATTGCATCAACAACCCTGAAACTAAAGCTTCGTGGTGTGCAGAATTTTATTTTTGACACCACATGTTGATTAGCCTAAGTTCAAAAATATTTGATTTATTTCAAATGAATTTTGAACTACGTTATATAAAAATATATAGGCACAGTAGATATAATACCTAGTCTGCTGCTCTACGATGTATATTTAAACAGTTCTGTGAGGTAGGAACAGTGATGTACATATAAAACCTTATATAACATTGGCTAAGGTATTCTACAGCTAGTATAGAGCCGGCTTAAAGCACTAATCTATACACAAAAAGAACTTTTAAATTTGTTAAGCAGAAAGGAAAATCGCTTCTCCCCCTGAGGCTTTAATGCAAAGACGCTACTAAATGATAAGGAGTTTCAGCGATAGGTGGACGTTATTATGAGAACAATAGTATTTTTATGTGCATTTTTAGCATGTCTTTCAATAGTGTTTTTTATAGTTGGAATTATAATGCTGCATGACGATTGTAGTTGTTGTAAAGCAGAAATACAGAAAGTTGATGAAGAAAGCTTAAAGCAGAAAGCAAAGAAAGCATATGCAAAGGAAATAAAATATGATTTTATTTGGTTAGGTATATGTCTGATATCTTTTGTAATATTCCTATTGGACTATTTAATTCCTACAAGACACTATAAAAATATAATTAAGCCAGCTATAAAGGCTGAATATGGAAATGTGTATGAGTATAAGTACAGTACCATGCTTAATGAAGGAAGCTTCTTATACAATAATGAAAAATACAGCATAGAGATTATTAAGGATATTGATAATAATAAATATATCAAGATAACAAAGACTAATTATTATAATAATGATAGTGATGAAAGTTTGAATTTGCCATTAAAGAATAAGTAGAAAGGATTATAAGCATGACATTAATTGAGTATGACCAGTTTTTAAAGGATTTTGATATTCATTATAAAGAATCTGATTTTGGAATAGATAATGCATTTTCGGAATGTCTTTTAAAACAGACTTCAAAAAGCTGTATAAACGAATTTTATAATAAGCGTCACGATTTGATAAATCGTATAAATGAAAACACAGATGATACTGAAAAAATATATCAGTATAGAATTGCAGCATTATTAATATACCACATAAATGAGCATCCAAGTACATTATTGAAAATAGCAGAAGAATCAGATTTAGATTATTCTTCAATAATGAAACTTGGTGATGCTTATAGGGATATGGGGATATCATTTGATTCCTTATATTAAATATAAAGACTAAATTAAAAGAGAAGAAAATATATGAATGTTGTAACTTATTTAAGAATTGCAATTGGAATTGCTGCCGTAATGGTTTTAATTTGTATAGGACTATTTAAGAATAGAGATAAGAATAAAGCTTTTAGACCTATAATTTGGGTAGGTCTTATATTAACCATATTGTTATCAAGCATGTCATTTTTTTTCGTATTTAAAATAATAACAAGTACTCCTGAAACAACAATTATACCGATAGAATCAATAGAAACACCTATTTTAGAAAATAAAAATCAGAATATTGAATATATAAATAAGGATTCTTCAGAAAAAGAAAAAATTACTATCCAAGAAATTAAATATGATACAAATGGTACATATATAGAAAAACAGCATTATGAATGGTGTTTTTTATACGGAGACCATAGCATATTACATATAAAAAAATAAACAAAAAATGAAATATATGGGATTAAACTATGAAGATATTTAGAAGAATATAGAAAGAAATTAGAGGATAAAAAATATGGATATTTATACTTTTTCTTCAATAGTAGCTGTTATTTTTTTGATAAGTATTGCAATTGTGATATTTCTTTTAAGTGACAACCATGATAAAGCAGCTTTAATAACATTTATTGCCGGCATTATCTTATTAATTTTTACAGTAATAGTTTCGAACAGAATTAAAAAAGAAAATAACTTTGAAGCCTATACAATTCCGGTAACACATATACAGGAAACGGAAAGAGAAGAGTGGGGCGACAACATAATAAGAATTACTGATGATACAGGCAGTGAAAAAGAAGTTGCAATAAATGATACAAAGTATGATGCAGATTCTACATATGTGGAAATGAAGAGATTCAAGTGTCTCTTTATCTATAAAGATAAAAATATACTGCATATTAAAGCAAATTAAGGGGGATACATGAAAGAAATAAGAAGGAAGAAAACATTCGGCAGAGTTTTTTATGAAAGCTATAAAAAAGAATTTCATATAGCAGGTATTGCTTTAAGTATTATAGCTGAAATTCTATTATTGCTATTAGTGCAGTTATTTTTGTGAAATTAGGGATTTTTAGCGGGATTGTTAATTTTTTGTTTGATGGTAATAATTTTTCTTTTGCTTACAAGGTCTTTATTACATTTTGGATAGAAATACTATCATTATTCATTATTCTATTGCTAGTAATGCAGCTTATTTCTTTAGTTGTTCTTATATCTCTCATAAGTGGAAGCATTATAAACGGAATATATAATTTTATATCTAAATGCAAAACAATGAAGCGTTATGCAGATTTACCAATAACATCTGATGAAGTAAGAGCGTTGATAGATAAAGGTATTATAACAACAGATAGAGATTATACTTATTATCTGGTTGACCGGCTTATTTGTAAAGAGATTGATTGTGTATTATTAACTCACGAAGTAATACATAGCGAATATTGTTGGTCATTTACAAATGAAGATATGGTTCAGCTTATTAATACATATAGAGAAGTGTTTAATAAGCCTATAATATTGGATAAGGATTACTATTATAAATATAAGATATACTCAGGAACATGCTTTTGCCCTTTTGATTATAAAGGACAAATAGATTATTTAGATGATTATTATTCAGAAGAAGAAACAAAGTTTAGACCGGTTGTATTTACAGATAAGAATACTAAGTATGACACAATAAAAGATGCTCACTATATCTATATTGATAATGAATGAAGGAGAAAATATTATGAATGCTAATATATTTTTAATACTAATGCTTGTTTTGGTAGGAATTGTAGGAATTGTGATGTCACTGTTATGTACATCAAAAAAAACAGAAAAAATGGTTTGGTCAATTTTTATATCATTTGGCCTTTTTAGTGCTATTGGCATAAGTTTTATGTCAATATCTGTCATCCAACTTTATAAAGCTAAGAATATTAATACATATAATATTGAAGTAGTACAAGTACAAGATACAGATAAACAGGATTGGAGTGGCAAAGTAATTAAATATATAGATATTGCAGGCAATGAAAATGAAGCTGTAATTAGTGATACAAAGTATGATACAGATTTAACATATATAGAAATGAAAAGATATAAGTGGTGGTTCTTATATGAAGATAATAACGTATTACATATTAAGTTAAATCAGGAGAAATAAGATATGCCTATAGAAGTCAGTTATATTATTGCATTTGTGATATTTGAATACTTAGCATGTAAATTATCGAAAAATAGCAAGAAAACTCCATCCGACTAATGTCGGTTGTGAGTAGTTCATCCTACAATAGAAAACAAGGAGATTATTATGGAAGATAAAAAATACAGATACAGTGTTTGTTTAATGGCTGAAGAATATTCAACAGGATATGTGGAGCTTACTAAAAAGGAAGCTGAAATTGTCGAATATGCAACTAATACATCTAACTGGAAAGACAAAGAAATTGAGCCTTATAGTGGATTTTTTGGTATAGATACAGAACATCCTGAAGAGATAGAAAAATAAATATTTTAGGAGATTATTATGGAAGCGATGAATAATATTAAAATTGGTCTTGTACTTGGTTCTTCAGGTTCAGGTATGTCATTTAGTATAAAGCGTGAGATGATAAATGCTTCAAAAAGTAACTTTGAAAAATTAGCAAAAGAGTATAAAGCAGAGATTACAGATACAGACAGCTTGTTAGCATTTCCTCTTAAGAATGATTTGACTTCAGATTATGCGGCTGAAACAGCATATAAGGAAAAAGCTATTGAGTTTGGATTTAATATAGAGCATGAAGAGGATATAGAGTTAGACTAAAGGGAAAACTGAAATTGTCTAGGAGTGCATTATGGAAGAGATTATTAATGAAGAGTATGAAATATTCTTAGAAGATATGGATAAGGGGATAACCTTTGACAGATTTCTTATAACTGATAACTATGAGGATGAATATTCCTACAATGAAATTGCTGAAGCAATGAATACATTAGCATCCCGTATGAGAAAATGGCTGCATGAAAATAAGCCGGGAAAGTACATAGTGTCAGTATTGCCTGACTACTGTATATTCGTTATGACTGTTAAGGAAGCACAGATGCGTAATGTAAGTACCTGTACATTACTTAGTATCGTTAAGTAAAGGAGAAATAAAGCATGAGTATAAATATTGAATATAAAATTAAACCATATTTTACAAAAGATACTCTTATGTCATTTTTGTGCAAAGATATTAATTATATAGATGCAGATAAGGCTAAAAGCTATGTAGAAGGATACTTAAGTAAAATTCCCGTTCAGATATTAAATGTGTTTGACAGTGAAAATTGGAAAATAATCATAACTAACGAAGATCTAAAAGAAAAGTTTGGATTTACTTATGATATATACGGAGTAACTGATTATGATGCCAAAACAATTTATACATATGCGTCCGAAGATGCAATTCAATATGGGTTAGGCCACGAAATAGGACATTTTGTAGATATGTATATGGGAGATTTATCTCAAACTTTAGAATGGGATAAATTAGTAAAAACAATTAACCCTCAATATACTCCTGCGTATTATTTTACTTTAGGAAATGATGAAAATAAAGGACTTGAATATTTTGCAGATAGCTTTTTGCTCTACATAAATGACAAATTATTATTAACCAGGTGCAGTTTGGAAGTAAATAAATTCTGGAATAGATTATTCGATTATTTGGATGATATTTTAAAAGTAATTTCAGAAAATACAATTAAACCCAATATTTTTAATTCATCATCTGATTATTGGAGCTTATCAGATTAATTAAATATACAAAATAAATTATAACAGTCTGTATAAAAAATCAGGCTGTTATTTTTATGCAAAAAAAATTCATTTTTATTTCTGTCATATTATTTATCAAAATTGTAAAGGAGGAATTTCAAATGAAATTTACATGGAAAATTGAAGAAATGGCTTTAATGGCTGAAAAAGCTAACGAGTATGGAAAGAAAATTTACAAAGCAGAAAAGGAACTCAGCAGAGAAGAGAAAATAGAATTTCTTGATAAAAGAAACAATGGATTTACAAGCTATATACTTAATCTTGCTGAGAAATTCCAAAAGGAAGACAGTCTAAAACTTAAAACTGTAATAGCTGGCAGTGAATTATTCGCCAGAATAGACCAGGACAATAAGATAAAAAACTGGTTGGTTTATAATGATGCAAGAAGGGCTGTGTATAATTCAGAATATGATTGCGATGGTTACGACAACAAGCATCAGAGAGGAGAAACCAGATTTAAGCCTCGTAGACTAATTCAGGATTTAAACTATGACCTTGATAAAGGTAAATATTCAGACTATGTAGACGCTGCTTTTCATTTAGAATTAGAAAAGCTTGAAAAGATGGAACAGCAGTATTTTAAGACTCACGATGAATATAGTATTTTAAATAAAAAAGTTAATCATTTTATAAAAAAATACAGTATTGATTTTGGTCTTAATATCTGGGCTAATGATTTTGAAGAAGTCGAGTTTTTAAAAGGAACAGATAAACGACTTCTTACACTTGATGAGTTAAGAATACTTAATAGCAAGTGTGAGGAAGTATCTTCTTTTATAAAAAATATAATAGAAGGCATGCCTAAAATGAACTATGATAATGTATATAAACCAAACTAATAATACTGATTCATTTAGCGTTAATATCAACAGACTCACAAATTAATTTCTGTGGGTCTGTTTTTTTCTGTCATATTATTTTTATCAAAAATTGAAAGGAGATATTTTTATGAATATCAAAAATTTAAGCGAAGCTGTTTTGAATGACAATTCAACAAATGGTATTATTTATTATTTTAATGGAGAAAGTTATCCGTACATCCAGCTTAATGCTTCTGAAACAACAGATACGCAACATGCAGATACTGTTTTAACAGGAAGTGAGAACTCTCCAGTAAGAGAATTTATAGGAATGTTTAATATTGGTAATTTTCATAAGAGAATACAGGAAAATTATGATTTTTTAAAGGAATATTGTTCACTAGATATGGAAAACATTATGCATTCACATAAAATCAATGGGAAAGAAGAAAAAGTGTTTTTACCTTCAAAGACAGATTTTGAAAATTCTCCTGTTGCAGCTAAAGCAGCATATAAATTTTTTGCTGATAGAATTTGGACCCGTACATTAAAAGATGATAAATCTATATGTAAATCTGTATGGTACATGGGAGCTGATTCTTGTAATCATTTAATGAATATAAATACACCAGATGCGGTTGCTGCCCCAGCTTTTAATCTGGACCTATCAAAAGTCTTAATGGTAAGAAAAGCTGTAAGCGGAAAGCCTGATAATATCAATAATTTCCATTCAAATTTTATCCAATATAATTCTATAAAGGAACCTGGCAGCAGCAATGTTAAATTCCTTGCACAAGTAGATGACACTAGAGTAGATGTGAAAAAAAATTCTGATACATCAGTAACATGTCAATGTATAATAAAGCATTATCCTAACGATTGTTTGTCAGCAATGCATTATCCCGACACTTATCTATCAGCTATTATTGTTGATAAGAATGATAACATTCTCTATTATAATTTGTATAGCAAATTTGAATATTATGTAATATCAGAAGGTGAAAAAAGAGAATATAAATTAACAATAAAGCAACTTTGTATTCCTAGCAATTTACCAAATGGATGCAAAATAGGTTTCTTTGCGGAAGTAAGGAATGAAGCTTATTATATGGATACATGCGGTGAAATCACTTGGATGTCTATCAAGGATGGTCAGATAGAGGATACTACTGATGAAGAACTTTCTGATAATTGTAAACCAGTCTCAGATGATGATAATGAGGTAAATGATCTGCTTTTTGATAATGTATTAGCAGAAATAAGAAGATCTAAGGCTTCTGTTGTATATATTTTAGACTCAGAACATTTACAGGTAAAAAAGGCATATATAGGAAATTTAGCTTATACACCAAGCGGTATAGGAATATTATATCTTAGCAGTGAAGACGCATCTAAGAGCTTTCGTATGTCTTTAGATGCTTACAAAAAAGAGTTTTTCTTTTCTGAAAAGGAAGCAGAAAGTGCGCTTTGCTGTCGTAAGCAGGCTAAATTAGTGAAAGCAGTTAGAGAAACAGTTGATAATCTGGATATTTCATATACAGATGCAATTGAAGCCATCAAGATTGCTTTTGATATGTGATAATACTTTAATATTGACATTGACAGACTCACAGATTAATTTCTGTGGGCCTGTTTTTTCTGTCATATTATTCTTATCAAAAACTGAAAGGAGAATGTTTATGACAAATATGTTAGCAGAAATTTTTGTTGACTATGGAAAGAGCAGTAATGTGTTTATCATAACTATTGCTATGATATTTTTTATTATCGGTCTTATTTTTGGAGTAGCTGCTATTGTTTTAACAGTGTTGAACAAGTTTAATTGGATTGATTTTTACTTTTATTGTATTTCTTTATTGTCGCTAATAGGATTCCTAGGTGTCTTTCTTGTAGGAATTATTAGAGTGGGTAATGATGTTTCAAGAAATATTGAAGCAGCTATTCGCAAAGAATATGCAGATATGAATTTTCTACAGACTGGAATTACCGGACAGTTCATAAGTAACGGAAATACTTATGAATATGAGGTTAAAGATAAGAAACTAAATATATATCTTGCTCAGCCTGAAAAAGAAACACAAAATCAAATATCAGAATAAAGGAAAATTTTATGGAAATTATTACACTTAAAGAAAACTTCGTTAATATAATGAAAGGTCTTGTAGAGCAGCTTAATAAAGCTTCAGAAGCTTATTATTCTGGACATGCTGAAATTATGTCAGATAAGGAATGGAATGATAAATTTGATGAACTTACTGCATTAGAAAAAGAAACAGGAGTAATCCTCCCGGATTCACCAACACATAATGTAAGTGCAGCTATTGAAACTCCAGCAGCAAATTCAATTATTAAAGTACAGCATGAATATGCAACATTATCATTAGCAAAAACAAAATCTATTGATGATTTTGTTAAAAGTTATCTCAGTTGATGAATTTTATAATTTTGAATATTATCGGCAAAATTCCGAAGTTTTTACTTCGTGGATTAAGCCGATTTTTTTATGTAAAAATTTAAACCTATTTATCTGTCATATATATAATAAGAAAGGAGTTTAAATTGTAATTGATAAATCAAATAAAAAAATAAATAGCAAATAGTGTGAAAAATAAAGCGGATACAATTTTTTATGTAATACTATGCAGAGTGTTTATTTGTGGAATTAGAACTATGCATTAATAAAGATAAAAGGAGAGAACTTATGAAAAACGAAATTAATAATATAAGTAAGAAAAAATCATTTTGGGGGGAATTTTTAAAAGAATATATTCTTTCCCTCATAGCAGCATTTGGATTTTTATACTTAGTCACAGCAGGGGTTATAGGAAACTTAGTGTCAAAAAAAGATAATATAGTAGACCGTATATTTGATGGAATGGTAACTGGAATTTTGGCTGCTTTGGGAATTTTTATAGTTTTATGGATTATAACACTTATATATTGTAACATAAAAACTAATATAAATAAAATTAATGCAATAAAAAGATACACATATTTGCCTCTTACAGCAGATGAATTAAGATTAAAAATCAACAAGGAAAACACTTTTAAAAACCCTGCTGATTATATCAAGTATATATGTGAGCAGATGAGATATTATTCTGCATCATCTGAAGAATATAAATCACTGAAGCTGACAATGGATGACCTGCTTAAGTTATGTAAGACTTATGAAGAAGTATATGGAGATTTGATAGTATTCAAGCATGAAGATTATAAATATTTTAACAGATTTAATAAAGCTTTTCCATTTGAGTTTAAAACCTTTGAAAATACATATATTAAATCAGATGATATTTTAGACAAGATTTCAGACAAAGAAATAGTAATATTCTGTTCAGATAAAACATTAGCAGAAGCTTATCTTTCAGGTTATAAAGAACAAGCTGTTATATATTATGTAAAGGATAAACTTTTGACTAAGAGTATAGACTAAACAATAAAGAAGGATAAAAATTCTCAATGGAAAATATGAATAAAAAAATTGTTTTTTAAAGAATTAATAAGGCGATTTTCAGATAAAGCAATCTTATTATGATTGAACAGAATTAAGTACGACAAGCTTCTTATTTTTACATAGAAAAACAAATTATTATTTCTGTCATATTATTTTAAAATAAAAAAAAGGAGAATATTATGAAAAACAGATTATATTTTGACGCAAAAGAGTATGACAGATTTTTTAATACAGTTGGATTAAGAGATAATACACCGGATAAGCAACTTGTAAGGTTTTATAAGTGGTGTTATGATAATGAATTTTTTAAGAATATAACAGATGATGATATATCAGACTACTACATATATAATTGCTTACCCTGCTTAAAAAATAACGGAATATGTATAGGTGGTTATCCTTGGACTGATGGATTCCTTATAGGAATTGACCCAAGCAAATGTTATGAAAAACCTAACAGGTGTTCAATACTTATACAGTTTCCAATTACATCCAAGCGTGAAGAGAACAAGCTTTACAGGCTTCTTGATACGATTGTAGATGATAAGCAGAGACAGGCTAGAGACTGGAAGAAAGCAGCTAAAGAGTTATGGAATGGAGATTATGCAAGGTTTTAAATACTTAAGAAGTTGTTAGCTTACTGGTATAAATAATAAGAAAAGGATATCAATTATGAGCAGTTCAGTTAATACAACACAAAATAAATGCAATAACAGATATTTAAAGATAACGATACATGATAATGATTTTATAAATTCATTAGAGCAGGTTGCTCATACTTTAAATAGAATATTTTCAACAACAGGCAGATATCCTGAAGAAGATGAGCTTCCATTGTTAAAAGAATATGTACAGTCATTATGGTTTTCTATAGATAATATTTGGCAGATTATGCGTTGGAATAAGAACTCTGTTGGTTTTTCAGAAAATCCTGAAGGAATTTTTAAACCGGTATTAGAGTTCGTAGAATATGAAGATATTCCTGACTTGGATGATAATTCAAGCGTATATATTCCCATGTTTAATACAAACATTTTACTAAGATAAAAGGAGAAATTTTTATGAGTGATGAATTAAAAGATATTTTAAAAGCATCTGACCGTTATAAGAATTTTACATTACCTGATAAGCCTGCATGTTTTAAAGATATGTTTAAGGGTAGAGATTTTGATGTAGTACAGCTACATTCTACTCAGATTATTGATATTGATGGTAAAAAAGACATTGTTGGATTTTGCGGTATCTTTAGATGGACCGATGGTAAGATTTATCCTCTTGATGGAGATATTTATTATGATGATTTCAAAGTAATAGGCTTTGAAGAATTTCAAAATATACCAATGGGAGTTAATACCGGCATTGATATATTAGTTTATTGAGAAAACAGTTGATATATCAGAATTTATAAGAAAGATTAAGCAATTTATAGGAGATAAAATCAAGTATGAAGAAAGTGAAAATAAGTAAACATATGAAAACAAAAGCAGAGAAAATATTAGTTATAGGAAGTCAGGGAAGTGGAATAGAGAGTAGACTATTAAACCATAATCCGAAGCAGATTGATAGATTTGTTATCTATCAGAGCATAGAAGAAATGAAAAGAGCAAAGGATGATTTCTATAATTATAAATGCATCATAATATTTTCAGCTTTATTAATATCAAAAAAAGATGATATAGATTATTACAAGGATTTTTTGCTTTATAGAGTTGTTTGTAAAGATAAGTCGTTTTGTCCATTAGCTTTTTTTATTCCACTAGGTCTTGGTTTAAATGAGATTATTGTATTTGAAAGAGGCATAGGTGGATATTCAGTATATAAAAAAGAAAAGTTAAAGAGCAAATTTTTAAGTCAGGTAGAAGAATCAGTCCAGATTAAAGCTAAAGAAATATCTACCGGAAAAGTTATAGATTTGAACCCTAACATAAATGATACCTATTTTAATACACTTATTTATAATAAGTTTAAGATAGGTGAGCTTGTATTGGTCGAAGGAAAGCTTCCGGATAAATGGAAATGTACAGATATTTAAAAAAGGAGCTGCTATGAAGATAAGAAGTGAATGGATAGAGATATCCCGAATGAATAAAAATAGAAAATTGGAAAGAGTTCAGGTATTATCTTTTGGACATTTTTATGTTATTAAGCTGAGTAAAAACTATTTTGCCGTATGTGATATAGATTTTGATAAGGAAATCACATCCGGTACTACCTTAGATAATGCTTCAAAGAAAGCCAGACTATTACAGACAGGCTATAAAATAGGCTATGAAGATGCAGATATCTATTAATAAATAGAGGAGAGTGATTGTATGATTTGTCCAAACTGTGATAGAAAAATGAAAGTAAAAAGAGAGACCGGATTCATACTTGACCTTAGTGGAACAGCAGATTACGACTTATATTATGATTATAATATATATCGTTGTCCTGATTGTAAGATAAAATATAATGAAGACAGAAGAAATGATAAATGGGAAATACCTAAAAAACTGCTGCCGACTGAAAAGCAAAAGAATACAATACTCTTTATCAACAACAAATTAGGAAAAAATTTTGAAAGCTTAACGAAGAGACAGTGTTGGAAGATTATCAATGAAAACTTTGATAAAGCTAAAAATACTCCAAAGCCTTCAAATTATGAATATGACTATGATGATATAGATGAATTATATGGAATATCAGAAGAATTTTATTTTTAGGAGAAGAAAAATGGCATATCGAAATTATCATATTATTTATGAAGACGAAAATGATATTAAGCGAACATATTTCACGGTTTCAAAAACAGCACAGGAGGCTGTTAATGAATTAAGAAGACGTAACGAAGAAATCAGGATAATAATAGTCGGAGAAACTAAAAACGACTGGGAATAAATTATAAATGAATTATATGGAATATCAGAAGAGTTTTATTACTAAAATAAGGAGCAAAACTAATTATGAAGAATACAGATAGCAGATTTTTATATAAGGCAAAAAGAAAAGATAACAATGAATGGATACAAGGATATTTATTTAAAACTGGGGAATGCTATAAAATTCTTCCGACAGATTTTGTTAGTCCTGCATTATCTGTACAGGAAGATACAATATGCCAGTGTACAGGCATGGAAGATAATAATTATAAGCTGATATTTACAAATGATATTGTTGAGTTTCAGCATAAGAAGAATGATAAGAACCCTGACAGATATCTTTTGTGGTGGAATAAGGAAATGAGTGCTATGACAGCAATTGATGCAAATAAGTGTGTATATGATGGATATGATTATACAGGCTTAAATGTATATAATTCTATTCCTCTTATGGTACAAGACCCTTATGGAGATTTTTATGATATCAAAGTAATTGGAAATATTATCGACAATCCAGAGCTTGTTAAGGTTAAAGAAGATTATTCAAAATCTTTTTTACCAAAAGATGCGGATAGGAAAACAGATAAAAATGATATTGATTTAGAGTTTTAGGAAAGAGGTCTTATATGGTAAATGAAGAACTTATAAATAAGATTAAATATGACGCAGCCATAAATACATTATTTAATAAAATTAAAAAAGCTAGTATAAATGAAGACACTGAAACTTATATTTCACTTATGGATTTATTACGCTCAGAGTTAAAAGATTATTCTAAAGAAGATTTTTATGATTCATTATGTTATCTAGTAGATAAAACAAGTAAGACAAAAGATGATTTAGAAAAGAAATAATGCGAATGAATACAAATTTGATTTTACATATTTTATTAGTAATTATTTGTATAAATAATATCATTACTAAAAAGAATAAATTATCTAAGATTTTATGGACTTTATCAGGATTATGCTTTTCGATTTGCGTTATATTAGACATCATACAGATGATTTAGTATTTTTACATCTATTTTTGATAAGTTATGTAGTTTTTAATGAGTATTTCGGTTCTGCCGGATATGGTTATATGTCACCATATTATTCCGAAAATGGTAAGTTATGTACATATGATACAGAAAAGAAAATAATTATTGAAATAGAATAAATAGTGTACTGTTAGGAGAGATAATGGAAGTGGAGAAAATAACAGAAAATGAGGCGGCTATTGAGGAATTAAGCGACTTTGCAATTGGTATAACCCAAGAAATATCAAATATTACTTTAGGTTTAGCAATCAAAGCACTTGAAGAAAATCAGCAGTACCGAACAATTGGTACAGTAGAAGAATTTCAAGCGTTAAAAAATAGGTTTAATGGATATAAAGTGCCTATTATGGATTATGAGGGAACAGAGTATAAAAAACTGGTAGAAGGTTCATCTGCAACCGGACAAACTCCATACATAGATGTAATTAAGATTAAAGAAAAGAGAAAGTAAGACATATAAATGAGGTGGAACTATGATTTATAAAGAAGAAGTTAAAGATTTATTTACTGTTCCGGAAGATTATTATTTAGCACACTGTATCAGTGCTGATTTTGGAATGGGTAAGGGGATTGTCGTTGAATTTAATAAAAGATTCGACATGAAAAGAAAGTTGCAATTAAAGTACCCGGATTATATTAATCAGTACACTCATAAAAGAATTGGCGGAGATTGTCTATTAGAAGATAGAATATTGAATCTTATAACAAAAGAGAGATATTTCCACAAACCAACAATAATTACAATGAGACTTGCACTCGAAAAGATGAAGCAGATTTGTTTAGAGAATAATATCAAGAAGATAGCAATGCCTGTAATTGGCTGTGGTTTGGATAGACTAAACTGGGCGGATGTTTCAGAGCAGATAAAAAGTGTTTTTACAGACACAGATGTTGAGATTTTAGTATGTAAGAGGTAATAATATGGCTATTTATATAACAGGAGACATACATGGAAATCCTGTAAGATTAGGAGTAAACAGCTTCTATGAGCAGAAGGAGTTCGATAAGGATAATAAAGATGAAAATATAGTAATAATCTTAGGAGATTTCGGGCTTGTATGGAATAAAGACGGAGAAGATAAGAATGAAAAATACTGGCTTGACTTGTTAGAAGGTAAACCTTTTACAACAGTATTTGTAGACGGGAATCACGAGGATTTCAAACGATTATATACATATCCTGTAAAGAAATGGCATGGTGGGAAAGTACATGAAATAAGACCAAATGTATTACATCTTATGCGTGGAGAAATCTTTAATATTGAAGATTTAAGTTTCTTTGCCTTTGGCGGTGCAAGCAGCCATGATATACAGGATGGTATTCTTGATTATAATGATGAAGATTGGAGAGAAAAAGCTAAGGAACTGGATAAGCGTGGTAAATATATGTACCGTGTAAAGGATTTATCATGGTGGAAAGAAGAACTTCCGACAGAAGGAGAAATGCAGCATGGGTTAGAGGCATTAAAAAGGCATGATAATAAGGTTGATTTCCTGCTTACTCATAGCCCATCCACATCAGAACTTATATTAATGGGTGGTAAAGGCTTATATGCGCCGGATATATTAACAGACTATCTTGAAAAGATAAAGGCTGTATGTGATTACAAGAAGCATCTCTTTGGCCATATGCATGTAAATAGAGCTATTAATGAAAAGGATATATGCCTCTATGAACAGATCATTAGAATCAATTAAATAATATTAAAAATAATAGAATACAATATGAATTTGCTAAATGATTTTAGTTTATTCATATTGTATTTTTTTTGTTAAATAGGAAAATGCATAAATACCTTACTTATATTTGTAGAAGAACAAAAGATTATTTTTTAAGTCCAACCATTAAATTATTTTCTCAAAAAATAATATAAAAATATTAATATTTTCGGTCAATCCTTATTTTTTTGTCCAGCGAATAATAGGAGAATAAAAAATAAAAAATCTTACGCCCATTTAATGATTTCTTGTCCAAGGGATAGTAGGAAGGATAACTTAGTATTTTGTTCTTCTAAAAATAATTTAAAAGTGAGGTAGACACTATGAGAGAATTTTTCAAAACCAAGAAAGACATTGAAGAAAGAATCAGAAATAATGTAAGGAACATAGCATTCTATGCTGATAATTTAACAAAAAAAGATTGTATACTTGTAGATTCATTTTTGAAATCTGCAGAAAAAAAATATGATATTAATTACCATATTTGTGAAGTTAAGAATACCTTACATGATAACATAAACTTTTATAAGCCTTATGTTCCAAAAAATAATTGGACTGGTTGGGTATCTGTGGAGCTTACCAATATATTATTGTGTGACGAAGTATGGATCTTCGATAATGGATATGACAATTATAAGTTAAATGGTAGATTAGATAATGCCCTTAAATCACTTGAAAAGCCTGTAAAATTTCTTGCTAAAACATCAGACAGTAAAACTTGGGATTTTTATAAAGGGCGTGATATGGTCCGTAATGCAAATAATGAGTCTCAGGAAGATTATTATTATATAGTTGAAGAGTATGATTTTGTCTCAGACAATGAAAGACAGAACTCTAATAATCAGTTGCGTCCTATTTCAAAAACTGCATTATCAGAAAAAGAATATGAGTTAGCTTTTAGTGCATTAGAGCTTACACAATTTATGGGGAAATTATCAATAAAAGCTTCTGTTCGTAACGATAATGAATTGTTGGATAAAATAAATCCATTCATAAAAACTGGAAATGAAATTCTAATGGATATTCTTTCATGTAATTCGTGCGATGAAGAAACACTAAATTTATGCCAGGCGAAACTTGATTTTGCTGCACCGGATCTTGAAAAATTGATTAATGATTATGATTTGTAGGAGTTATTAGTGCCAAATAATACTCTGGAGCTTTTAAGGGAAGTATTAATAAATACATTCGAACTAATTTTCTGTCATATTTACAACATCAAATAACATAAAGGAGAATTATTATTATGAAAAATGACTTTATTAAAAGCGCAATTAAATCATATAACAAAACAGCAGAAGCTCTTTATATGACACCAGTAGATTTCTCTGAGATATCAACAGATAATTGTCAGATGTTATGGCTTAATGCAGGATTCAAGCCTAAATGTTCTCAATATGGAGATATGCTTGGCGGGTTCTTATATGTACCTACAGGTAAAATATATAGCTTAAGATTTCATATTCATGAGCCTGGGCAAAAGATTGCCAGTCTATCAAATCGTATGACAAGCATTGAAGAAATCTGCGAAGAGATTATTGATCTTCCAAGTGGTCCGTTTGCAGATATTAAATGCAGACCAACAACTTTTGGACATAAAGCTTTCTGGCTGTATACTCCAATAGATACATTGGAAAATCAAGAGGATAGAGATTTAAGGCAGCTAATGCAAAGTATTACCGCTTATAGCCGTAAAATGCAGTTCTGTCAGAAATTAAGAAAAACTGATAAAAAGTATTTGAAGTATAAGGCTGATGAACAAAATAAAATTAATGGGGGTTGAGGCTAAACAAAAATTAGCTGAGTATAACAATTAAATACTGTGTATTAATATTCAGAAGCCCAGAGATTAAAATCCTTGGGCTTTTTATTTTTAATATGGATACATCAGATAATCATATTGCTAATCATATCATCCTACTGTATAATTATTATATACAGTAGTTTTTTTATGTAAAAATTTATCGTTAAACTTCTGTCATATTATATATGAACACAAGATATAGTTTCTAAACACTAGCTGTAGGGGGTTATATGAATGTGTGTAAAATAAATTGATTATTAGAGTGCTAGGCGGTTAAGCTTCCAACATATAAGTTTAATTTAGCTGCACGAAAAGAAAGTGTGAATGATATGTTTAATAAGAATAAGGTTAGAAAGGTAAATGATTTACTTGATGTAGCAGAGAATTGTTTAAATAATAAGGATAGAGAGAATGCCAGAAAAGCTATGGAGGAGTCATATAATCTGATTAAGAAGATCTCAGGATATGATAAGACAAAGCTTTCAGTAAGATGGATGGAAATAGCAGAGAAGTCAGACAATTTAGCCGAAGAAATAGCTAATGCAGGACTTACAGAGGAACAGATTGCTAAGAAAAAAGCAGATGAAAAAGTAAGAAAAGATAAGAATCTTAAAGAGTATAACGAAAACAAGAAATTGATTGACGACAATCCATTATATACTAAGTGGGCTGATTATTTCTGGGAACATAGACTGGAAAATGATGAGGTACTTCAGCAGAAGTTTGTGCCTCTTTCAATAGAACATTTTAAAAAATTAAGATATAGTACAGAACATACAGATTGGAAATTTCCTATAGAACTTGCAAGACATATGACTGAAGAATCATGGATCAATGAGTCATTAGGCTGTTTAAAGTATGGCGTAGATAAGTATTTATATTTTGAGTTATTATGTAAGAATGCAATGCATACAGAATATAATAATTTATTTGAAGAATTAAAATTAGATAAAATTTCAAATGACTTTATATGGAATTATAATGCCCCTATTAAAATAGGAAATAAATTAATAGAAACAAATTTAAGAGAAAATAAGTTAGTAGAGGAAAATTTAAAAAAAGGATTTATTACTAATTTTTATAGAGATCAACCAATTACATATCCAATAAAGGATTATTTACTCTCAATGACTCAGGAAAAATATAATAGCTTATCTAATGCAGGAAAATTTTTAGTAACATTATGGCAAGAATATTGCTCTACAAATATATATAAAGATGATATTAATAACTTTATAGATAGGATTAATGGATTAGATCAAGTAAAACACCAAATATGTAATGTACGAGATATTAAGGTAAATAACAATCAAATGTATGATTTTGCAACTAAATATTTTGAATTTGTTGAAAGTAATGAATAATATGATAAATTTATGTATTTGATATATGAGAGAAACAGATTTTATAGTATGTTTCTCTCATTTTTTGTATTAATATATAGTTTCCAAACATTAGCTGTAGAGGTTATATGAGTGTACGTCAAATAAATTAATTATTAGAGTGCTAGGTGATTAAGCTTCTAACATATAAGTTTAATTTGGCTGCACGAAAAGAAAGTGTGAAATAAGCTAACTTTAATGTACTATGGTATGATGATAAGCATGGTGATAATGATCAGTGTGTATGTCATTCTTATCTTAAACATACATAATTTTATTTTAACATTAAATTTATTTTTCTGTCATATATAAAATGTTCTTAAGATTAAAGGAGATTGAAACTTAAAAACATTTCTTGACAAAAGAGTTCAATACATTTAAACTTAAGTTAAGAAAAGGACATATCCTTAGATTGGATATGCCGCATTATTAGGGAAAAGCAACCTCAGGCCGGCAAGCATAAAGAGGTTGCTTTTTGTATTTCTACAATAAGTTTGCAAGGAAACCTGCCACTGTAATTGTACAGCTCAATACGTTGAGTACTGTATACATTACATGGAAGATATTTTCCCATTTGTACATACAAACGAACTCCCATCTTTAGTCTATTCATAGGCCTTCACTCCTTTCGATGCATTACTTATGAATGAAAAATATCAGTAATGCGCCCAAGAAGCAGCACATCAAATTCTAAGGAAATGTCCTCAAATATTGTATCAAAAATATATAAATATGTATATAGATTATTTAAAATTGATTACATTTTTGTAATCAGTTTTTTTATTTTTCCGTCATATTAATTTTGTAACATGAAACTAACAGAGGTTTAAGTTAGTGTTTAAACACAGAAAGGATTTTTATTATGGCGAACTTCAAGAATTACAATTCAGCTATACAGTCTAGGCTTGAACAGGCAATGGAACAGTACAAGGCAGCAGAAAGTTTACTTCATGACCTGGAAGCGAACAGGGAAGCTGCAGACACAGTAATTGAATTGCATGACTCAGCGATTAAAGGCGTAAAGAAAGAGATGCTTCGACTTGAGAAGCAAATGGCAAAGGATTCACTTAAACAGATTAATAATCTCGAAAAAGCAGGAGTAAGATTGGTTGATTCTGATTACCTTGCAGGATCATATGTAACAATGTTGGTTGAAAGTAGGAAATTAAAAGATAATAAAGGTATTGATATCACCCCAGACAATCTTCATTCAATATCTAATGAAAAGCTTTTTAATGCCCTTGAGCAGTACAGAAAAGAGAACTTATCTCCAATCAAGACTTCTCTTGACAAAGCGATTGATGCAGGACACCAGGTAACTGAAACTTCAAAAGAAGTAATGCATACACTTAAGCAGGACGGAATTGATCTTAAGGATGCAGCAGTAGCAGCCGGAATTGATGCTAAGTTAGCAGCTAATGAAGCCAGATTAGGCTTTATGCGCAAGACGAAAGATTTAACACAGGGAATTAAACACCAGTTTGACAGATTAAATGAATGGAGAAAGGATCACGGACTTACATTCCATGACATTAATGAAGCACTTAAGGCAGACAGACAGGAATACAAAGAAAACTTTGCTGAAAAGTGGGATGGTATTAAGGACAGCTTTAATAATACAGTAGAAAAAGTACATGATTCTATTCAGGAATTTAATGATTATCAGGCAGTGCAGCAGATGGAAGCTGAACGTCAGATGAATATGAGATTGCTTTCAATTGAAAGTACAAAAGCTGTTCAGTGTGAGGAACAAATTCATAAACTTGCTTTAAGAAGAGAAAAGATTATTAATACAGTAAACAAAGCAATTACATTTGGAAATAAGACAGCAAATAAGGTAAGAGAAACATTAGGTTATAATACAAAAGAACCAAACATAGCTGATGCTTCTAAAGCTAAAATGTTTGATAAGAGAATTATTGAACTTGAAAAAAACAGAGTAAAAGCATTAACAGAGCAGGCTAAATATATTGCACAAAATATTCAGATTACAAATCAGGAAAAGGAATATTCACAGAAAGCAGTTGAAAAAGCAAGAAATCAGTCATTTAAGGATAACAAAAACCAAGTTTTAGGGCATGTTGGCAAAGTGACAATTACAAAAAACCCATTTCATCCTATACAGAATTTCAAAAATGAGCATGAAGTTGTTAACACCGCAATATCATGGAAACAATCAATGGATCGTGAGCTAAATTTTAAAAATTATGCAAAAGATGTTGTCTTTTCAGAATTTATTAAATCAGATAAAAACCATCTTGATAATAGAACTGTTGCTAAGACAACAACTCCTGTAACGCAAACATTGTATAACATTGATCAGATGATACAGGAACAGGAAGCAAAGAAATGGATTATAGATGTATCTACAGATAAAGATAAGAATCTTGACCTTGATAAGGCTCTTGCATTAGCAGTTGCATATAAAGCAGGAATGGAAGTTAATTATTTAAAGGACCAGGATGCAGATACAATTAATGTTTCTACGAATGATTTTTTAGAAAAACAGAGTCAATTAAAAGAAGCAGATGAAATAAATGCTTATAAGTATCTTGCTGTTTTAGATTCAAATGAAGAAAGAGCTGTTGATGAAATAGTCAAAGACATAACTAAGAAAGAAGACAAAGAAGTAATTGAAGCAATTAAAACAGATGTATTTATGGATAAAGAAGGTAAGGAAAAGAATTTATACCTTGTGGAAATCCCTGCTAAAGAAAATGAAACTATTTTAAAATCAATGCTTGAACAGAATTTAATGCCTGAAGATGAAAGAGATAATGAATTTTTAGATATGATTATGCCAAGCAAGAACCCTACATATGCAAGCATTGATAACTCAAGTGTAGGATTCAAGGTATTTAGCAGGCCGTCTGATGCAATTAAATATGTTGATGCAGTTAAGAGAAACACTGGAATGGAATTAAAGGCATTTGGTAATACAGAGCAGGCAAAGACTTGGTTAATTAATACAGCCAAGGATGCTAAATATCAGGATATTAACGAGAAAGCTGTTAAGCAGGAAACAGCAAAAGTAGAAGTAAATAAAATAGATAAGACTCTTAAAATTAAAAATGATGATGAAATGGAATTATAATTGATAAATTATAATGTAGCCCAGGGAATAATTTCCTTGGGCTATTTGTATTTAAGAAAAAAATACTATAATATGCTTTTATATACCCTTACTATTGTCAAGTCAGCTTTATCATTAGAGGCATTATAAAAGATAGACAAGAATATTATATAAGAGCTATTCAGGTAATCCTGATAGCTCTTTTTTTCTGTCATATAATTATCAAATATTAATAAAAGGAGAACTATTATGGAAAAGATAAAATTATCAAAATTATTTGACTTATACAATTTAAACATCAGAAAAGATACAAACGGAGATTATTATGTAAAGGATAATGCGGATTTTTTACACAGTCTTAAGACATGGACATATGCAGGCAATAATCTACTTAGTGTAATTGATATAATTCCAAATAGTCTGATTGAATCAGAAATAGATGATATATTTAACGGGTATTTATCTGATGAAACAATCAGAAAGGTACTAAACGGTAGAGATGTTCCAGAAACAGCAGAAGACGCAGTTGAATTTCTTGAAGCAGTTAAGAAATATACAGATGAAGATGTAGAATATAAATTAAATTTGTTAAGAGCAATTGTGGATCCGGAAAAGTATGTAGAAGATGATATTAAGCAGCAGTTTATAACTAAAAAGGATTTTATAAAATACCCTAATTTTGGTTTTAATTTTACGGATATAGGACAGAGCGTTGGATATAAAGCAGACATATCAGGATATAATTGGAAAGATATACCTGATGATGCAATTCTTTATATCCCGGAGTGTTGTTGCATCCCAAAGTGTTGTGCCGGAGATTATGAGTGTAGTGTATCAGATGTATATACAAAAGCAGATTTAGAAAAATGCATATATGACAGAGTAATGGATAGTGAGTATTTCATAGATGCTGAGACAATGTATAACAAATTGTCATGGGAGATGCCAGAGAGCTTCTTAGATGAACTTGATTTTGAGTATAAGACTGATACATATGAAACCACATTAGATTAATTAAAATAAAGGAGATAGATTATGAGTATTTTAAATGATTTAGAACTTGAAAATGAAATCAATTGCGTAATAGATAATATTGATAATCAAATAAATATATTAAACAAACAGAAAGAATTATTAAAAACTATCAGTCTTCCTGATACTAAGATAGATGAATTATTATGGCATAAAATATGTGAAACTTCTTTAAAGAATAATGAAGAGGCATTAACTCTTATTTTACATAAAGTATTTCCAGATGCTAAAGAAGGTAATAATTGTGGTACATTTTTTCATTTTTACCTTAATGGGCTTCATTGCGGAATAAGTACTGATTCTAAATATGAGATAGTTATTTTTAAAACATATGCTTCAAATTTAGAATCCTTATTGTCTCGTCATTGTAATAATAGAATGATTACTAATCAAATAATTGATAATTTATATAAAACAGCAGACCGACTAAATACTTTTAGAAATGGAGTGTTGCCCGATAATGTAAAATTAATTTTACATGAGACAATAGTGGAAGAAAAAGACTGGAAAGACTATTTTAAAAAGAATAATTTAGAAATAGATGGGCTTGATTTTGATTACAAGAAAACAGCATATAGTATAGGAGATAAGCTGTATTACAACCTTAACGAATTTGATAGCCCGGCACATTCAATTCCGGTTACGGTTACTGAAGTTCATGAAAATAATATTGTTTGCAAGGATAGCACAGGAACATCATATATGTTTGATGAGGATATGCTTGATTGTGTTACAAATAATCCTATGTACTTAATTAAATAAAAATAAAAAAATAGAAAAGGAATAAAGAGTATGGAATATATTGACCTTGAAGCAAAAGAGATACCTGAAGACGCAATAGAAAATTTTTGCAATATACATAAAGCTGAATTTGATGAAGACGGTAATATATCTGCATCTCATCCTTTAGAATGGAATAACTTAGATGATAATGCGAAGAGTATATTAGAATGGATTAGCCATCCCTTTACAGGAGAAAAAGGAATAGTAAACATTAAAGTAGGAGAAGATTTCTATAGAAATTATAAGGAATTTTTAACAATTGGATATGCATTTTATGATACAGGAGAAGTAAGAATACCGGTAACAAATGAAATCTATAATACAATACTTGATTATGTCTCAGGAGATAAAGATTTATCCTTAGTCGTAGATGAAGATTCCCAGACAGCTTACTTTGGATTTAAGTCTGTTATGAAAAATTTCAGCATTACTAAAGATAATAAGATACCGGATAATGAAATAAACTTGAAAATATAAGGAGATAGAAAATGAATGTAATGATATGTTTTAGGAATGGAATTAGTGCTGCAATAGCATCTTCAGCTAGTGCTAAGTTACAGCATTTAGAATTAAAAACAAAAAGCCTTGAAGAATTAGGGTTAAATGTTGAACTTATATATTTGGACAAGAAAGATTTAAGCAAAGTATTAGAAAAGAAAGAAATAAAGCCTGATTATATTTATTTATATGAAGACGAAAAAAATAATGAAAATGATGTAAGAGAACTTATAGAAAATAATTATCCGGATATCAATATCATTTCTTACAATAAAGGAAATAGCACATATTATGATGAATATAGTCAATTTCATTATAAGACTTATATACTAGATGAATTAATTCTGAATAACTTTAATAAATCTTTAAAAGCTGAAGAAAAGTATATAGTTAATACTAATTCTCTTATTCAGGATTTACATGTAAGTAAAATGAATATAACAGAGCTAAATATACAGATTCTTATCAAAAATAATAATATACATCTTTTTGATACTGAAAAGGAAGCTGATGAATTTATTTTAAAAGAAATTAAAGAGAATGTATGCAGTATTGAAAATGATATCGAAGATTTAAAAAAAAGTTTGGAAAGAAAAGAAGCAATGCTTAATAAATGTAAAACAACTCTTGAACAGAAGGAACAGGATTTTGCCAATAAATATAAACCGGATATAAAATCTAAGAAGAACATTGAAAGAGATATATAAGGTATTATCAAAACAATTATAAATATAACAAGAGCTATTCAGGTAATCCTGATAGCTCTTTTTTTCTGTCATATATAAGTTAATTATTAAATAAAAGGAGGCATTATATATATGCAAAAATTATCAGCAAAGGACAAAAAATTTCAGGAGGAACGCATTAAATTCAGACAGACCCTTAGAGAACTTGAAAAGGAAGTTAATTTTAAAAATAAGAAAATTGATGAGCTAAAGATTGAAAATACTGAATTAGAAAGTAAAATTCGTGAACTACAGGAGTGGATTGATAGATTACTCGAATTTACTGAATTAAGTAAAGAACAAATTAATGACATGATTCAAACAGATAAAATCATAAAAAAATATGAAGAAATGGGTTCGGTATTTAATGCAATATTTGGTGGTCCAAGCTCTATATATAGATAACTCAAAGAAAGGATAAAGAATATGCAGAAAAAATATGATAGGATATATTTAATTGATTGTGAAAATGTAGGGTTTTCTTTTTTTACAAGTCCAAATGATTTAGTATATTACTTTACCAATGAATCTGTAAGTGAATTACCGTTTCAATGTAACGAAAATGAAATTCATATGTGCCTTAAACATACTGGTTGTAAAGATGCATTAGATTTTGTAATTGATACATATTTGGGATATCTTATAAGAGCCTATGGAAAGAATACAGAATATTTCATAATCAGTAATGATAAGGGATATGATAATGTATCAGCTTTTTGGCAGCAGATGGGATATAATGTATACACAAATCCTCATAAAGTCAGAAATAGATTTGAAGATAATGTTTCTAAGAAATATTTTGATATTAATCCGGCAAATGATATTGATGCTAAAATAGACAACATTTCAAAAAATATTTTTGATGGATTATCGAAAAATAGCAAGAAAACTCCATTCGACAATAGTCGGTTGTGAGATGAATTGCTCTGATATTTTTTAATTTAACTAATAAGGAAAGGAGATAAAGTGGTATGTATCGAACACGACAATACCATATTCGAAAAGGTCATAAAATGTACTCTTACTGCTCTGATATTTGTAAGAAGTCAACAAATCTATATAACAGGGCGAACTACATATTAAGACAATATGCTACTGCTGTAAGAGATTTTGAAAACCTAAAACCTTTAACTGCTAATCAAATGGAAATATATAAAAATGTGAGATCAACTACAGACAATACTAAGCATGAACCTAAAAATAAATGGCTCACATATGGTATTCTGGATTTTTATTTAAAACAGACGAAGGACATCAGTTATTACAGTATGTATTCGCAGTCAAATCAGCAGATATTGAAGCTGTTGCTTAGAAATTACAAGGCATTCTTCAATTCTTTGAAAGTATATAAAGTAAACAAAGATGTGTTTACAGGAAGACCTAAAATGCCCGGATATAAGAAAGAAGGAAGCTTCACAACAGCAATTCTTACAAATCAAATATGCAAGATAGTTGACGGTAGGTATTTAAAAGTGCCGGGCTATAAATATAAACTTAATCTTGGAGAAATAGGACAAA
>OIEM01000123.1_pt1 | contig 47363 bp, 42 predicted proteins | sample 1581761 | NCBI WGS metagenome assembly OIEM01 (sample SAMN01760978, study PRJEB22395) | human gut metagenome | reverse complement strand
TCAGCTTCCGCTTCTCCCGTTCAGCCTTGAATTTCTCTCCAAACGTCATTTTGGTAATCACTCCTGTTCACAAAAAGTTTGCGACATCAAATTGCGCAAGTCTATTGACAAAGGCACTTGAAGTGCGTATAATAATGACTGAGCAATCCAACTACTCATAGTATATCCTGAATTGCTCATCCTGTCAAGGGGCATGAGTAGTTGTACACGAAAAAGTTACATCTTTTGAGCAGTTCAAATGGACAGGCATTTATGCTGCCGAAGATCATCCGTACCGGCATACACCGGTATGAGGGAACAGGAGTGAGAAAAACAGAAATGGCTACACAGTACAGAAAAGCATACGTCCCGGTTACGCTGGATGTGGACAAGGAGGGGGCAATCCTCCCTCGCCTTATCTGGTGGGACAACGGTGTAATCTTTCAAATCGACCAGATTCTATACAAATGCCGCGCCACATCCAAAAAGGTTGGGGGCGGAGGCATCCGTTACACAGTTCAGATTCGCGGAAAGGAGTCATTTCTTTTCCACGAAGGAGACAAGTGGTTCGTCGAAGCAAAGGAGGACAACTGCTCATGATTTTATCCCAGCGCCAACTTGAAGAAATTGCAGCCTCAACAACGAAGGACTTCAACCGGTTCTTTTTCGGGGATGAGGCGGACAAGCCCGACCGATCAGCTTTGCCAACACCCATTGATCAGTTTGCAAAGAACTATCTCGGTCTTCGCGTATCATTCGCCCGTCTCTCGCCGGACGGAAGCATCTGCGGTGTCACTGCCTATGCCGACACTGAGTACAAGATCACGGAACTTGGTATTACGCGCACACTGGCTTTGAAGCGTAATCAGGTCATCTTGGACGAGAGCTTCATTCGATCCGGCAACGTGCAGCGGCTCTGCGCCAAGCGCAGATTTACCCTTGCCCACGAGTGCGCCCATCAGATTCTCTTCCAACTGGAATCGGAAGAGGTAAAGGCGTCCTGCGAAATGAAATATTCCGCACGGACAGCCTATACGCCGCGAGAGCTGAAAACCCGCGAGGACTGGAACGAGTGGCAAGCAAATGTCTTGGGCGCGGCGATCCTGCTTCCTCAAAAAGAGGTTGACCTGGCAATGCGTCGGTTTGCAGAAACGCCGCTGATCAATTACGAGGGGAGGTATTCGTATGGTGATCACTTAACGCTGCGCCTTTTCTGCCGGTTGTTCGGTGTCTCCAAGACAACGGCGTCTATCCGCCTTCGTCAGCTCGGCTACATGGTAGATCGTCCATTCAGTGAGTATGTTGACCCATTGGAGGTGTGGTAATGAAGAGAGCATCCATTCGGGTTCAGGAACCGACGCCGGAGCTGATCGAAAAAATCCGCAGGGCAAGAGTTGCCATTTCCCAGCAAAAGCCCCGATACCTGAAATGTCCGTATTGTCAGCATAATGCCATTGCTGTCTACGAGGACACGAGGGGTCATGTAGAATCCAAGTGCAAGAAATGCGGGCGGATCACAGTCTTTGATGTGCTGAATATGAGAAGACTGCGACCGCGTACCAAGTAAGAACCGGAGGACAAGCCTCTGTTCTAAAATAAAATATATGTCATAGCTGAGCTGTGGAGCCGCCTGATAGGTGAAGTCATCCTAATGCCGCATGAGACAGAGTTTAATTGCTCTGTTTTATCGGCATGGGATTCAAACCTCACCGTCATGCGGCTCTTTTTCTGTCTTCACCCTTCCCGCTGCTCCCGCGCAGCGGAAAGGATGAACAATGAAAATCCCTAAAACCCCTATCGCGTTCGATTACGACCTCTGGACTACGGAGGACGGCAAGTGCATGGTGCGCGTGAAACGAACCGGCGAAGTTTCCGAGGTTGACCGCAAGGTTATGAGAATCCTTCGCGCAGAGGAAAAGCGGATCAGACGCTCGTATGGCTCTGACAACACCTCTGAGGATGAGGACGGCGCAGAGAAAATTTCTGATACCGTGCTGTCCCTTGACGCTATGCCGGAGGACGATGTGAAGTCCGCTGCATGGCTGGCAGACTCCCGCGACTGCATGGAGGAACTGATCACCGCCCTCAAAGAGAAGGAGCTTCTTTCCATTCTGACCGAGAAGCAGCGCGAATTGTATCTTGCGATGACCCGTGAAGGACTGACTCTTCGAGAGTTTGCCCGAAGGAAAGGCATCGGCATCAGAGCTGCATTTGACCTCAAAGCAGCGGTGCAGAAAAAATTTCAAAGAATTTTTTGAGCGGTACTCAACAAACGGCAAAAAGATGTCCGTTGTAAAGTGAAAGGGTCAATCAGACCACTTCACTGCTCCTTGAAAACTGAATAGTTCAGTGCTGCGGATCTTTCCGCTTCTGCGAAGCAACACAGCTTCCGACGCCAAGACCTCCCGAAAGGGAGTGAGCGACCTCCGGAGAGCTATAACAGTCGTGTGGTGCGGCTGCTTGCGACGATGCAGATGCCGGGTATAATGATACTTCCGTCTTTTCTTTGAATGGGCGGCTCGGAGCGTTCCTCGGAGGGGTGAGAGTCCCATGATACCGATTGACCATTGGTAGTCTGCAGCATTCCCGGAACTGCAAAGTTCTTCTGGCAGGGGCGCGAGCTGCAAATATGCCGGACAATGAAACAAACCCAAAAGAAACTTACTATATAGTTTCAGGATGAAAACTATGTGGCAGGGTATCTTCACAAGATGCTCTGCCATATCCTTTTGTCCTGAATATTTTCACGAAACAGGAGGTGCTTAGAATATGATGGGCATTGAAACAATGAAAAGCGTCAGCCCGAAAACGGTTGACCGTAGCACACTCGTTCAAAGAAGCCGCATCCGGCTTGATCCTGCGGCACCGCAAGAAGTCAGACTGAGGGAGTTCATCAAGCAGATCAGAAATCCCTATTGTTATCTGGACGGGAAAACTGTGGTGAAGATCAGCTTCGCCGAGACGGACACGACAATGGAAGATTGTCTGGAACACTATCTGAGAGGTCTTTGATTTATGAACAGTCTGAATCTTTTCGCCCGGTTCTATGGACAAGCGATTGAGCCTGTGGTATAATTTAATCGGTCAAAAAAAGAAGAATACGGATTAAGCCGCTTGCCTTGATGGTCATGTGGCGTTTTTGTGTTCCTCTTCATAAGAGTTGAAGCAAGCCTTCGTCTTTCTGATTTGATGTACCACACCAAACAGAAAAACGGAGGTTATTTTTATGCCAGACAAGGTTTACCGCACGGCGATCTACTGCCGTCTGTCCCGTGAGGATGGAGACAAAGTAGAAAGCAACTCCATCGCCAGCCAGAGAGCCATCTGCGAGGACTATATCGCAAGACATGAGGATTTGGAGCTTGTCTGTGAGCCGTTTGTGGATGACGGTTACAGCGGCGTTTCCTTCAATCGTCCTCAGTTCAAAAAGCTGGAAGAGGCAATCCGCAAGGGTGCGCTTGACTGCATTGTGGTCAAGGATCTCAGCCGCTTCTCAAGAAACTACATCGACGGCGGACGTTACATTGAGAAGATATTCCCGCAGCTCGGCATACGCTTCATCGCAATCAATGATGCGTATGACAGTCTGACCGGTGATCCGCAGTCCGACTCCTTTGTTATCCCGTTCAAAAACTTGATTAACGATTCTTACTGCAAGGACATCTCCATGAAAATCCGAAGCAGTCTGGAAGTCAAGCAGAAGAGCGGTGAGTTCGTCGGTTCGTTCGCCCCTTACGGCTACATGAAATCGCCGGAGAACAAAAACCAGCTCATCGTGGATGAAGCGGTCAGCGAATATGTGCAGATGATCTTTTCCATGTACAAGGACGGCTTCTCCATTGGGCGCATTGCAAAGCGTCTGAACCAGATGGGCGTCCTGTCCCCAATGGAATACAAGCATTCCGCCGGTGTGAAGTTCGATACCGTCTTCAAAACCGGCGATACCGCAAAATGGACATACAAAGCCGTCCAGCGTATTCTCACCAACGAGGTTTATATCGGCGTTCTGGCGCAAGGCAAGCGCGGCACTCCCAACTACAAAGTCCGCGTTGTGAAAAGCAAGGATGAATCCGAGTGGGTCAAGGTTGAAAATGCGCATGAAGCTCTTGTGTCCTACGAGGACTTCATGGCAGTCAAGGTCATGATGCAGCGGGATATGCGCTGTTCGCCCGATCAGGACGAAGCGCATCTGTTTTCCGGCTTCCTGTTCTGCGGAGACTGTCAGCAGCCAATGATCCGCAAGACCGTCCCGTCGAAGACGAAAAAGTATATCTACTACGTCTGCTCCACCAATAAGCACAGCCGGACGTGCAGCCCGCACAGCATCGCCGCAAAAGAGGTTGAAGAGAAGGTCTTCCGTGCCATTCATGACCAGATCGAGCTTGTCATCAATCTGGAACACGCGCTTGCGATGATAGAACGGCTTCCGTCTCAGAGCCGTAAGGCTTTCAATTACGAAGCTCAGATCGCCAAAATCGAGGAAGAGATTGAACGGTACCAAAAGCTCAAGCTGGGGCTTTACGAGAACTTCATCGGCGGCGTCATTGATAAATCGGAATACTTCGAGTTCCGCAGCAGCTACACCAAAATCATTGAGGACAAACAGGAGGCACTTCTGCGGGTCAAAAAAGAAATGAAGCAGACGGTGACAACCGGCACGACCGAACGGAACTGGGTAACGCTTTTCAAGCAATATGAAAACGTCGAAGAACTGAACCGCCGTGTGCTGATGTCCCTTGTTGACCGCATTCTGATTCACGAAAACCATGCAATCGAAATCGTCTTCAAATATAGGGACGAATACCAGCAGACGCTTGAATACGTTCTCGGCTATGCCGACGAACTGGATATTGCCGTATAAAGGAGGGATGAGCAAATGGCAAGAAAAAGCAGAAAACAAATTGCAGTCGAAGAGCCGGTTATCGAATCTGTTTCTTCCGAGGTCTTCTCAACAGCCATCTATGCCCGTCTTTCCGTTGAAAACAGCGGCAAGTCCGAAAAGGTGGATGTCATCGCAAATCAGATTGAGATTTGCAAGTCCTACATTGCAGAGCGTCCCTACCTGAATCTGATAGATACCTATGTGGACAACGGACGAACAGGAACGGTTTTTGATAGACCGGAGTTCAACCGGCTGATGAACGACATCCGCACCGGCAGGATCAAGTGCCTTGTAGTTCGTGATCTCAGCCGGTTCGGGCGTGACTACATCGAGGCTGGAACCTATCTGGAACGGGTCTTTCCGCAGATCGGGCTTCGGTTTATCGCCATCAAAGAGAACTACGACAACTTTGATACGGACGGCTCCGGCGAAAGCCTCATCATCCCTCTGCAAAACATGATCAACACCCTTTACTCGAAGGACATCTCCCGCAAGGTTTCTACCGCGCTCAAGGCACAGATGGAAAGCGGAGAGTTCAAGAAGCGCAATCTCCCGTATGGTTATCGCTGGGATGAAGAACACAGCAATATGGTCTTCGATGAGGAAACCGCACCGATTGTCCGGAAGATTTTCCAATGGAAGATTGAAGGGCTGTCCCTTCCTGCGATTGCAGACCGGCTTGATGCAATGAACGCGCCCAATCCGGAGTTTCAGAAGTATCAGGTCGGCGTCCGCACAGGCAATGCTACGGCAAAGAAGATTTGGAACAAATCTTCACTGACTACCATTCTGGATAATCCCCATTACGTCGGAGATACCGTTCTCGGACGGACGCTGAACGCCATCTACAAGGGCGTCAAGAATCAGCATATCGACCGCGAGGAATGGATTGTTTTTCCCAATACTCACGAGGCGATTATCTCCCGTGAGGACTTCCAGAAGGTACGAGAAATGCGGAACGCTGCTGCAAGGACAAGGGTTGAGAAGATGGAGCGCACGGAAGAAATCCGCGCTACGCTGATCAATCTCTTTGAAGACAAAATCGTCTGCGCAGACTGCGGCAGGAAGCTCTATTTCCATCGCAAGCGCGTTGACAAGCACAAGGACGGCGCATGGTACGCCTTCTATGAGTGCAGTTCATCCGTCAAGCGCGGCAATCTCTGTACGCCACACTATACGCGGCAGGACAAACTCGAAGCCGATGTGCTTGCGGCGATCCAGCTTCAAGTCAAGGCGGCTCTCAATTACGACAAGCTGCTTGCCAAACTGAGAAACAGCGAAGGCGAACGCAGCATCCGCGATCAGCAGAATGCGCTCATCACAAGCCTGAATCTGAAACTCAGCGGCATCTCCAAGAAGCGTACTCGGCTCTATGAGGACTTCACGGAAGGCATTCTCGATGAAGAGGAATACGCCTTTGCCAAGAAAGCCTACGATGAGCAGTATGTCGATCTTTCACGGCGGTTGGATGAAGCGGTTCAGCGGAAGGTAAAGTTTGCCGAGGCAATGTCCGAGGACAACAAGTGGCTCACGCTGATGAAATCCGTCAGCGGTGCAACGATGCTCTCTCAGGAGTTGGTTGACGAGTCCGTAGAGCTTGTGAAAGTCCATGAGGACGGCTCAATCGAGCTGGTCATGAAATACGGCGATATTTACGCTCTGACCGTTCAGAGTATCAAGGAAGTACAGGAGGCGATGTAAATGAGCAAGGAATACAACATCGGCATCTACATCCGCCTCTCAATGGCTGATGAAGATACCGGCTATGGCAGCAAGGCGGAAAGTGACAGCATCGGCAACCAACGTATGCTCATCAATCGCTTTCTTGACAATCATCCGGAGCTGTCTCACTGTCAGCGGTCTGAGTTTGCGGATGACGGTTATACCGGCACGAACTTTCACCGTCCTCAGTTCACGCAGATGATGGAGAAGGTCAAGCGCGGCGAGATCGATCTGATCTGCGTCAAAGACTTTTCCCGCTTTTCTCGTGACTACATTGAAACGGGAAACTATCTGGAATGCACTTTTCCATTCATGGGCGTCCGCTTTATTTCCATCAACGACGGCTATGACAGTGACGATTACAAAGGCACAACGGGCGGTCTGGAAGTGGTTATGCGCAGCATCATCTACGCCGCATACAGCAAAGACCTTTCCGTAAAGACCACATCGGCAAAAATCCAGATGATGAAGCAGGGCAAGTATGTCGGTGGCTACGCCCCATACGGCTACGTCCTGCATCCCACCATTCGGAACAAACTTGCCGTAGACCCGGAGGCGGCTGATGTGATCCGTCGTATTTTCCGCGAGGCGCTGGAAGGCAGCAACACCTCTCAGATCGCCCGCAGCCTGAATGATGACGGCATCCCGACGCCGGGGCAATACTTCAAGAGCAAGCATCCCGACAAGAAGAAGTTCAGTAACATGAGCGAGAAAATCAGTTGGGAAACCGTGATGGTCTATAACATCCTCAAAAACCTTGTTTACACCGGAACACTGGTCAGCCGCAAAATGAAGTCCTGCGGTGTCGGCTCAAAAAAGCGTGTTGTCAATGAGCCGATTATCGTAGAAGGAACGCATGAAGCTATTATCAGCAAGGAAGACTTTGAGCTTGCTCAGAAGGTCATTCGAGGCGGAGGACGGAATCCCACGCGCAAGCAGCATGACTATCCGCTCAAGGGACTCGTCCGCTGCGGTAACTGTAAACGTGCTATGACACGCCGAAAGAACAAGGCTGGCATTCGATACTTCCAGTGCATTCACTCGGTCAACAACGGAAACACAGACTGTCCGGTTGGCAGGAGCTTTCCGGAAATGGATATTGAGAAGGTTGTCTTCCATGCCCTTACTCAGTTTCTTGCTTTGGCACAGAAGGAAGCAATACAGAACCGCGAAGTCGGTGATCTGCGGAAATCTGCCATCAAGGAATGTGCTGATAAAATCCGCACTCTGCAAAAGCAGAACGAGCAGCACAAGGCGTCCAAGCTGAGGCTCTACGAGAAGTATGCAGCCGGAAGCATCACGAAGGAGGCGTACATTCAGCAGAAGGCGGCAGCGGATGTGAAGATTGCTGAAAACGATGGAGCAATCCAGCGCAGTCACGAGCGGATGAAGGAGCTTGACTCCGAGACCGCCTGTTCAGATGAAAAGCTGGATGCGGTCTGCGAACAGTACGCCGACTGCAAAGCTCTGACCTATGAGCTGACCCACGCATTCATTTCTGCGGTCTACATTTACGATCTTGACAACATAGAAATCGTCTGGAAGTTCAAGGACTTCCTCACTACATCAGAAGGAGAAGCCAAATGAAAGTATTTCTTTATATCCGCGTTGCCTGTGCGGATCAGCTTGCGGCAGCAGACCAGCGGGAAGAGCTGGAACGCTATGCGAAGGACAAAGGCTATGAGGTGGCTGCTGCTGTGGCGGCAGACGGCATCTCCGGCGTCCATACGGAAGGTATCATGAACTTCCTGCTGAACGAAGCCAAGCGTCAGGACATCGGTACGATCCTCACCCGCGACACCTCGCGAATCAGCCGGGACACTTCCTCTTTCATGAGGTTTGAGCGAAAGTTCCGGGAGAACGGCATCCGGTTCGAGTATCTGTCCAAGCCTGACAACGAGCTTCCGGTCACTCCGATGTTGGAGGCATTTGCGGCGGCGTATAAGAAGCGTCGCACAAAGAACGGCACAAGAGCGTAGAGAAAACGCAAGCCGTTCACGGGTGGTTGTCCACCTATGAACGGCTTGTAAATTCTCAAAATTTTTTTAGTCCCTACTTGACACAAGAAGATATGAGCCGTATTGGCCGTAATCATATTGAGACCGGCTTCTATACGGAGATCTGGTTCCCGCGGATGAATGTGCGCTTCATTGCGGTAAGTAACAATGTGGACAGCGATGATCCAAGTTCTATGGAATATACCGGTATGCTGAATATCATCAACGAATGGTATCTGCGCGATCAGGCAAAGAAGGTCGCTGCCGCCTATCGCACCAAGGGGCTCAGCGGCAAGCATACCTATTCCTGCCCGATCTATGGGTATACCAAAGATCCAGCCGATAAAGAGCATTGGATCATTGACGATGTTCCGGCCAAGATCGTCCGCCGCATCTTTGAAATGGCTGCCACAGGCATTTCAGTCGGAAGGATCGCGCGAATGCTGACTGATGAAAAGATCATCACACCTGGCTACTATTTCTATGAGCATTGCCAAAATGGTCGTGACAATCCAATTGCATATGAGCACCGTTGTGATTGGATGGCCGAAACCGTGCGCCGGATTCTGCGTCATGAGGAGTACCTGGGCCATACTGTGAACTTCAAAACACAGAAAGGCCCCAATGGTAAAACCTATCGTGACCGTCCGCGTGATGAGTGGATGATCTTTGAAAACACCCATGCGCCGATCGTGGATCAGGCATTGTGGGATGCATCCCGCGCAGTACTGACCGTGCATCCGCGTCTGCCACTTTCAGATGAACCGAAGCAGGATCGACTTTTCAAAGGACTTCTCGTTTGCAGTGACTGTGGCTGCATCATGGGTGCCAAGCGTGTACATCGGAAGAATGAACAGGGATATGCCGTCGAGTATTTTTGCAGTAGATACAGGAGTTCGCAGTATCGCGCTGTTCATGAATGTGTGTCCAACCAGATTCCTGAGCGCCGCCTCCGTGTGATGGTAGCTGATATGATCCAGTGCATCTGTCATGCTGCCGCTGTGAATGAGGATGCACTTGCTGCACTCATCCGGAAACAGACGGAAGCGATTCAGCCTGATGCTGAAAAGGAGCTGAAACGTCAAGTCGGCAAAACGCAGAAGCGGATTGCTGAAATTGACTATCTGGTCAAGAAGCTGTATGAAGATTATGCACTGGGCAGGATCAGCGAGGATCGTTTCGATAAGCTGTCTGCCGGATATGAGGCGGAGCAGGCTGCATTGAAAGAAGCGTTGGCTACAGATCGTAATCGCATGGAGCAGATTCGCACCGATACGGTGTCGGCAGATCACTTCATTGCACTTGCTCACCAGTACCGCGACTGTACCGAAGTGACGGATGAAATGATCCGGGCGTTCATCGACAGGATCGTGGTGCATACCGCTACGAAGGATGAACGCGGCCACCGCACCAGACAGATCGATATTCATTTCAGCTTCATCGGGCAGCTTGATCTGCAAGGCGGTGTAGCGGCTGCCAATGAACATGAAACTGCATAAGGCTTTTCCCGCAAGGCAATGCATGAGTGATGATCTCTGCATTGCCTTTTTGTGACCCAAATCGGCAAGCGCCGGAAAGGAGATAGGATGGCTAACACTACCCCGGTCATGCGTATGACCAAGCGATATGGCAAAACGACATACATTGTCAATGCGTTTTGCAGTGAGAGCAGCGGCTGTACCTTTGAAGACAAGCTGCTGGAGTTGATCCGAAATGATATGAACCATGCTGGCAATGCAAGTGCTGACATGGCAAATCATAATGCCGCATCTGGTGATTCAGGTGCGGCATAAACGTAATCTTCATTTCAGGACAATTGTCCTGAGATGGACAACGACAACAAACCTATCACAATTTCATGGCAGGGACAATTGACCCTACCATGAAATAATCATCCCGCCCCGGAGGTCACGAAGGCAAATACATATTTGAAGGAGACAATCTATGCGTAACTATCTGGATTACAAGATCATTGGGGTGGATGCTGGCTTTGGAAACATGAAGTCGGCTTCCACCATTTTCCCCACCGGTCTGACCTCCATGGATCACAAGCCGATCTTTGAGGGTGACATCCTTGAAATGAATGGCACCTGGTACCGTATCGGCGAAGGTCACAAGGCCTACAACCCCGACAAGACCTCCGATGAGGAGTTCTATATCCTCACGCTGGCATCCATCGCTTGTGAACTGAAGTACAACGGGCTGACTGAGGCAAAGGTGCATCTTGCTCTTGGTCTGCCCACCACCTGGACCGGTCGCCAGCGTGAAGATTATCGTCAGTACATGATGCGTAAGCGCGAAGTCGCCTACGTCTTCAACGATGTGCTGTATCGGATCAGCTTTGTGGATTGCAGCATCTTCCCGCAGGGCTATGCTGCCATGGTGCGCATCATTGATGACGACAAGCGAAACAATGGCTTTGCTGGTTTCGCCGGTACGGTCATGATGGCTGACATCGGTAACGGCACCATGAACATCATGCAGCTGCAGAATGGCAGGCCCGATGAGAAGCATTGCTGGACTGAGGTGCTGGGTGTCAACCAGTGTGTGCTGACCGCGAAGAAGCAGATGATGGATAAGTACGGCATCGACCTGCCGGAGCAGACCATTGAGAACTATCTGCGCACCGGTCAGGCTCGGCTCCGCCAGGAATACCTGGATCAGCTGCGCAGCATTGTGTGCGGCTATGTGACTGGGCTGTTTGATTCCCTCCGCGCCCATGGCTATGATTCCCGTATGATGCCGCTGTACATCATGGGCGGCGGCGGATGCCTGGTGAAGAACTTCGGTACCTATGACCGTGAATCCGTCATCTTCATTGACGACCTGCATGCCTCCGCCAAGGGCTATGAGTACATGACCCTCGGCATGCTGTGGTGCAGGGAGCGTGCACATCGATGACCGAACATCGCTTTACCATGCGTCTGGATGATCGCTATGTTGATGAACATGCAGCCTGGCAGAAACTGAACGACATTCAGCGTCGGACGCATCTGTCCTTCAATCGCATCGTTGTGGATGCGATCAACGCCTATGAACGTGACCAGCTGCACCTGTCGGCCCAGGATGAGGAACGGTTGGCAGCACACACCGCTGACGCAGTAGCTGATAAGCTCCAGCAGATGCTGCCTGCCTATCTCGCCGGATATGCAGCCGGGGCGGTTGTTCCTTCCGTTGCACCTGCTGCCAGGCCTGTCCCACTTGATCCACCCCTGAGAGCAGCAACTCCATCTGATGACGACCTGCCGGATTTCAGCGGCAGCGTCATGGATTTTGACTTCATGGGCAGCTAACAACTATCACCACTTTGGTGCGGAATACCCCATTTGTGCACCAAAATGGTGATTTTCATTTACAACACCAAGAACATATTACACCAAAATGGTGCGAAAACAAGGCTTTCCTCATCATTTTGGTGCAGAATAGGAGACTCTATGAAACTTGATCTTGACGCCATCATGGCTAACATGCCGAAGGACGAAGAAACCCTGAAGGAAGTACAGGCCAAGCACCGGAAGATCCTTCAGGAGAACCGTGAGAACGAGAAGAAGCGGAAGGCACGCAATCACCGGCTCTGCGAACACGGAGCCATCATGGAGGCATACTTTCCGCAGACCATTGCGATGGACAGTGCACAGTTCTCTGCATTTATGCAGGAGCTGGCTGCTGGCCGGTGACTACGACGGGGATGTTCCGGGGCAACCTGGGGCGTCCCTGGGTTCATTTCGGGGAGAAATGCGCACTTATACATACATTGCCGGAGGCAACGTATGTCGTGCGCCCTGCGGGGCCTGTTGCGGACTTCGTCCGCGATGGGGCAAGCCCCATACCCCAGGTCACGATGCTCCTGCGGGAGCCGAAAGATAGGAGGTACAATGAATTTCTTCCATTGTCCCATCAAGATCGTGCCGCGCAACAAAGGTCGCAGTGCCGTAGCATCCGCGGCCTATATCAGCGGCACACGCCTTGAAAACACATGGGACGGAACCACACACGATTACACCCGCAAGCAGCACATCATCCATTCGGAGATCATGCTGCCTGCCAACGCACCGCCGCAGTACATGGACAGGGCTACGCTCTGGAACAGCGTTGAATGGAATGAGACGGGTCGCAACGCCCAGCTTGCCCGCGTATTTGAGATTGCCTTACCGGCAGAGCTGAATCATGAGCAGAACATTGCCCTGGCCCGCAAGATCGTGCAAGACTTGTTTGTGGACAAGGGGATGTGCGCTGACTTTGCCGTCCATGACAAGAAGGACGGCAATCCGCATGTTCATATCATGCTGACCATGCGGGCCATTCAGGAGGATGGACGGTGGGCACCGAAAAGCAGACTGGTCTACAACCTGGATGCTAATGGGAATCGCATCCCGGCAAAGCAGAAAGGCCGCTGGAAAACCCACAAGGAGAACTATGTCGATTGGGACAATCGCGGTAACGCCGAAATTTGGCGTGCTGCCATTGCAGATCATATCAATGACGCCCTGCGTGAAGCTGGTTTCACGCAGGGCTTTGTCGATCACCGAAGCTATGCTCGGCAAGGTGTTGAACGTATTCCTATGAAGCACGAAGGCCCCGACGCCCGCGCCATGGAGAAGCGCGGCATCCGCACAGAGGTTGGCGACCTGAACCGAGACATTCGCGCACAGAACAAGCTGCTTGAGCAGCTGGAGGCACGCCTGACGAAGCTGAACTCCTATGCGATGTATGAGAAGAAGCTAGACGAGGAACTGATTGCCCATGGTAAGGACGTGTCTGATCCGAATCTGCGCTTCATGCTGGCCAGTCAAATCTTCAATGCAGGCAAGCCGGAGAACAAGCCCGATCATCGCCTGCGTGATGCTTCCGGTCTGCTGGTGATTATGAAGCAGTATGAAATCACCGATGCTGCCTCCTACGCTGCCGCTGTGAAGAAGGTCGACACCAAGTTTTACGAACTGCGCAGCAAGCGAAAGGAAAACTATGATCTGTCCATCGCATTGAGCGCGCGTATCACTGCCTATGAAGAGCGAAAGAAATACCAGCGCTATTATAAGGCCTGGGAGAAGCTGCCCGATCTGAAGCGCCCTGCTTTTGAGAAGCAGTATGCGTTTGAGCTTCGCAAGTACCACGAGGCGGAGGCAGCCTTGCAGCGCTGGCAGGACAATGGTGAGCGGATCGACTACAAGGGCTGGCAGAAAGCGCTAAAGTATCTGAACACGGAACGCATGGTGCTGGATATTGATTTGCGCGATATGAAGGAGGATGTACGCAGGCTGGAGGTGGTGAAACGAGAATTTATTCAAAATAGTAAACGGATGCAACGCAGTCATTATTCAAAATAAAAACAAATTGAAGCCCCATCATGGACGCCAATGTAAAGTACGATGGTGGAATGACCAAGTTCGTTGTATAGATTGTTAATAAATAAGCTAACGTGTACAATAATGGAAACTAAAAATTTCGCACTAAAGGAGGGAACGAGATAAACGGATTTGCATCTCTTAGTTGCACTGGAGGGAGATGCCAATCCATCAAATGAGGGGATACTGAATATTAACAAAGACACAACGATGAAAAAGGAGAAATAATCATGAAAAAATGGATGCTGCTCCTGGTGGCAATGATGCTGATCGTCAACTGCGCCTTTGCTGAGAATGCCACATACCCAGAGGATACCAAATACATCACCTATGAGGATGCGGTGGAAGGCCATGAGACTCATTACCGCATGTACAACAGCAAGTTCTTTGAGGCGGCATGCGATCAACCCGGTACTATCGTTTCGCTGACATACAACACCGAGGTTTATGGCGGTACCTATGAAAAGGTGATGAATATCTATCTGCCATATGGTTACGATGGGTCTGAAGATACGATGTATGACATCATCTATTTCTACCATGGAACCAACGAGACGCCCGATAGCTTCATCGGCGATAAACGTGTAAAAAATGCTCTGGACAACATGATCGCTACAGGTATTGCCAAACCGTTCATCATGGTTTGCCCAACCTATTACTATGATTACAGCAAGCGTGCCTTCGATCTGGATCTTTTCCAGGACGAAATGCTGAAGGAAATCATGCCGCTGGTGGAAAGCACGTACCATACCTATGCTGTTACCGCTGATGAGGAAGGCTTTGCGGCCAGTCGTAAACATCGTGCATTCTCTGGTTATTCCAATGGCTGCCGTATGTGCTGGTTCTCATTTATTCATCTGTTTGACTACGCTTATTGGTATATGCCTTTCAGCAACACAGTTGGCCTGCCAGCCATTCTGCGCACGGTTCAGGATCACCATGCCGCCGAACAGGGATTCTATGTATACTGTGGCGTTGGCGGTGTGCGCGACGATGCAAACAATAATGTCGGTGCTATGGTTTCCTCGCTGCTCAAGAGCTCCGATGCTTTTGTGTACAGTGATCATCCGGCAGAAGGCACGATTTTCCTGACCAAGTCCAAGGAAGTTCATCAGACGATGATCGGTCGTTACTATCTGTACAATGCCTTCCGTGATGGTTTGTTCCAACTGGGTGAATAATAAGGAGGTATTCTATGATGAAAAAGTTGTTCCTGATCGTTTTGGCCCTTTTCTGCTGCACTGCTGCCATTGCTGAAACTTGTGAGCATCAGTGGGAGCAGACCGATGTGCTGGAAACCTGTGAAGCAATCACCACAGTCTACACCTGTCAGCAATGCGGTGAAGATCAGCTGATTGTAGAACCTACCGGTGAAGAGCATCCTGAAACAGATTGTCTGCTGGAGGACTACTGTGAATATTGGCTTATCGGCTGCGGCTATTGTGATGAAGTGCTCAGCTGTGAAATGGGTGAGATGTCGCACGACTATTTCAATCCGCTGAGTCGGAATCAATGCGGAATGGTTCTGTACACATGCCCTCGATGCCACGATGTGATTCTGCGCACCGGCGCTCAAAAGGCTCGCCATAGTTATGTGCGCAAAGGCAGTATGCAGGTTTGCTCTGTATGCGGTGATAAGCGCTGCTATCCTGATTGTCCGGACAGCGAAAAAGTCTGGGATGATTTCCGTATGCTGTGGATCACGACCTGCACACAATGTGGCCGGACGCAGACATATGCTGATGATACTATCCCCATGCCTCTGGGTGTCTCCGTCGTGACGACCCACAAGAATGTGCGTTGCTGCATCCTCCCCGGTAGTGTGGATGGTGTCGTGATTCCTGAAGAAGGCACTCAATTGAACCTTTTGGATGAGGATATCATTGATGAAGACTTCTCGTCCCGTAGTTGGGCCCGAGTGGTCTATCAAGACAAGATCGGATTTGTTCCCCGGGAATACTTGAAACAGGTTGAATGATCCACAACAGACAAGGAGGAAACTTGTATGAAAAAAGGATGTCTGTTGATTCTGGCAATACTGCTCTGCGCTTCCATAGGCGTAGCTGAGGGCTATAACGCTCCTACATTGTTCGACGGCTCGGATACGCTTGGGTATCCTTCGCACTATCTGCTTTATGATGAGGCTTTCTACGAAGCAGAAGACGACCAGCCCGGTCAGGTCGTGAAGCTGAATTATGTTACTTCGATATATGGTAAGGAACAAAAACGCTTTGCCAATGTCTACCTGCCTTATGGTTATGATGATGCAGCCGGGCCGTATGATGTGATCTATTTCTTTCACGGCGGCGGTTGTGACCAAAGCACGCTTCTTGGCAATCCTTACACGAAAAATGCGTTGGATCATATGATCTCGACCGGCATTGCCAAACCGTTTATCGTTGTAGCACCAACGTACTATTATAATCCGCGCGGTAAACTGCATGATATGGATCTCTTTATACAGGAGATGCTTCATGACATCATGCCTGCGGTAGAAGGCACTTACCACACCTATGCCGAAACAGCTGATGAGGCTGGATTTGCTGCCTCTCGAGATCATCGTGCCATGTGCGGATTTTCGACCGGCAGCGGTTATGTATGGCATATGATTCCAGCAATGATGGACTACAGTCGCTATTATCTGCCGTGCAGCGGTGCATTTATGAGCGATGATGAATACTGTGCACTGGTCGATACTGCCGCTGCACATCAAGGCCAGTTCTTCATCTATCTGAGCAGCGGCGGGCGCGAAGATGTAGCTTATCCACATTGCGTCGATATGACCAAGCGGCTGCGTAAGGAAGCAGCTTTCAGCTATGGCACAAACGCAGATAACAATTTCTTCTATTCATTGTCCGAGAATCCGCATTTGGATAACTGCACTCGATACTATCTGTATAATGCTTTCCTGGATGTCCTGTTTAAGTGAAAGGAGCATGAACCGTGAAAAAGCTGATCGTTCTGTTGATGCTCATTTGTTCCGCAGCATTGTTAGTGCCCACGGCTATGGCGGACTTTGATCCGGCTACCACCGCGCTGCTGCAGGCTTTCCCCGGTGACGGCACCTTCACCGAACATGATGTAGAGTTTACCAAGGATTCTGATGGTATCACATTACGTGGCACTATGCTGATTCCTGATGACGTGGAAGGTCCGCTGCCTTTTGTCATCCTGAGCCATGGCTTTAATAGCAGCCGCAACAGTTGTGCCAAGTTAGCCTACGCCTTTGGCAAAAACGGTATCGCCAGTGTACGTTTCGATTTTGGCGGTTCCGGTGCCAGTGGAGGCAAGAGCAACAAGATGTCTGTACTGACTGAGGTGGATGACCTGAAGGCTATCATTGCCTATGTCAGGAGTCTGGAAATCGCTGATGTCGACCATATCTTTCTGCTTGGCAACAGCATGGGTGGTCTGGTGACAGCACTGACCACCCTCGAGGTCCAGGATCAGATCTGCGCCGTCATGATGAATTATCCAGCGCTGCCCCTGGCCGACAGTGTGCGTGCCGGTCACCTGATGGCTGTGAACTTTGATCCGAATAACATTCCTAAGGTATTGCGCCCTGATGGCTTTGCCATAGGAAGGATGTTCGTGACTGACATTATCGATTTGGACTTTTATGCTGATCTGGATAAGATCACCGTTGATGTGCTGCTGATGCATGGCGATCAGGATGACATGGTACCGATTTCATCTTCCGACCGCGCTGCTGAATTGATTCCGAATTGTACCTACATCGTGATGCCAGGTGGTGGTCATGGTTTTGAGGGTGAGCAGCTGGTGCAGCAGGCTGAACTAAATGTCAATTTTGTGAAAGATCATTTGATGTAAACAGGAGTGAATCGCTATGAAGAAGATCTTTTTGCTGCTGTCCGTTCTGGTGATGGCTGCCATTTCTCTGACTGCTCTGGCTGATGGCCGCACACCGCCCGAAGATAAAAAGACCTATACCACCACCGATGTGATTGCTGCTGAAACACTCTATCGTATCTACGATAAGAAATTCTACGACGCTGCCTCCGAGCAGCCCGGCACCGTGGTCAGGCTGGATTATGTAACCAGCCAGTATGGCGATCCCGTGACGCATTGGGCCAATGTCTATCTGCCTTACGGTTATGATGAGAACGATGCAGAACGCTATCACATTATCTATTTCTTCCATGGCACCAACGAAACGCAGGATGCTTTCATTGCCGATGATCGTGCAAAAAACGCTGTGGATAACATGATCGAGGTTGGACTTGCCGATCCTTTCATCATGGTTTTCCCGACTTATTATTATGACTATGAGAATCGGACCCTGAATGTGGATCGGTTTGTTCATGAGGTTCGTGAGGATCTGATGCCTGCGGTGGAGAGCACCTATCGCACCTATGCTGAAACCGCGGATGATGCAGGCTTCAAGGCTTCACGCAAGGAGCGTGCTTTTGCTGGTTACAGTCGCGGTGGCCGCATGACCTGGCAGATGTTTGGCCGTATGCTGGATTATGCTTATTGGTATCTGCCCATGAGCGGCGCTTTCACCAATCCTGAGGAGAACCCCGTGGATGCAGATCTGATGGCACCAGTCTATGCTGCGCTGGAAGCTCAGCCGGACTACAAAGGTGATTTCTACCTGTATGTAAGCTGCGGCGGAGCACGTGATGTGGCTTTTGATGGCTGTACCGATATGGTCAAGGCTATGATGGCCGATCCGGAAGTTTTCTCCTATGGTCTGGACCCTTCGCTGAACAATGTGTATTATCTGCTGTCCAACGAAGTCCATCAGACGTTGATCGGCAGACATTATCTGTATAACGCCTTCTGTGATGTACTGTGGAAATAAACCAAACATTCATCAAGCGACTGCCTGATTCAGCGTGAGGCAGCCGCTTTTCTATTTCTGAACAGAACATGCATATTTCGATATTGCTCCTACCAGATACGTTAAAAGTATTGTCAGAAAAAAGTATTTTTTGTAGAATTAGATCAACAAAACGACCTGAATATCCAGGTCAAAATAAAAAGGAGGAATCCCCATGAAGAAGTTCCTTGCTCTGGTTCTGGCTGCCATGATGGCTCTGTCCATGGTCAGCGTCGCTTCCGCTTCTACCTACTACATGACCTATACCACCAACTTTGTTGATGATGTGGGTTGGTACTGGCTGAACGACACCTCTCTGTTCCTGGACGCTGAAGCCGGCACCTACACCCTGCTGTACAAGTCCAGCGCTTTCGGCACCGTCGATCCCGGCGATAAGGGCAGCAAGACCATCATGTACACCGGCACCTGCGAAGTGGCTCCCTCTGCTGACGGCGAGGATGCTCACCTGGATGTGACCATCACCTCCGTTGATACCGTTATGCTGGAGCAGCACGGCAAGTTCATCGGCCGCAATGTGCTGAACTTCGCCATGGTTCTGGACTCTGCCAACTGGACTGACGATATGGAAGATATCTACGGCGATACCTGCGAAGCATGGGTGGAAAACCATCAGGCTCCTCTGGGCCTCGTGATCACCGTTGAGGATCTGTCCCTGGATTATGACGATGTGACCCTGTACAACCACATCGTGGCTGGTCTGGAAGACGTCGTGCTGGAGATCACCGAGTAATTCCATACTGATCATTACAGACCTTGACAGGCCGCCGTGCAGTAAAAGTGCGGCGGCCTATTTTTTACATCGTTAAGGAGAATGAATCATGGCAAAGAACAATAACAAGCCTGCCAAGGCGAAGAAGCCTCACGGCAAGCTGGTATGGAAGATTCTCTGCGGCCTGTGCGCGGTGCTGTTTGTGTTCACCATCATCGCCGAGCCGATCATGATGAACTACAAGCGCATCATTGATATGTACCTGGGCCACGAGCGTTATCAGACCATCATCGAGATCCCCGAAGGTGCTGAAAATCAGCCTGCCGAGGGCGAAGAGGTCGAACCCCGCTTCAAGCATGACTTCTATGGTCAGGACCAGAAGGAAGCTTCTGCCAATCAGCAGGCTGCTGCCGAAGCCATCGTCGAGGACGTGGTAGCAAGCGGCGCTGTGCTGCTGCTGAACAAGGATGGCGCGCTGCCTCTGGCAGAAGGTGCTTCCGTGACCCTGATGGGCAACCGCAGCGCACACTTTGTGTATGGCGGCACTGGTTCCGGCGGCATGGATGCCTCCAAGGCCACCAACCTGAAGGATGCCCTGACTGCCGACGGCTTCAAGGTGAACCCCACCATGTGGGATTTCTACACCACCGGCGCAGGCAGCAAGTACGGCTGGAAAGAGCCCGGCGGCTCCCTGAACAACTACATCTTCGTGAACAGCGAATTTGCCGTGAACGAGGTGCATCAGAGCGCTTTCACGGCGACCGAGTGGGACTCCGTTGCTTCCTATGGCGACGCAGCTATCATGGTCATCGGCCGTGTGTGCGGCGAAGGCAAGGACCTGGCTGTGCGCGGTGCTTCCGATGCAAACGGCAACACCTTGTCCGTTTCTCAGGAGGAGAAGGACATCCTGGCCAAGCTGGCTGACCTTAAGGCCGAGGGTAAGCTGAGCAAAATCGTGCTGCTGCTGAACACCTCCAATGCCGTTGAGCTGGACGTGCTGAATCCCGATGTATGCGGCAAGGACTATGCCATCGACGCATGCGTGTGGGTCGGCGGCGTGGGCCAGAGCGGCATTAACGCCATCGGTGATCTGCTGTGCGGCAAGAAGAATTTCAGCGGCCGTCTGGTGGATACCTACTGCTACGACAACACCACTTCTCCTGCCATTCAGAACGCCTATGTCACCAGCTACACCAACGCTGCTGACAAGGGTTTGGCCTTCAAGGGCACCAATGACGAGTATTACGCTGTGTACCAGGAAGGCATCTACGTGGGCTATCGTTACTACGAGACTCGCTATGAAGACACCGTGCTGGGCAATGCCAAGGTGGGCGATTACGACTACGCCAAGACCGTGGCCTTCCCCTTCGGCTATGGCCTGAGCTACGCCGACCTGAGCTACAGCAAGCTGGCGATGACCGAGCAGGGCGACAGCCTGGTGTTCACCGTGGATGTGACCAACGCATCTGCCATCAACGCTCGTGACGCTGTGCTGATCTACATGCAGAGCCCCTACACCGACTACGACAAGCAGAACGGTGTGGAGAAGGCCGCTGTGGAGCTGGTGGGCTACACCAAGGTCGATGTGCCTGCCAATGGTTCTGTGACCGCCACTGTCACCGTACCCAAGACCGAGCTGCGCACCTATGACGCCAACGGCCAGAAGACCTACATTCTGGACGCAGGCAACTACTACTTCTCCGTGGGCAACGGCGCGCATAACGCCCTGAACAACATCCTGATGCTCAAGGCTGACAAGAAGGATACCCTGAACGGCACTGTTGACACTGCCAAGCTGGTCGGTACCGGCGACGCTGCCCTGGCCGTACAGTACAATGTGGCCAAGCAGGACAACGAAGTGTTTGCCACTTCCGCCACCGGCTATGCCATCACCAACCAGCTGGATCACGCCGACCTGAACAAGGTTGACGACGACGCCAGCAACGATGTGAAGTATGTGTCCCGTTCCGACTGGGCCGGCACCATGCCCAAGGCTGACATGAGCGGCAACGCCTACAAGGCTGCTGTGCAGCTGGCTGCCAACGATGTGATCGTGAAGCAGTTGAAGACCATCATCGACAGCGAAGGCAAGGGCACCATGCCCACCGTCGGCAAGGAAGGCGACCTGCAGCTGGCCAGCTTCATCGGTATTCCGCAGGACGGCATGGCTGTGGTCAACGGCGAGAGCAAGACCTGGGACGACCTGCTGGATCAGGTGACCTTCAAGGAAATGGCCAACCTGATCGGCAACACCTATCACTGCACTGCCCCTGTCAAGAGCGTGGGCAAGCCCTCTACCAAGGACGAAAACGGTCCTCAGGGTATCACTGCCAAGCTGACCGGCGGCGCTGCCTCCACTGCTTACACCTCCGAGGATATGATGGCCTCCAGCTTCGATGATGGGCTGATCTACAAGCTGGGCGCCTCCATCGGCAATGACTGCCTGATGGCGAACCGTAAGGAGTACAGCGGCATCTACGGCCCCGGTGCCAATATTCACCGCACTCCCTACTCCGGCCGTAACTTCGAGTACTACTCCGAGGATCCGCTTGTGAGCGGCAAGATCTGCGCTGCCGAGACCCGCGGCATCCAGAGTAAGGGCGTGTATGTGTACATCAAGCACTTTGCCCTGAACGACCAGGAGACCGGCCGCGACGGTATCTGCATCTGGACCAACGAGCAGGCTGCCCGTGAGATCTACCTGCAGGCCTTTGAGTACCCGATCACCGAAGCCAACGCCTACTGTGTCATGACCTCCTTCAACCGTCTGGGCGCTGTGTGGGCTGGCGGCGATTACAACCTGATGACCAACATCCTGCACAACGAATGGAACATGGCCGGTTTCGCCATCACTGACTTCTCCAATAGCAACAACTATATGGATGTTGTGCAGGGCGTATTGGCTGGCGGCGACGCCTGGGACTGCAACGACGACAGCAAGTGGGTCGCCAAGCTGATGAACTACGAGAACGATCCCCAGGTCGTGACCGCCATGCGTCAGGCTACCAAGCGCATCCTGTACACTGTGGCCAACTCCAACGCCATGAACGACTATGCTGCCGGTTCTGCCGTCAAGGTGACCGAGATTGAGATCAAGGCTCCCTGGGAGAGCTGGATCAAGTATGGTCAGTACGGCACTGCCGCTGCTGCCGTGCTGTTCCTGGCGATCTCCATTCTGAGCAGCGTAAACGCCAAAAAGAAGGCTAAGTAAGCTGCCCCACCTCTGACCTTCAGGGTCCCCGGAACAATTGCGCGATACAGCCTTCCGGGGACCAATCTTCCCATAATCAACGAATAACGATCGAAAAGGAGCATGAAACAATGAAGAAACTGATAGCTTTAATGCTGGCTGTTTCTATGATGCTGGGTATGACTTCTGCACTGGCTGGACGTGAAGCTCCGGCGGACAAGAAGATCATTGAGGACAGCGAGTCCGGCCTCACTACCACCTTCCGCAAGTATGACGCCAAGTTCTGGGACGCCGAATCCGAAGAGCCTGGCACCGTGGAAAAGCTGGAATACACCACGGACGTCTACGGCGATGCCATCACCAACTGGCTGCAGGTGTATCTGCCCTATGGCTATGATGCAGAGAAGCAGTATGATGTCATCTACTTCTTCCACGGCACCAACGAAACGCCCGATTCCTTCATCGGCGATGCTCGTGCCAAGAACTGCCTGGACAACATGATCGAGACCGGCGTAGCCAATCCCTTCATTATGGTTTTCCCGACCTACTATTATGATTATGAGACTCGTTCCAACGATAAGGACCTCTTTGCAGAGGAACTGCGCAAGGACATCATGCCCATGATCGAAAGCAAGTACAGCACGTATGCGCCTACCCCTGATACCGAGGGCTTCATTGCCAGCCGTGACCATCGTGCCATGTGCGGTTACAGCCAGGGCAGCTCTGCAACCACTACCGTGATGAAGCACCTGCTGGATACCGCCCGTTGGTGGATGCCCATGTCCGGCCCTCGTGATGCAAGGGATATGAAGGAAGGCATCCTGGCTCAGGGTGACTATGATTTCTTTGTGTACATCGGCTGTGGTGGCAAGCGCGACCTGGCTTATGACAGCGTGATTCCTTTCCTGAAGGGTGCCGCTGCGGACGATTTCTGGTCCTTCGGTACTGATATGCACCAGAACAATCTGTATGCGACCATTTCCAACGAAGTGCATCAGACACTGATCGGCCGCTACTACCTGTATAACATGTTCTGCGACGGCCTGCTGAAGTAAGGAGGACGTACCCATGAAGCGCATCATCAGTATCCTGCTGTTGGCTGCTTTGCTGATCAGTGCAGCCTGTGCCGAGAACGTGGTGCAGGTGAATACCGAACTGGAAGGCCATGAGACTCAGTACCGTATCTATGACCAAGCGCTGTATGAAGCTCCCTGTGATCATGCCGGTCAGGTGGTGAAGATCAAATACACCTCCCATGTGTACGGCGAAAAGGATTATAAGCGCTACGTCAATGTATACTTGCCCTATGGCTACGATGAGAATGGCACTGACCGTTATCCCATCATTTACTTCTTCCACGGCAACGGCGGTGACCAGACCACGCTGTTTGGCAATCCTGCTACCATGAATGCTTTTGATCACATGATCGAAAACGGTGAAATGCCTGCCTGCATCCTTGTTGCACCCACATACATCTATGATGTGCGTAAGAATGCATCGGACAATGATGGCTTCCTCCGCGAAATGCGCGAGGAGATCATGCCCCTGGTGGAAAGTACCTATCGCACCTATGCCGAAACGGCAGATGAGGCAGGTTTTACGGCATCCCGTTCTATGCGTGCCATTTGCGGTTTCTCCCGCGGCGGTTACATGACGTGGACCGTGATGCCAGGGATGGCCGATTATGCCCGCACATTCCTTCCTTTCAGCTATTTTGAATTGAAGGATGCGGTTGCCGCTATCGAAATGGTGATGGAAGGTGCGTATGCAGATGATCTGTTCATCTATGCATGCAGCGGCGGCCCTGAAGACAGCGCAGCCTACACGGGCGGTGTTCAGTTGGCTCAGGCAATGCTGAACAAAGAGTACATCAGCTTCGGCAGCAATTTTGCTGAAAACAACTTCTTCTTCCTGGCTTCGGATAATCCTCATAAGGACATGTGCTCCCGTTACTATCTGTACAATGCATTCCTGGATGGTCTGTTCCAATAAGAAAGGAGATCAGCGTTCATGAAAAAAATCATTGCTTTCATCCTTGCTGTGTCCATGCTGCTGGGTATGAGTTCTGCCATGGCTGGCCGCGAAGCCCCTGCTGACAAGAAGCTCATCACGAATGAAGACTTCGGCGCGATGACCACCTTCAAGAAGTATGACGCCAAGTTCTATGATGCTGCCAGTGAAGAACCCGGCGAGATCGTGAAGGTCGAGTACACCACCAATGCCTATGGAGAGCCCCTCACCGGCTGGGTGAACGTGTACGTGCCCTATGGCTACGATGCCAGCAAGCAGTATAACATCATCTATTTCCTGCATGGCACCAACGAAGATCAGAACAGCTTCATCGGTGATGAGCGTGCCAAGAACGCCATGGACAACATCATCGAAGCCGGTATCACCGATCCTTTCCTGATGGTATTCCCGACCTACTACTACGACTATGAAGCTCGTGCCATCGACATCCCTGCCTTCAAGAGCGAGCTGCGAAATGACATCATGCCCACCGTGGAGAGCCAGTTCAGCACCTATGCTGAGACTGCTGATGACGCAGGCTTCCAGGCTTCCCGTGAACATCGCGCCATTTCCGGCTACAGCCGCGGCTCCTATGCTACCTGGCATATGATGAACGGCCTGCTGGACACCGCCAAGTGGTGGCTGCCCATGTCTGCTGCGATCTCCGGCGAAGCTGAGATGGAAGTGCCCGGTCCTGCCTTTACCGATCAGGTGGCTTGGCTGGATGCTGCGCTGGACAGCCAGTCCGGTTATGACTACTTCATCATCCTTGGCTGCGGCGGTCCCCGCGATATGATGTATGACGTGGTGACCGGTCTGTTCCAGGAGATGCTGAAGGATGATCACTTCTCCTATGGTCAGGATGCTGGTGTGAACAACCTGTATTTCAACATGAGCAGCGAAGTGCATCAGACCCTGATGGCCCGCTACTATTTCTACAACGCCTTCGACATCATGTTCAAGTAATGCAGAAATGGGGGTGTGCTTCCTACAAAGGGGCACACCCTTTTTCTCTTGAATCACATTGACACGCACGCAACAATCCCATATACTTACATTAAATAGCAAGTATTGGAAAGAAGGCGCAGCACCTTGCCCAAAGTCATCATCATTGAGGATCAACCGGAACACGCCAGCAGACTGGAAGCCTTGCTGCTGGCCTATCAGGCAAAGCATCCTGAATGTACATTTGATATCAGACAATATCAAAATCCGCTTAAGTTCCTGCATGAATATGTCTGTGATGCGGATATGATTTTCCTGGATATTCAAATGCCGCAGATGGATGGTATGACGACCGCACATCGCATCCGCCAAGCTGACCCCAAAGTTATGCTGATCTTTATTACAGCCCTGGCGCAGTATGCCATCGAGGGTTATTCGGTGCAGGCTTTTGACTATATCCTCAAGCCGCTGAATGCGGATGTGTTTGAAGCCAAACTGATGCTGGCACTGCGTATCCTGAATTATGAGGCAAAAGAAGACTGGATCGATGTCAATACAAAAAACGGAACGCGTCGTATTGCGGTAAGTCAGATCACTTATATCGAAGTGGCCAATCATGACATTCTGATCCATACACCGCAGCAAAGCTACCGTCATTGGGGAAACCTGAAGGAATATGAGCAAAAGCTGTCATCCCTGTATTTTGCTCGCTGCAACACAAGCTATCTGGTTAACATGAAACACATCTCAAGCATACTTGGCAACACGGTCACAGTCGGGGCTGATACACTGACCATCAGCAGATCCCGCCGCAAAGAGTTTTTGCTGGCCTTTGCTCAGTACAAAGGAGGTAGTCGATAATGCCGCTATGGTATCAGCAGTGGCGCTGTTCCATCATGATCCTGCAAACAGTGTGCGGTATTGCTGTTTTAGGTTATTCACTGCGCCGTAAAAGTGGCTTTGCATGGCGTTTGCCTGTTTCACTGGCGGCATCCATGCTGGTCGTTCATTTGATTCAAAGCATCCTTTATCAGCCGGGCATCACAGCCAAGGCTATTCTGCTGCAATCGGTTGTATCCATGAGCACGTATATCCTTACGTTGGGCGTATGCTGCTTCTGCATTCAGGAGTCTTTCTGGACATCATTGTTTGTTACAACTGCCGGTGTCGCAGCCCAGGGTGTAGCTGGCTGCGTCAAGACCCTGGTGAAGCTCATCCCCATCATGAATATGCTGGCGTATCATAATCAGGGCATTCTGCTGCTTGATGTTCTTTGCTATGGCGGTACGCTTGGCTTGATATTCCTTGTATTCCGCCCGTTCAGTAAAATGCGCGAGGAAATGATCGCACATAAGCGTAAGGCTATTTTTTCTGCCTGTGTGATGCTCTTTTATCTGACCACAACTTGGCTTTCACGCGACTATACAGGCGGTCAGAATCAAATGTATGTGGTCATCACGAACGTCAATGGCATTTTGGTACAAACGCTGATTTTTGCAGTGCAGTTCAATGTGATCGAGGGCGACCACATGAACCGTTTGGTCGAGACCCTGCGTGAGCTGATGCACGAACAGCATGTGCAATACGAAACGAGCCGTGAAAGTGTTCAGCTCATCAACGAGAAATATCACGATTTGAAAAACCTGATCGGCAGTATTCAGGGCATGATCCCTGCCGAAGAATTGAAACGTCTGGAGTCATCCATCGATCGTTATGATGTGCGTGTAAAAACAGGCTTTGAAGTTCTTGACGTTGTGCTGACCGAGAAGATGGATTTCTGCCTGCAGCGCGGCATCATCCTGACATGCAATCTGGGACACACCGATTTCGGATTTATGGAACGAATCGATCAGTTTACACTGTTCAACAATGCCTTGAGCAACGCAATCACGGCAGTAAGCGCCCTGCCGGAAAACCCGACCAGGTACATCGTACTCAACGCACGGCAGGAAAACAATATGGTGATGATCCATATGGAAAATCCCTGCGCAAATCACATTGAATTTGTCGACGGATTGCCGCAGACACAGGGTGATCGCGCATGGCATGGCTTTGGTATGAAGAGCATGGAACGTACAGCAGAAAAATACGGTGGTGTGCTGTCTGTGGTTCAAAGCGAGGGCAAGTTTCAGTTGGATATCCTAATGCTTCAATGAAAATAACGATAGATAACGAATGACTCTTGGATAGCGTTTAGCAGCATTGCATGGTTTTTCTGACCTTTACAGATGATATGCCTACACTCCTGGCTGTAGTATGCTATCATTCTGCTTGTCTAAGCGTAACAGCCATGTGGAAAACCTCAGCTGAAGCCATCTTTGATACTGGATCCGCACCTTGTCATACATACTTTTTTGTTGTCAGGATGTCCAACACAAAGAGGTGAAACTTATGCTCTTTCGGATTGCTATTGTGGAAGATGAAAATAAGGATAGTGACCTGTTAGAGAACTATATTGCTCGATATTTTTCAGAAGAAGCTTCAGAAAACCGTTACCAGGTGACTGTGTTCAACAATGCCGGTGTGTTCGTTGAACATTACAGAGCGGATTTTGATTTGATCCTTCTGGATATCCAAATGCCTGGGATGAACGGTATGGATGCAGCTGCGGCACTGCGAAAAAAGGACAGCAGTGTGTTGCTGGTGTTTGTGACCAACATGGCGCAATACGCAGTAAAGGGCTATGATGTGAATGCGGCCGGATTCATTCTGAAGCCAGTCAGCTATTATGACTTTCTGCTGCGGATCAGGAAATGCATCGGCATTCTGCAAACCAGGACGGAAGAATGTGTAACATTGAACATGAAACAAGGGATTGTCAGATTGCCGATCCGATCAATTCTGTATATCGAAGTGAATCGTCATATGCTGACTTACCATACTACGAAGGAAGTGTTTCAAGCGACAGGTTCCCTGTCGGAACTGGAAGCCGATCTTCGAGGCAGCAGTTTTCTGCGATGCAACAGCTGCTATCTGGTCAATCCTCGCGGCATTCAGGCGATATTTGGTTATGATATTCGTTTGATCAACGGGGAGTCGATCCAGATTAGTCATCCCAAGAAAAAAGCATTTATGCAGGAGATGAATATCTGGCTTGGGGAGGGAAAAAACCTGTGACGATGATCAATTGGTGGATCGACCATTTTCCGCTGTATGAGTTTCTGGCAGAGTATTTCTTGTTTTTGATTCCTATGCTGATCCACTTGCCAAAGCGGAAAAACTTTATCGTTCGTGTCATACCGCTCGTTGCTGTCAGTCTCGGTTTCGCTTGTCAATGGAACAGTGCGCTGGCTGCTGTTGTGCCATTGTATATATTGAGGTATCTGGTACTGTTCGGCTTTGGAATCGCAGGAGCTTGGCTGTGCTTTGATTGTGGACCGCTGGCAGCCCTTTACTGTGGTTCTGCCGCGTATGCCGCACAGCATAGTTTTTATCGAATCCTTGATATAGCAAGGCTCCTGACCGGCATCAACGATGGTGCAGCTGATCATATGCTGTATCTTCTGGTGATTGCAGCGGCTGTTACCTGCATGGTATTTCTTTTCACACGCAGAATCGATCATGAAACCGCAAAACACATGGCAAATCCCAAGACACTAACGGTCAGCGGTATGATCCTGGTCTGTACGATCCTGCTGACTGCTTTGTGGAGAGTAAACAAGGATAGCGTTGTTCCCATTCAACAGGCAATTATTGATTTCTATGATCTGGCAGCTTGTGCAGGCGCGCTTGTGATCCTGCAGAACATCTTCAAAATGGATGAGATGAAGCACGATGCAGCGGTCATTCAGGAAATGTGGAATCAGGAACGCAAGCAGTTGGCACTCTCCCAGGAGACCGTGAGAATGCTGAATCTGAAATGCCACGACATGCGGCATCTGCTTCGTCTGATCTCGGTTCAGCAGGATGACAGTACCCGGCGCGAGATCGACAGCATCAAGGAACTGATTGATGTGTACGATTCGCGTGTAGATACCGGGAATGATGTGCTGAATCTGTTGCTGTCGGAGAAAGGCTTGATCTGTCAGAAAGAAAGAATACGCCTGAATTGCGTGGCCGATGGACAGCAGTTGGCTTTTATGGAAAAGCCTGACATTTACTCGCTGTTCGGAAATGCGCTGGACAATGCAATTGAGGCAGTACGTCAGGTCGAGAATCCGGAAATGCGTATTATTACGATGACGGTTGTCGGTGCAATGGGCATGGCCTCCATCTGTGTTGAAAATTATTATCAGGGAGAACTGCTTCAGTTGGAGAATGGCTTGCCTGACACCACCAAGGAGGACAGGATCTATCACGGCTATGGTGTGAAAAGTATGCAATACCTTGTAAAAAAGTATAAAGGTGAAATGGCAATCAGCACAGATCAGCAGGTTTTCTCGCTGAAGCTGCTGCTGCCTATCCCAGCATGAATCTCATCAATTTATGCGCTCAACCGATAAGGTTGGGCGTTTTCTCTTGCGGTTTTGTATCTTTCGGCTATGATGGTGTCACACAAGCCATCAGTGGCATGCAAGAGGAGGAAGGAACATGAAGAGAAGGAAGACTGGTCTGTGGCGTACACTGACAGTCGTGTTTGTCCTGCTGACCGCATTTTCGGTAGCAGGCAGCAGCGTGGCAAACACTTACGCTGCGCTGATCAATGCCACCCTGGGCATTGAGACCAGCAGAATGGTCAAGGTCAGCGGTGCAGAAAATGAAGATACGCAGTACTTCAAGTCTGCATACAGATCTCTTGAAGAAGAGTACCAGGCGAAGGCAGCCCTGATCCGGCAGATCGGTCAGGAAGGCACGATCCTGCTGAAAAATGAGCATCAGGCGCTGCCGATGAAGCAAGGTTCCATCCTGGTACTGGGCGGCAGCAAGTTCATGCAGGCGCTTGCCCATGGCGGCGGCAGCATGAATGCGGCTGATCTGGCCAATGCTACCACGGTTGAGCAGGCGCTGGCTTATGATGGCTTGCAGGTCATGACCGAAGGCTCCTCAGCCGATGCGGCGCTGGTCGTTATTGGTCGTTCTGCGGGTGAAGGCGCAGATATGCCGGAGGGAGGACTGATCCTGACCTCTGACGAACTGGCACTGATCGATCAGGCAAAGGCTGCCTCGGAACGGGTCATCGTTCTGCTCAGCGGTGACTTCTATCCTGAGGTTGCTGCCTTGCAGTCTGACCCTGAGATCGACGCGATCCTCCACCTGGGCAATGCAGGCTAATATTGACTTCATTTTTCGTAAGTTTATTTCAATATTGCGATTGAAGGAGAAGAACGTCATGCAAGCATTCAATCCATATCTGCCCAGTTGGGAATATGTGCCCGATGGCGAACCGCATGTGTTTGGTGATCGTGTGTATGTGTATGGCAGCCACGATGCCTTTGGAGCGCCCATTTTCTGCGTGAATGATTACGTATGCTGGTCTGCACCAGTGGATGATCTGCGTACATGGCGATATGAAGGCGTCATCTATCAACGCAGGCAGGATCCAGGCAACAAGCTGGGCATCCGCAGTCTCTATGCGCCGGATGTGACAAAGGGGCCCGATGGCCGCTATTACTTGTATTATGCCTTCGATTTTCTCGGTGAAATCGGTGTGGCCGTGTGCGATACGCCTGCGGGCAAGTATCAGTTCTATGGCAAAGTACATCATGCAAACGGAAAAACCTGGGGAAAAAAGAGCGGAGAACAGTTCCCGTTTGATCCTGGTGTGTTGACAGACGATGATGGTAAGGTCTGGCTGTATTCCGGCTTTGCCACCAAAGTGCCATTTGTCGCATCCCGTTGGCATGATCTGCGCAATGATGGCGGCGTGGTGATGGAGCTGGAGCCCGATATGGTGACGATTCGGACGGAGCCCAAGGTCCTTTTCCCCACCAAGGGCAAACCTGGTGCTTTCCCGGGACATGCGTTTTTTGAAGCCAGCTCGATCCGCAAGGTGGATGGCAGATATTGCTTTGTGTACTCAGGTGAAAACAACCATGAACTGTGCTATGCGATGTCTGATCGACCGGATGGCGGTTTCACCTATGGCGGGGTGCTGGTAGATTTGGGCGACCTGTACATGAACGGCAATACTGACGAGCAGCACGCCAACAATTATTTAGGCAACACCCATGGCGGCCTTTTGAACATCGGGGATGACTGGTACATCTTCTATCATCGTCAGACCAACCGCAGCAGCTACGCCCGGCAGGCCTGCGCCGAGAAGCTGAAGAGAACGGCGGACGGCGGGTTTCTTCAGGCCGAAGTGACTTCCTGTGGTCTGAATGGAGGCCCCTTGTGCGGAAAAGGTACTTATGAAGCGCGTATAGCCTGCAATCTTTGGGCAGAGGGACACTCAACAGACCGGGTTGATGGCGCCAATGTAAAAAAGAGGCTTACAGCGCATCCGTATTTTACTCAAACTGGCGCGGATCGAGAATCAGATGGAGACCAGTACATAGCCAATATGCGGCATGGTGCAACAGCAGGCTTCAAGTATTTCGCCTTTGATGGCAGCGAGTGCACGATTTCCCTGACGGGAACGGGGACTGGTGCATTTGAGGTTTCAGATGGTGAAAAACAAATAGCAGTCGTTCCGGTCAACGGACAAACTGGTATGAAAATTGAAGCAGGTATAAAGCCGCTGTATTTCACCTATATCGGGAACGATACTGCATCCTTTGTTAGCTTTTCCATCGCGTAAGTTATGGGTCATGGGGCAGGTGTCCTTCTCAACCTGTCGTATGAAACCGTCCTGATAGCCGTCCCTTGACATAGTGCGCAACTATGTCAAGGGTTTTTTGCAAAATATGAAATATAGTCTTTCAGACATAGATACGTTATCACAACAAAAGGCAATGGGCAAACGAAGAGATCTGATGCACGAGAGTTGAAGAAAGCGGCTGGTGAATAATACACCAACCGCCTTCATATTACCAATAAACAATCTCGTTCCAGATAATCTCCTCGACTTGCACCGTAATGGCAATCATCATCCCATCCCACCGCAGCCGATCCTTCATTTTCAGCTCTTCAGTCACACCAGCCTCGCCATCTGAAGAATCATCGTATCCAGCAGGTGCTGTGCCTGCACATCTGCTGGATCAGGATGACAAAATTACCGATGATGCTATTTACAAGAAAATGCCCCTGACACACATCGCGCTATGTGTCAGGGGCTCCGGCTATGAGAACTATGAAAGCAATGAACACCTGATGATCAGGGTGAGAAGGAGGTTACTGATTCCATAGGTCTCGGAGTAAAGGGTCGGAATAAAAGACAGTGATTTGGCTTACTTGCTGCTGTTCTGCTTCATGCAGCCGGACACGACGGTCAGCAACACGGTCAGCACCTGGAACACCATACAAGCCACGCCGGTATAGAAGGCCGACCAGGCAAAGGTATCCAGACTGTTCCAGGTAAACAGACCACCGGCGACTACGGCACGGTCAGCCAGCGTCACCGTTAATGCCACGGCCATCAGGGCCAGGGTCGCAATGCGCAGTGCAGACACCAACAGTTCGTTCATATTCTTCATCTGGGCGAACAGAGCGCCAACGCCGATCACCATCGCTGCTGCCGTGCAGATGATCGCTGTGGTACTGCCTGTGATCGGATAGCCCATGGTCTTGTTGCTTACCAGGAACAGGATCAGAGAAATCAAGGCACTCACCACTGCTGCTGCGAACACATAGAAAGAAGCTTTCTGTTTCTTCAACATATCAATTCTTCTCCTTCTTGCTTTTGATGACGGAAAGGGTGTACATGGCGGCAGAGATCACAAACAGCAGGCTGGTTACGGAGATCGCTGCGGTATAAGCCACACGCCACCAGGTGGTCAGGGACTTATAGGAGGTGGATGCGTTAAAGGCATTCATCAGGTTAGTCTGGCAGAAAGCCCAAATGGTGTTATGGGCAGCTTCCTTCAGAGCGGTCAGGATATTGGCGTCACCGGAGAACATGGCTACGGAGATGGCTTCACCGTCATTGGTATGGTTCGGGAAACCGGACTCAGCGAAACGACCGCGCAGGTCATAGCCGGTCGCGCCAGCATTGACCACGCTGGCAAACAGGTCCGTATCATCGCCGATATCCGTCACGATATAGCCCTGGAAGCCCCATTCGTTCTTAGCGATGTCCTTGATTAGCCCTCGGCTGGCAGTGCACTCCACAGCACCGATCTTGCTGAAGGAGGTCATCATACCGCGCATACCGAAATCATGGTCGGCGTTGCCGGTCCAGTAATCCGGAGCATGGTCATTGTACTTGTTGGCCTCCATGGGGATCTGGAAGGCACGCAGCTCAATCTCACGAGCACGCTGTTCGGTCATGAAAGGTGCGATACCGCTGCGGTTGGTTTCCTGGTCGTTAAAGGCGAAGTGCTTGGGCGAAGCCAGCAGACCATACTTGAATGCGCCGATGGCAAACTCCATACCCACGCAGCCGGTCAGCACAGGATCCTCGGAGTAATAGTCGCCGCTGCGGCCATTGTAGGGAGAACGATGGGTATTCAGACCGGGGCCCCACAGGATGGGCAGACCAACGATCAGGGCCTGCAGACCGACCTCTTCGCCCATGCGGAATTGCAGATCCGGGTCAAAGGAAGCAGCAATGGTAGGAGCAGTGGCATAGATCTCCAGGTAGTAGTGGTAGTTGTTGTCGTTCTCCTCGACCTTCCAGGGAGACTGCACGCGGGAATCGCCGATCTCGGACTGCATACCGTTGCCGGAGTTCTCGGTGAACATACCGCGGACAAAGCCGATGGAGGGAATATCACGGAACTCATTGCCGCCGTAAGCCACCAGACCCATGCATTCTTCAATGGTCATCTGGTCGATCAGGTCCTTCCAGGCCGGATCGTCATACTCCGTGAAGGCCAGGTCATAGAACTTCAGACCGTTCTTCGCGCCGAAGACGATCTTGGAGGTATCGTCGTTCTTCTTCACTTCGTAATACTGACCATTCAGATCAGCCAGCATAGAAGCGGGAGCCTTCATGTTCTTGTATTCCACAGGCCAGGTGCCGGACCAGTCGCTGCGGGACAGCTGCGTCACCTTGCCGGGCTCATAGTAGTTCCAGTCTGCATATTCGAGGTGGTTGGACACACTGACATTGCTCTTGGTCACAGCAAAGGTGATATCGTCCACTCCGCCATTGACGCCTGCGTAGTGATACTGATACACAGCCTTCACATTGCCGTCAGCATCCATCAGGCCGTTGCTGTTGGCCACTGTCTTGCCTTGCTTGGTCAGGATATTGTTCAGGGCAGCATGCACATTGCCGGCCACGGTGAAGTAATACTCACCAGCATCCAGGATCCAGGTGCCCTGCGTACCGTCCGCATTCTTGTGGTTCATGTCGTAGCTGGCCACATCCTGCATATCCACATGGATGACCTTGGTTTCGGAAGCACCGGGAGCAATCACACCGGTGATACCATAGGCAGCCAGCTGCACAGCCGACTTCTCCACACCGCCCTGGATGTAGGGGGCCTGCGCATACAGCTGAATGTTGGACTTACCGGCCACCTTGCCGGTGTTGGTCACCTTCACGGTGAAATCCATGGTGAAGTTATGACCGGCGCGGTTGATGACAGGCTCGCCGACCAGTTCCTGGGCGAAGGTGGTATAGCTCAGGCCATAGCCGAAGGGATAGACCACTTCTTCGTTGTAGCGCCAGTTGCCAGCGGAGGCAACCGCACCGACCTTGCTGTCAGCATTGCCCTGGCCGAACACCACGTCATTGTAGCGGGTTTCATAATAGCGGTAACCAACGTAGATGCTTTCGGGCTCGATCACATAAGCCTTGCTGGACTTACGGATGATCGACTGGGTAGGATCTTCGCTGGTGTCAAAGTTTTCAAAGGTATAGTCGCCAAAGTTGGTCATGGCAGGCGCAGAGAGGTTCTTGGCCACATAGGTATCCGGCAGGCCGGCGGAAGGATTGACCTTACCGGTCAGCACGTCCACAACGCCCAGCATGCCGAATGCGCCGGGATGGCCGATCCACACGATGGCGTCGATCTTCTCGTTATCCTGCAATTCCTTGATCTCCATCGTATTGGCGCAGTTCACCAGCACGATAACCTTCTCAAAGTTATCGGTTGCCATGCGGATGATGTCGCGCTCGTTGTTGGTCAGCTCCAAAGGCTCGCTGTTGCCGCGTCCTTCCAGCACACCGCCAACCTTATAGTCACCATTCTCACTGCTGGGACGGCCAACCACGACGATGGCAGCATCCTGATACTGGGCAAAGCTCTCCTCGAAATCAGGCTTGTAGCCTTCCAGTTCCTGGATGGAAGGGTCGTCGAAATGGCTGTCGTGGTTCAGGAAGCCCATCATGGCAGGAATATAGTTGTAGGCAGCATAACCGGTGAACTGCTTGTTATATTCCAGATAGGCGGCGATGGGCGTAGGATTGACCTTCATATTGCCGCCATCAAAGGTGAAGGTTTCCAGCGTGGAATAATCCGGCTTGATGTTGTTACGCCATACATTGCGGTCAGGATCGCTGAAATCGGCCTGGTTCTTGCTCAGCGCATCCTCCAGCGTGATCACCGGGCCCACGATGGGCATGCCCTGGCCGGATGCCAGGATGGGATAGGTACCGCGCATACCCAGCAGCGTGATGCTGCTGCCCTCCTTCAAAGGCAGCACATCGTTGTTGTTCTTCAGCAGCACGGTGCCGGAAGCAGCCAGTTCGCGGCCAAAGCTGATGAAATGATCGATGGTCTTGTGCGTATCCAGATGACCGTTGGCCTTCAGCAGCTCCGCAGGCGGCGTGAAGGCTGACCAGGTCTGGCCGTCCTCAGCGGTAACGACCATCTGGCTCTTGGTGCCCAGCGTTTCGTCCACCTGGGCGCGGAATGTTTCCAGCATCGTACCCAGGATCGCTGAAACAGCGACCAGGAATGCCGTAACAAACGCGAGTACCCTGTACAACCCTGTTTTTTTGACCATGAAAACCATCCTTTCTCCCGCGATCTATGCGGGCGCTGGCAAAAGCATACCATTACCTACAAAAAAACAGACCCGATACAGCATATCAGGTCCATTTTTCAGCATATGTGGCTATTTACTGCTTAGCGTCAGCCCGCTTCCTTTGCATGATCCACAAACAGCACGATTGACAGCACAAACAGATCATCCTTCAGGCGGACATTGATCGAGCCATGATACTTCTCCGCCAGGGTCTTCATGCTCTTCATACCGAATCCATGAAAACCTTCCTCCTCCTTCTTGGAGGTCATGGGCAAGCCCTGGAAAAAACGTGGTTTTTCCTCATAGTAATTCGTCACCATGATCGTCCGCATATCGCCTTTGCATTCGGTCACGATGTCGATCACTTTTTTCTGAGGATCGTTCACTTTGCGCACGGCTTCGATCGCGTTGTCAATCGCATTGCCGAAGAGGGAGTATGTCTCCGTTGTGCTCATGAAGGAAAAATCTGCACCATTGCCCGTATAGGTCAGCATGATCCCTTCAGCATTGCAGATGAGGCTGCGCTGGGTCAGCAGCACATCCAGCGCTTCATAACCTGCTTTGATCCTGCTGCCATAGATGCCCACGGCTTCTTCGATGGAGTGAATGTCCTCTGCACTCAACATGGCATTGATCTCCGACAGGCGATGCTTCAAATCGTGATGCTTGATGTTCATGGTCTCAATGGTCTTTTTGTTTAGCTCGTATTGGCGATGATCCTCCCGCCACAGCATATGGATCGTATCGTTTTCCACCTTCAGATTCATTTCGTGAAACAGGATCAGCTGCACCGTCAAGGCCATGATACAGCATGCCACCGCATACAGGCTAACGGTCACAGAGGCATTTTCACCAAGTGCATCAGCAATGCGTGTAAAACCGATGGTGGTCAGCAAAATGCTGAAAAAGATCAGCGTGAGGCGACGGTCGGTCTGACGGAAGCATTGATTTCGGGCCGAATATACGCCGATCGTCACCGCCCATAACAAGTAAAGCGGCGGAAAAAACACATACTCCATCGCTTCCCAGCGCGGTAGTCCCCATAACGATTGCTGCATAACCGGCGTGGTCATTGCCAATATCTTTACCATATGGAAGGTCATGTGCTCCAGTGCATATCCAGCAGCACAAGCGGCTGCCACTGTACGCAGCGGCAACCTGAAGCAAAAAAACATGGACCCTATTGATACAAAAAATACCAGGATTAACCTAAAAAACTGTAAAGCTGGCACCGGCACACCAGGTATCATGAAGATGAACAGATATGATGCCAATGTGGTGATCAATGTGCCTCCTAAAAGTCGGAAAGCAAACCCGTTCCTTTTTTCACAAGGCAGCAGAAAGATCAGTTCTGCCAGCAATATTTCAAAAGCAAAAATGATACGATGTGTTAAACTCATGGATTCATCCCTCCCAAGAAGTCCAGGACCGCATTCATGAATTCTGTTTTCATTTTTCTTGAAATGTAAATGATCGTTCCACCCACTGTTACTGATTCACGGGATACGGATTCAATATACTTCATATTGATCAAAAAGCTTTGATTACATTGTACAAAATGGCTGCTGTTTATCCTTTTCTGAGCCAGCTTGAGCGTAGTATACTCCTTATAGTCACCCTGTGTTGTATGGAAAATCACATAATGCCCGTCGACTTCAAGATACATGATTTGATACATATGGACCAGAAAAATGGTACCGTCCATCTTGATCTGGATGGCATTATCATTTTTCTTTGCTGTTCTGGAAATTGCTCGTTTGATTTTTATAGCAAAGCTATATCGGTTCACAGGCTTCAAAATAAAGTCGACTGCATTTACCTCATACCCCGAAATCGCATACTGCGCCATATTGGTCACAAAAATAAGAGTCGCGGATTGGTCGACCTTTCTCAGCGCTTTTGCTGTTTCAATGCCATTCAGGTTTGGCATATCAATATCCATCAGCACAAGATCGTAATCCTTCATCCCACTCATCACAAATGCCATGCCAGATGAATATTGCTCGATATCAAACTGTGTCTGATCTTCCTGCGCGATCTCTTCCAGGTATACTTTGATTCTATCTCTTTCGGTTGGCTCGTCTTCAACAATCGCTATGCGAATCAAAACCATCACTCCCGATTATTGCTGTCATATTGGCAATACCGATTCAGGCTAAATCAAGGCTTTTTACAATCATACGGTACAACCAGCTGCTGAGACCAATCACCTCATCTGCGTCGCCATTGGTACAATCAGCCTCCGTAATCATTTCACCAAGCGGGACATTGGCATAGTATCATACGCCTATCATCCTCTATAAGACATACTGCCCTTTTTTGTTATGATATCTTCAGTATTCGGGCAAAGGTTTCAATAGATAATTTCGGCATTTTCAACTGGCCTCCTGCAAGATTTTCCATTTTTAAACTTTTTGTGCGAAACCAATCGATAGTCGTTTTGTACTAAGTGACCATTATGCAGCATGCGAGATACACTTATAGAAAGCATCGTCTCCAATTTTTCCTGATTGATTGCATCTTATGCTGTAAACAAGACCTGATATGATGAAATGGATCCATTTTTGATTGCTTTTGCTATACTCAAATCGTCAAGAGATGCCAGAGCGTGAAAAATGAAATGACACTGGCATCAAATTCCAACGACATATGTATGTGCATCAATGTTATAAAAACCTATGTGGGTAAAGCCTGCAAAACCTAAACAGAAACCGTAGCCTTGAAAGACTGCGGCTTATGATATGGGGGTATCCAGGGAAAAGTCGTATTTCTCTCGATTATGTTGAAAAAGCCCTTGACAAAACTACTTCCAGGGGTCGGCACGGGTTCTTCCGTCGCAGCCGCAAGCACCAGCAGGGCACGGGGCATTTCCACGCCGCTCGCGAAAACACCGGTGTGACGTTGATTCTCAATGCCCTCTTCCGGCACAGGATGCACTGCATCCGCCGCCAGATAGCCATATGCAACGCCAGCCGTCTGGTCATACACGCAGACGGGAATCCGTTCATTCAGCTGACCCTTCTGCGGACGATGCGTCACATACACCACGCCGGTTACCCGGCCAACCAGCTCATCGCCCGTCGGATTCAGGTACAGCTGTGCGCTGCTGAACGTCGCGGCAAAGCCGGAGTCAAAGAACTCGTTATCCAGCACGGAGCGGCTGTAATCTACGGCTGCTTCGTCCACGATTTCGGGCGTTTCCGTTGCTTCGGGAGCATCCGTCGCTTCGGGGATTTCCGTTGCTTCGGGGATTTCCGTTGCTTCAGGGATTTCCGTCGCTTCGGGAACATCCGTCGCTTCGGGCGCTTCCGTTGCTTCGGGAACATCCGTCGCTTCGGGGATTTCCGTTGCTTCAGGAATATCCGTCGCTTCCGGTGCTTCCGTCGGCACGACCTCAACCGTTTCCGCCGGCGGAGTTTCCGGCTCTTCTGCAGCCGCCGTCAGCACTGTTCCCATACTGCCCGTTACCATGAATACAGCCAGCAGGAAAGACAATGCCTTTCGCATCCACTTTTTGTCCTTCATCGTCCTCACTCCTTGTTCTGTGCAATCTTCCGGCACGACGTATGGTTGTGCCAATGGCAAGCGATTGCTGTTTTTCCATCTTTCTTTTCGCGGCGAGCTGCAGTCCTCCCGGTGGATATAGCAATCTCTTTCCCAATTCCAGCTATATTGTAACAAATTACAAGTCGGCTGTCAATACTTACCGCGCAGAAAGCCGCATTTTATACGAAAATCAAGGCATTTTCTCTGCATCTGTCTCGCGAAACTGATTTTTCCATTGCCGAATTGCCGTGGTCGGCAAATCAATTTGCGTCTCCCATACGGAGCAGATTCGCTCCTCCAGCACATCCAAATTCCCGCCGCGGGGCAGGACGGGCAGATTCGTGTCCTTCGCGATTTCACTTGCGCGGTTGTCTACCGCCAGAATCAGGCTTCGGCAGCCCATGTTCATTGCGTGGATGCCGCCGTGCAGCCGCGTGCCAACGTAGTCAATCCCGCCTGACGCCAAAAGCGCTGTGTAATCTCGCAGATTCGGCTGAATCAGGTGCAAATTCTGCGTCACGCGCGCATCCATTTGGCGCAGGCAGGCGTAGTCCTCGACTGCTTGCAGCCACACATACACCTCGCGATAGTGCTTTTGCAGCATGGTCAGCATCTGCGCATCCTGCTCCGGGCTGCTGCGGTAGTCCGTTAGCGTTGTCACGACGCGCTCCGCCTTGTGCGTCGGAATCTGCGCGCATTTGTCGTCTGTCAGCCCCCACATTGTCGGACACGCCGTATTCAGCACGTTCATGATGCCCAGCTTCAGCAGGCGCTGGCGCGTGTATTCGTCGCGCACCGCGTGCAGGTACTGCCCATCCAGCAGCGTTTTTAGAATCCGCTTCGTGTACCCTGTCGGCTCGTCCTGATATTGATACCACCCCGCACCCAGCAAAATGATATGCGTGCGCTGAAATTTCTCACGAATCAGGCGGAAATTCAGCAGCTCCCGCTTGTGCAAATCGCCGCAGCGCATCATCACCGCGTCCCGCAGGCGGATATTCCACATCCTTTGGCGGCGCATGTCCGAGGAAAGCAGGTTTGTCCCGCAGACAAATGCGAAATCCGCACTGCCGACGTGCTTCATCGACACTTTTGACAGCCTGTCCCGAACCGGCACGGCGACGGACAGCTGCACAGGAAAGCAGTCGTGCAGCACATGCTCGCAGGCGTTGCGGATGATGAAATCTCCCTGATTCGCTGTTGAAATGGTAGGGTCAAAACGCACAATTTTGCGGCAGTGCTGCATTTCCTGATCGATCATGCCTTCTTCCTCCATTTGCGCAAGAAACTCCGCCCTTTTTCAAGCATCCAGCGATATTCTGCCGTCCGCCCCAGCGCCAGCGTGTACAGGAGCGCCGTCACCGCCGCGCAGGTGATGCCCTTGAGGATAATCCACATCAGCGTATGCCCCATCCGCGCGCCCAGCAGCAGCGACAGCGCCATCACCGTGCCGTTGAGCAGCAGCAAGCCTCCCTGCGCCTTGAAATACGCGGCAGCGCTGCGCCCGAAGGTGCGATGGAACAGCACTTTCGGCTCATACCAGAAGATGGTGCAGAGCCGTGCCAGCCCTGTTGCGCCGATGATGCCCGCCACGCCGAAGAAGTGCCCCAGCAGGATGGACAGCAGGATGTTGACCAGCGCCGTCATAAACATAACATACTTCATTTGCCGAAAAAGCCCCAGCGTTTCGCGGTACATCCACACAGGCGCGACGATGGTGCTCAGGTAGAACGTGAACAGCACCGCCGCCACTGTCCCTGTGTCCATCAGGTATTCTTCGCCCACCCAGATGGGGATGAAGTCCTGTACAATCGCGCCGTACGCGGCGACGCAGAAGCCTGTAATCGCCCCGAAGAGGACAATCAGGTTGCGGAACATGGCGTACGACTTTTCCGAATTCTTCTCGGCATTCAGATTTCCCAAGCTGGCGGAAATGCCGGTAATCACGATGGAAACGAACGTTGTCACATACGTCGTCAGCGATGCGTAGTTGGAGTAGTAGCCGACGAACACCGTGCCCAGCATGACGGAAATCAGAATGTTGTCCGTGTTGTTGATAAGTATTGTCGCCAGCTTGTAGAGAAACATGGAGCGGATGTTGTCGTTCAGCTCCTGTTTGCGGTGCATCGGCGCACATTTCTGCTTTTTCCGCAGGAAGGGGTACATCTTATCCGCTAAATGGCTCAGCACCGCGTTCTGCAGGAGGGTGCAGGCGATCTGAATCAGCAGATAGCCCAGATAGCTGCCCCAAATCAGCAGGCACGCCATCTGCGCCGCATACTGCACCACCAGCGCCGCGGCGGAAACCATGTTCTGCAAATATGCCTTCTGGTCGGCCTGAATCAGCGTCGTTTTGTAGATGACCAGATAGGATGCCACGGAGTTCGCCAGGTACAGCACATAGTAGACGATCAGCTGCGCCATCGGCAGCTCACTGCTGATGATGAGCGGCAGGAAGGGGATTACCGCCGCGCCCAGCACCGCTACCGCCAGCGCAATCAGGCGGTAAATGCGACGATAATAGCCCAGCAGGTGCTGGATTTCGCCCGTGTCGCCCCGGTGCAGCGGTGCGTACAGGCTGTACACCAGCACGTTGCCCACGCCCAGTTCCGCCAGTGACAGCATGGCCAGAATGTTGCTGTACAGCCCGTTGACACCCGTATAATCCGCACCCAGCCGGCGCACGAACACCGTTCGCACGGCAAAAGCCAACAGCAGCGTAACCACCTGCCGTACTGCGCCTACACCGATGTTGCGTGCCGTGTTTTCGCTCCTTGATGCTGTGTTCATGATTCCTCTCCGCCTGTTTCGCCTGTCTGCTCCTGCGCCGCGTCCTCCGGCCGCGTGTTAAACGTCAGGCGCAGTTTTTCCGGCGGCACAGTGCAGCGCCTCCTGCGTTTCCTCTGCCTGCGCGCATTTGCCTGCTGATCAGGCGTGTCCTCCGCGTCCGGCTGCCACTTGCCCAGCAGTCCCAGAAACAGTATGTTCAGGAAAACGCCCTCCGTGTTGATGCACAGGAAATACAGCAGGAAAACGCCCAGCACATACAGCAGCCGCGCCTTGGCAAATTTGGTGCGGATACCGCGGTACGTCAGCCATAGCCAAACTGCCGGGAGAATCAACCCTGTATCCATGACGAAGGCGGCAAAGCCGTTGGAAATGTTCTGCACCCTGTGTTCCAGCAGGATTTCCGCCTTCCGCTCCGAGAAAACGCCCTGTCCCGCAATGGGGGAATCCAGCCCGATTTCAAAGCCGCTGAAGGTGTCGTTCCACCGCGTGTAGAATGAACCGCCGGAATTTCGTCCGACAATCTTGCGTTCCACCACGCCCGTGGCAGACTCGATGACAAACAGCAAAATCAGCCCAATGAACGCCGCCATCTTGATGCTGCGCGCCATTTTCCCGCCCTTTTTGCGGAATGCCACCGTCAGCAGCACAACGCCCAGACAAATAAAGCCTGTTGTGGACAGCGTGCTGAGGATGGTGACGATCAGCAGCGCAATTGCCCAGCAGTATTTCTTCTTGCTCATGCCCATGCGCGTTTCGTCGCTCATCAGGAACAGCAGCGCGAAGTTCAGGAAAATCTGGTGGCTGCCCGGCTCGTTGAACATACCCGCATTGCGGTGGAAAACCGGGATGTTCAGCCAGCCTAAGGTGAAATAAGGCGTCAGATAAAATCCGTTGACGCTGGAAACTTCGTAGTGCAGCAGCGGCAGCGGCAGCGACAGCAAATCGCCGATGACGAAGGAAATCAGGCTGATGACCGCCTCTGCCAGTATGACTTTGGTATACAGCCGCATATATGTCCGATACCCGATGCAGCTTTGCAGAACCAGCACATAGCCGATGTTGCACAGCCAAATGACAATATCGTTGATGTGGATGCCGTTCTGCGGGTTGACGAAGCTCGTCAGCAGCAGCGCCGCCGTCAGCAGCAGCGTCAGGCGTACATTCTGGGCGCTGATTTTCGGATGATGCGCCCGCGTCAGCAGCAGAATCGACGCAATCAGCATGGCTGCCATCAGCGGCATCCGCAGCACCTGAAAATACAGCGAACCCATGCCCAGCACGCCAATCAGCACGCAGAACGCATCCACATGGTTCTTTGTGATTCGGATTTTCATCGTGCAATCTCCGTATAAATCTGATGCAGTATCTCCAGATTCTTCTGCGCATCATGCGTTTTTCCAGCGTGTTCTCGCCCGGCGCGCGCCATCTGCGCTGCTTTTTCCGGATGCGCGAACATCTCGCGGATATCATGCGCCAGCAAATGCGGGTCGTCTGCCGGATAAATCAGCCCTTCCACGCCGTGCGTCATCAGACAGCGCACGCCGCCGACATCCGACGCAATGCACGGCACGCCAAGCAGCATCGCCTCGCCCAGCGAGTTGGGGGAGTTTTCAATGCTCGACGGCAGCACAAACACCTGACTTTTTAGATACCGCTCCTTCATTTGCTGTGCATTCAGGCTTCCGGTAAAAACAACATGGTCGTAGAGGTCGTTTTCGCGCAGCAGACGATGGATGTACCGCTCATAGGCATTGCGCGCAAGCGGCGGAATGCGTCCATAGTCCTTGCGTCCCACATAGAGCTTGACATCGGGATAGCGCTTGCGGACAATCGCCAGCGCCTGCAATAGCAGATGCAGCCCCTTGAGCGGCACATGCGCCTGACTGCAGAAGATGCTGTGCGGCTCGCAGTTGTCCAGCGACCATTCGCCGGTGTAGAACTCGTCCCGCAGCGTTTCGTTGTTGAAATGATAGGCCGCCTGCGGGGCAAGCTCCGCCATGCAGGCAGCATCCCAGTCGGTGCGCCCGATAACGTGCTGCACCCTGCGCAGGGCTTCCTGCTCATACTGCCCGACGCGGCGGTAGATTGCTTCCTGCCGGACGATATTGCCCTTCACCAAGTCCTTCAGCGTGTGCCCGTGGCAGACGTGTTCCGGCAGATAAGCGCGATAATGCTCCGCGTATATGGACAGAAGCCCCTGGATGGAAATTACAATCCGCTCGCGCATCCCCAGGTGTTCCGCCGCATCAACCATGGCCAGCGTGTGCTGATTTTCCGTGCCCCAGAGGTGAATGACATCCGGCTGCTCTTTGCGCAGGATTTCCTCCAGCTGCCGGGTGTAGGCTTCGCCGCCGCGCTGCGTAGGGCGTGTGGGGTTGACAAGCCCGTAATAGCGGTAGCCGTCCACTTCGCCCGTCAGCGCTTTCGGCGCGTCAAACACATACGTCAGCGCCACATCCGGCAGCTGCGTCAGCCGCCGCGACAGCCCGACCAGCCAGCCCACGATATACACCGGGGGAAGCGATTCTTTTTCCGCAATGGCAGGGAGGATAATATTCCCCATCCACATGACCTTCACGCTTCAGCCCCTCCTTTCACTCTGCGCTGTGCGGCATGGTTATTCCGCTGCGCCCCGCGTCAGAAAATCCCGCAGCTTTTCCCGCTCCTGCGCCTGCGATTGGCAGTAGCGCGCAATGTTGCGCACATAGCGGTCATGCTCGGCTTCATCCAGCAGCCTTTCTGGCGCAAAATCCGCCATGCTGGATACCGTTTTGCCCAATTCGTTTGCTTCCACCATTTGCAGCGTCCCGCAGCGGCTGCCCACAATCGGCACGCCCCGGAAGAGAATATCGAATACAACGCCGCTGCTGTGCAGGGAGTAATTCTCCGAATAGTTTAGGATGCAGTAGCGGCATTGGCGAATCGCCTCGTCATACGCCGCTTCGGACAGGTATTCCAGCCGCAGCTCGATGTTCTTTGCGCCCGCGCAGACTGCCCGCAGTTCCGTTTCCAGCGGCGCTTCCTGCACCCGACCCGCAATCAGCACCCGATACGGCGTGTTCCGCAGCTGTTTTGCCGCCTCAACGACGCCCTTGTCCGACGTAATCAGCCCGACCATGCCGAAATCATAGCACTTCTGCGCATACGGCACAGGCGGCTGCATCGTTCCTGTGCTGATGTAATCGGACACGACGCACATCGGCCGCCCGTACGCCGCGCCAATGGCTGCATTGGGGCAGATAACGCCGCTGATTTTCCGCCTGCACAGCGCATACAGCCCCCGCTTCAGCAGCGAATTGACGCCGTCGGTGCTGTACTGGATGGTGTAGACCCGCGTTTCTTTCTTCTTGAACAGTGCAAGCCCCAGATACGCTGTTGCGACGGCACTGCACTGGAGGACAATCACGTCATCCTGCGCTTCCCGCAGCAGCGCGCGCACGTTCTGGAACACGGCGCGTTTGTTGCGCACCGCCGAACTGCCCACGATGTAATCATGCGGCAGACGAATCAGCTTGTTCCCGCAGCGGTCGCCGTACACCGGCCCGCCTGCAATGCGAACATCCATCTCCGCGCCGAACAGGTCAAGATAATTCTGCGCGACGGTGAAATAATGCCCAGCGGCAATGCCGTCTGTGCTGGTGCTCCGTACATCTGCCACAATCAGCCGCATGATGGTTCGTTCCTTTCGCCGCTTTTCTGCATCGCCTTGCTGTAAATCGCCATCAGCTGACGATAATTTGCTTCCGCCGTGAAATTCTCCTGATACGTTTTCAATGCGCCCTCGCTGACGGATTCCGCGTGCTGCAGCCGATTGAGCGTCTGCGCCAGCTGTTCCGCCGAGTCCGCCGGAAACTTGAAGCCCGTCACGCCGTCCGAAATCAGGGAACCCGCGTTGCCTAAATCCGAGCAAATCACCGGCGTGGCGGCGCTGAAGGCTTCCACAATTGTCATCGGGAAGCCTTCGTACCAATGCGTTGGCAGAATCAGCGCCTTGGACTGCCCCATCAGCGCCCGTGCCGCCGAATTTGGCACAAAGCCGCGCAGCTCCACCTGCTTCAGCTTTTCCCGCGTCAGATATTCGCGGCACCATGTTTCCTCCGGCCCTGTACCGCAGATGATTAGCTTCATGCCCCCGCCTGAACGCTCGTAGCGCGCCCACGCCTCCAGCAGCAGCCGGATGCCCTTGAGCGCATCCAGCCGACCGATGTACACCACCTGATTTTCGCGCGCCGCATATGGCACAATCGTCTCCGGCGGTTCCACAAAGTTCGGCTTTACGGACACGTTTTCCGGCGGAATCTGCTTAAGCGCCAGCAGCTTCTGCCGGTTGAAGTCCGTCAGGGTGATGTAATGCAGGCGGCTGTACGTTTTGAGGGCGCGGTGCAAACGTGTGCTGAGCACGCAGAGCACCGTCTGCAGGCGGCTGCC